>Ga0196965_1000480_pt1 | contig 23192 bp, 21 predicted proteins | sample S1_20metaG_FD_148668 | JGI IMG/M metagenome (GOLD analysis project Ga0196965, IMG submission 148668) | Soil microbial communities from Anza Borrego desert, Southern California, United States - S1_20 | ecosystem: Environmental > Terrestrial > Soil > Desert | place: USA: California | collected... | reverse complement strand
GCCAGTTCAGGAAGGAATTTGGGTGAGATATATCGAAACGGGTGGTGAAAGAATGATCATTGTAGAACAGATGATCAATAATAAATCTGATTATAAGAAAACCAAAAAGGGCTATTCTATGACGATGGGAGGAGTAAAGGGAGACGAGGAATTTGCCGAACTAATGGAGGAGAGTTATAAAGGGTATAAGATTATCTCTTCCAGTTCCAATTCTTCTACTGTAAGAGAGGAGGGTAAAGATTTATTTACTCCTGGATTTTCCTACAGGTTTAAAAGCTATGGTTTAGAATTATTGCCGGATTATCAAGGACCGATAATCATCAGTGAAAAAGACTTTCAAAATTTTCCTTCAAAGTACAAAATGACTCCTATTAAGATTGAAAAGGTTATCCATAATTAATGTTGAAAAGAGTGTATTAAATTTTTATAAATTTCTTCATTCCACAATCTTCAAAAGCTGTCTGTAATTCCCCTTTAAGACCGGCAATTAATGACTAGGAAGTACTTTAGTCTTATTCTGTTTACGATTCCCTCTTAGGAGGCAGTGCTTTGAATTTCGGAAAGATAACGATCAGCTATTTAGCCATTTTTCCCGCCTGTTGTTGCTCATACGTGGGGCCATATATGCTTGGCACAATATTGCCGGTCGAACGAAGATAGACCATCATCTCGCCGCGATGGTGATAAATGTGATTGAAGAGAAAACTGCGCGTAACTATAACACGCGGAAGTGGACCGAGAACGGTATTTTCGCCGGATTTCATCGTCCAGGTGGTTTGCAGACTTTCTTCAGTAACAGTCTTCAGCGCTGCTCTTGCTTTTTCAACATTTTGCTCAAATAAAACAAGTGTAGCCTGAATATCATCAGGATCGCCACGGTACAGGTTATCAGCCGCCAGATCGTAAACATCTCTAGTAAGCGCTCCCACATACCAGTAGTAAATGGTAGCAATATGTTGTGCCAGTTGCCCCATTGTCCAGGAAATTGGCGAAGGCTTAAAGTTAATGTCTTTTGCCGGCACAGCCTGAAGTAATTTCCTCGTGCTGTTCACTTCATGTTCAAACTCCTGTAATAATGCCTGTACTATCATAGTATAATTTTTTATGAAGTTAATTCATGGGATATAATCTGTCAACGTAAACAATATGTTTTGCTTTCGACGGTGATTTGCTAATAAACCAAACGGAAGACTTTGGCCATCAAAAAACATAAAAAGGGAGGACCTAGACAAGAACCTCCCTTTTGAAAAATCTTCACTTCTCTATTTAACCAGGAGCTTTTTGGTGGTAAATCCTCCTGCGGTTTTTATGGATACAAGGTAGAATCCGCTTGAAAGATTTTCTATATTTTTCCTGCCCTTTACCATTCCATTAAATAATTCTGCACCCTCAGCAGTGGACAGAGATACTAATGCCTCGCCCTCCACCTCAATGGTTACGCTTCCAAAGGATGGATTTGGGAATATTTTAATGCCAGACATTTCAGCTTCCTCCTCCCGCACGCCCATCCTGGCGGCAGAAACCTGGGTAAACCTCCACTTTTGATTGTTTCCGTTTACATAGTCCCATTGGTGAATGTTCGCGCCATTTGCCGTTGATACGTTTGCGACATCTGCGGCTTTGCCGCTATGCACAGATATAATCCTGTAAGTACCGTCTCCATTAGAAATAATTTGCCATTTTTGGTTAGCGCCTCCTACGTAATCCCATTGATGGAGATTACCACCATTGGCAGTCGATACGTCGGCTACATCCAGGCACTTTCCGCTGTTAATGTTGATAAAATTATATGCACCTCCGCCTACGTCTGTAACTCTCCACTTTTGGCTGTTTCCGCCTACATAGTCCCACTGCTGCACGTTACCACCATTTGCGGTTGAAAAGTTAGAAACTTCCATGGCTTTGTTGCTGTGGACATTAATCACACTGTACGTGGCGCCTGATACTATTCCCGATGGAGGGGGAGGAGTTGAGCCGTTAGCCCATTTGAAGGTTACTACACTGCTTCCTTCAAGGGTGTGCGTAAAGGAAGCATTGTTCCAAACCATCCTGAAGGTAATAGAAGATCCGCTGTTATTTAAGACCACCACCGCTTTGGTTCCGTCTGAATTTCTGAAGGCGGTAGTGATTAAATTTCCATGATTGCTTGAGGCGCCTATACGAACCGCGTTTGGTCTTACAGCTTTAGAGAAATGACCGATGATATAGTAACCCTGATTTCTGGTTACAGAATTACCACTTATAGTAACAGCACCTTTACAATCGGTACATCCTCCGGCTGTATGAGGTCCCCAATTTGGATCGGTTGCCAGGTTCCATCCCATGGCTGTTCTCGACCAATTGTTCATAGAACCAATTGTTACATTTTGTGTATGCCATACCAGATCTCCTGAAAAGCTGCCGCCAGCTCCGGTATACTGTTCCGTGAAATATACATTTTTACCTGTATTGTTTCTGAACGTTGTTAAAGCAGAAATACTTCCTGCATAAAGATGAAAAGCTGCACCATCTACATAAGAACTGTTATTTGCCACATAAGTAGGATGGTCTACATTGTCGCAGTTGTGGTCGTATGCAATAATTTTACAGTTGTAACCGGCGCCTCTTAATTTTGGTCCAATGTAATCGTTGATTAATCCAAGTTCATTTTCCCTGGTCAAAGTCATGCTTGGCGTATTGTATGGATTAAGAGGTTCATTTTGCGGTGTTATTGCCCAGATGTTTATTCCCTGAGCTTTCATCGCATTGAAATAGTCTAGCCAATATTGTCCGTAGCTCTCATAGTTCTCCGCTTTAAGGCTACCGCCAGTGAATGATCCGTTGGTTTTCATCCACATTGGAGCAGACCATGGCGTTGCAAGAACCTTTACGTTTGGATTGATGGCAATGATTTTCTTCAGGATAGGAATAGTATAGGTCAAATCCGGACCGGCAAGACTGAAAGAAGCTCCATCCCTATAGGAAAAAGCATAGTCGCTCATATCAGTAGCCCCGATACCAATACGAACCACAGAATATCCTAATCCTCCTGATTCGTATAACTCATTTAAAAGATTATTCTGCTGTGTAGCCCCCATTGCAGCTATTACCTTCGCACTGCCTTGGGTTAAAGTAAATCCGTAACCATCAATAGATTGGTAAGTGGTTCCTTCATTTACAGTGATGGTTGTACCTGAACCGCTATTTGCGCCAAAAGTTGCGCTTCCTTGTGCCATTCTCGCCGAACCATTGCCTACCGTTTTCCAGGATGTGACAGTTTGGGAGTTCACAAATTGAACGGACATACTGAACATTAACAATGTACAGCAAATGATTTGTAATAAGGGTTTGTAATTTTTTTTCATGCTTAATAGATTTAGGGTTAATGACATATGGATTTCCATACGCTTAAGAAAATCTACGCTTTTGTTTTATTATAGCTATCGAATCAGAAATAAATCGAGTTGAAAATTTGAAAAGAGGTGGTAGTTAGATTGAATAATTTATCGCTTCAGGAACAATTTCAACCTATTGATAATCAAGACATATTCCTCTTGGTTGAAGTTCTTTTTCCCAACCAACTACCAGAAATTTAATTTTTTCCTCTACCGAGGTTGTCACCATTACAAAACACCTCCTCCGCTGTTGATGTTCCGCCTCTCACTTATTGTATCATGACCAATTTCCCGACAAAAAGGTCTTGACCAGATTATAGGGTTACCAATCGGCTATCTCTTCATAAACTCGATAACTAAATGTCTAAAAAATGAGCCAGAAGCCATATCCATCTCAATCCTGTAAGAGTAGTATTATCTATAAAAAGAAGAGAGTGTTAATAAATTGGACAGGGGTAATACAAAGATTTAAAAAAACTCCTCTACCGTGGTTTGTTCTTATGCAAAACACTTCCCTATGCTTCAATCTTTCTTTTAAAATCACCAAACCTTCTTGGTTTTGAATAATTTTATTTATTTGATTCTCTTTATTTTAGCATTTTTATATTTTTCTTAACTGTCAGAATTTAAAACGTTTACCTCCATTTTTTATATGAAAAACCATTTACCCGTTATCCTGTTAGTTCTTTTGAACATTGTTTTTATTTCTTTCTATGTACACGCACAGGAAACATGTGCAGAATTTGGAACAGACGGAATCGCTACCTCCCTGGAAAGTCACAAAACACATTTAAACGCAGTTACTGTTTTGCCAAACGGGAAAATAGTAGCCGTGGGATATTATGACGACAACTCGGATACAGATTTTCTGGTTGCAAAGTACAATGCTAGTGGAAGTCCTGACCTTACCTTTTCACCTAACGGCATAAAGCTCTATGATGTATCAGACCACAAGGATGATGAGGCTTTATGTGTGTCTTTAGCATCAGACGGTAATATCCTGGTTGGAGGATTTGCCAATGGTTATGGTTCAATTATAAAAATCAATACTAGTGGTGCTTTAGTATCAGGTTTTGGCGCTGACGGCATTATAACCTATGACGTACTATACTCCTCCGTGGAAGAAATTCTAGTATCTCCTGGGGGAAATATTTATGGTTTAGGTAAAACCTTCCATACTGACAATATTGTGATCCGGAATTTAAAAATTCAGGCCTATACCAGTAATGGGGAATCTTTAACCACATTTGCTGAAAATGGAAAATATAACAATTTGAACTTCCAGATCTGGCATGAATCTACAATTAAGGGTGTATTACAGTCGGATGAAAAAATTGTTGTTGCCGGAACAACTTTTGGCGCTAATGCTTCACTCGACAAATGGACGATGTTGCGGTTAAATACTAACGGAACCATTGATACTGATTTTGGCACGGATGGACTTGTAGAAGATCCTGAAAACACCACCACAAGAGTCAAGGACATTAAAATTGGTACAGATGGTTCAATTTATTTAGGAGGTTACACAGACGTGGATACCGATAATCCTTCCCAAGCTGTGGTTAAAAAATTTAAACCGGACGGCGCTTCTGATAATTCTTTTAACATGACAGGTTCAGCGTATCATTTATTAGCTGGAGGAAAATCATTGATTCATGCCATAACCATCAATCCGGAGGGCAACGTATTTTTTGCCGGTTCTAAGGCCGATGACCTCGATATAAAAGATTTTTTAATCGCTTCCTTTAAACCAGACGGTGAGCATGATTCAGATTTTGGAGTTCATACGGACAGGTTGCCGCTTACAGAAGGTGGAGAATTAACGGATATGGTAAGATTGGACGATGGAAGTTTTATCGTGTGTGGTTATGCCATAGGGCAAGACCGTCAATATGGTATCTTAAGGAAGTACAAAGCGGATGGTTCCATTGAACCTACATTCAATTCATCGGGCGCTTCATTCATAAGGTATGCCTCCGATGGTGACGCTCAAAGTACGGCCGTGCAAAGTGATGGCAAAATCCTGGTTGCCGGTTCTTATCTCCAGAATGGCTCCAATACAGGATTAGCTCTGGCAAGATTTGAATCTAACGGAAATCCGGACTATACTTTTGGCAATTATGGTTATGTTCGCCTTGATTTAACCGATCGACGAGAATTTGTAAAAGACTTGCACTTATACCCGGATGGTAAGTTTCTGCTAGCAGGTACATTAAACCACCCAACCTCTTTTGATGATTACTTAATCGCTAAATTCAATGCTGACGGCACGTTGGATCAAAGCTTTGGAAATGGTGGTTATGTTAACAAACATGTTGGCGCTTATGGAAAGCACAATGATTTGAGTCAGATCGCTGTAGATGCGGAAGGTAGGATATTAATTGCAGGTGAGGCAAATTATCTGGGTGGATCATACGGCGATGCGACATTAATGAGGTTGTTACCCGATGGATCCACGGATGATTCTTTTGGGGATAATGGTGTGGCGCATGTTACACTAACCGCCGTAAATGATATGTTTACGGATGTCGCAATAGCAACTGATGGTTCCATCTTCGCATCAGGTCATGGAACTGTTAATGTTGGTGCGGTAGTCATGAAATTTAAAGCAACAGGCGAAGTAGATTTGGATTTTGGGACAGATGGACAAGTATTTATCGATTGGGATGAAGAAACTATGACTTATTCCACCGATATCCTTATACAGCCTGATGGTAAACTTTTAGTAGGTTGTCTATACAAAGATAAGGGGGATATTTGGGATGGACATGCCTTTGTTAAACGATTGCTGGCTGATGGACAAACGGATATCTCATTTGGAGATCAGGGAGTAGCAAAACCATCTTTGACGGGCGTTAATGACCAATCTTTAGATGGCATGTTACTTGGGGATGATGGCGTAATTTATGTTTCCGGTATTTATAAAAACCCGACGAGTACCTTTTACTTTTCACAAATAAAATCCGACGGTACAGAACACTCCGAATCTTTTACAACTAAAGATTTTGTTACCGAAGCAAATATTTCCATTAATGAAACGACGGGAAATGTGTATTCCGGAATTACGCCAAAACAAGCAGGCGGGCTGGCTGTTGTATGTTTAGGCAAGGGCAGTGAAGAACCCGGTGAGGAACCAGACCCTTGTCTAGATGTCCCGGATCCTTATATTTTTGATTTGGAAGATAAATTAAAAGTCACGGATGGAGATTCATTTCAATGGTATGCTGATGGAGAAATTATGGATGGAGAAACTGATCAAATCTTATTTGATCCGCAGAACAATGTGGCGTATTCTGTAGAAGTGACAACAGGCGAATGCGTGAAAGTAACAGACGATTATTTGTATGAATTATTAGGGGTTGAATCTGAACCTCGCAATTCCATACTCGTTTTTCCAAATCCCGCTAGGTCCATTCTTTACATAAAATCAAGTCGACTTTTAAGAAATACCTCATTAGAATTATACACAGCTCAAGGAGATCTGAAAAAATCTTTTAAGCATTTTGAAGGTTTTGAAGCCCAATTTTCATTATCAGGTTTGGCAAATGGATTCTATGTGGTAAAAATCCAATCTTCAGCTGGAAGTCAGATCCTTAAAATTTTTAAACAACCCTAATAAATCAGAAAATCAGTTCTTCTATAATAAAGTCATATAGTCTATGGCTTTATTATAGAATATTTTGGAAATGTATACTGCAAGCAATGGGAGGGAAAGGGTTTATAGATTAATAAAGGGGTCGAATGATCCTCCAAATAGTTTAAAATTAGAGACCTTAAACAGAAGGATCATTCAAAAAAAAAATTTGATTTTTAAGAATAAATATGAAAAAGATACTCCCGTTAATTCTTTCGTCCCTTAATACAATAACTTTAAAGCCTCTTTACACTCTACACTGCCGAACTTATCATAACCTCTTTGAAGGTATTTTCTTCCAATTTCTACATCTTTAGAATAGTAGGTGACTATTCCAAGCATCAGATAAAATTCTTTATTTATGATCTTGGTTGACTCCGCCGACTTTAATATTAAAAAGGAGTCGGCGAATCTTTTATCGATAAAAGCCGCACGGGCAGATTCCATTAGCCTTCCGAAGATCTTAAGTTTATTACTCGTTTCCTTCTTTTTTAAAGCAAGCAGAAAAAGCTTTCCTTTTCGATCAAACATTTTATTGTAAGCTTTGGAATAGCTATTGAAAAAGTTGGAGAACCGCTGAGATATTAGAATCGATAATGTCGTTACTTCTTGATCTTTTTCTATCGAATCTAAATATGAAATCAATTCTCCCTCCTTTTTTATTTTTATTAAAAAATGAAGATAATTTGTCTCTTTCTATCTTTAATTTAAAAAATAACTCTTTCTATTGGATAACTAATTCATTGCTTGTCAGACAAAAAAATGTTTTCTTTCTATCAGACGTTAATGTTAAGTATGCCTCCCATTTATTCATGGTTTGGTGATTTGCTATATATCCTCGAATTGCTTCAATAGTTATTACCTGTTCAAGCGGAGATTCTTCCTTTTGTATTGAATACTGACAGAGGTGTTTAAAAAATACTCATTTATAACAGAATTAGCGGAATCTCTACCTTCTCATCGCATTAATATTGGGCATTCTTCCTTTCATTCCGCCCATTTTATTCATGGTCTTGATCATTTTCCTCATGTCCTCGAATTGCTTCAGTAGATTATTTACCTGTTGAATAGAAGTGCCGCTTCCTTTGGCTATTCTGTTTTTTCTGCTGCTATCGATAACGTCAGGATTTTCTCTTTCTTTTTTAGTCATAGACCTGATAATGGCTTCTATAGGTTTAAAAGAATCATCATCGATATTGACATCTTTAACCAGTTTATTCATTCCAGGCAACATACCAATGAGGTCCTTGATATTACCCATCTTTTTGATCTGCTCAAGCTGAGAAAGGAAGTCGTCAAAGTTAAATTGGTTTTTCCTTAACTTCTGATTTAGTCTTTTAGCTTCATCTTCATCAAAAGCTTGTTGAGCCTTTTCTACCAAACTTACTACGTCACCCATTCCCAATATTCTTTGAGACATACGGTCAGGGTGGAAGACGTCGATTGCTTCCATTTTTTCCCCTGTACTTATAAACTTGATTGGTTTTTCAACTACCGAACGGATGGAAAGCGCCGCTCCACCTCTTGTGTCACCATCTAGTTTCGTTAATACAACGCCATCAAAGTTAAGCTTGTCATTAAAGGTTTTTGCAGTATTTACAGCATCCTGACCTGTCATTGAATCTACTACAAAAAGCGTTTCAGAAGGTTTAATTGCACTCTTGATGTTAGCAATTTCATTCATCATCTGCTCATCTACAGCAAGACGTCCGGCAGTATCGACAATTACGATTTTTTTATTGTTGGCTTTGGCATACTTGATACCATTGTTTGCAATGTCGACAGGATTTTTATTTTCTAATTCTGAATATACCTCTACACCTACTTGTTCTCCAAGTACTTTTAACTGATTAATCGCTGCTGGTCTGTAAACATCACAAGCCACCAGTAAAACATTTCGCCCTTGTTTTTTAAGGTAATTTGCAAGCTTGCCTGTAAAAGTTGTCTTTCCTGATCCTTGTAATCCCGCAATTAATATTACGGCAGGATCACCTTTTACGTTCATATCTACCTTCTCTCCCCCCATAAGTTCGGTGAGTTCCTCATGAACGATCTTAACCAATAATTGACCTGGAGATACGGCGATGAGAACCTGGCGGCCTAAAGCTTTTTCTTTTATAGAATCGGTAACAGTTTTAGCAACTTTGTAATTTACATCGGCATCTAATAACGCTTTCCTTATTTCTTTTACAGTAGATGCAACGTTTATATCTGTAATCCTTCCCTGACCTTTTAGTGTTTTAAATGCACGATCAAGTTTTACGCTTAAATTATCAAACATCTTATTGGGATTTAAAAAGATTGCAAAAATAGGTATTTATAGTTAAAAATTACGAAAGCCTCGTAGTTTTGCTTCATTTTATTTGATTGATATTTTTTCAATATTTGGGGGTAATTCTTTTGAAATTGGTTTCTAAAATGGATTGAAAGAATGAAGTCATTAAAATTAACACTCATTAAAAAAACAAATTGAAGACAATCTTATTTTTCAAACCTTCTGATTCAAGTTTTATAAGACAGGATGAAGTCTTCTTAAAAAAAAGGTATAGTCTGTATTCATTTACCTTTCCGGCATCTTCACTTTTGAATAACCTTAGATCACTTTTTAAACAGTGGAAGTTTTTAAGCAACAATATTAAAAAGAGTGATCTGATTTATATATGGTTTGCGGATTATCATGCTTTGCTTCCTTTGCTTTTTGGTGGGTTTTATAAAAAGAAAAGTGTACTGATTATAGGAGGCTATGATGCCGCAAAGTTAAAAGAGTTTAATTACGGAGGCCATATTAATCCCGTCAGGAGCTGGATAATAAAGCAATGTTGTAATCTTGCGACGAAGATCTTGCCGGTTTCTTCTTTTGTTCTGAAAAACCTGGTTCAAAACATTGGTATGGCTCATCCTTTTAAAACCAAAATAGTATATAACGGCGCTGACACCTTAGATTATTGCTTTGATTATTCTGTTGAAAAGAAAGGAGTAATCTGTATTTCAGGCGCTTCTGATATTAAAAGGATAAAAATAAAAGGACTGGATTTTTTTGCAAAGCTCGCTTCCGGATTTCCTGAAAAGCCATTTACGATAGTAGGTGTATCAGGAAAGGCCAAAGAATATCTAATGAATCTGAAAATACCAAACCTTGTCCTGATAGAATGGATTAATAAGGCAGAACTTAAAGGCCTTTTAAATCAGGCAGAAATAATTTGCCAGTTTTCCAGGTATGAATCTTTTGGATTGGCGTTGGCGGAAGGAATGCTGTGCGGCTGTATCCCAATAACGGTCAGAAATATCGGTCCCGAAGAAATTGTTGCCAATGATGTAGGAATAGTAATTGAAAAACTGGATCTGAATAAAGGGAAAGAAGCAATTAAAAGAGCTTTTAAAATGCCTTGGGACATAAGAAACAGGGCTCGGTTCAGGGTAATAAATCAGTTTTCATTGAAGGCAAGGGAGGATAATATTTTAAAAACGCTAAAAGAACTAGAATAAAGTAAAATGTCGGAGTTTAATCCAAATACATACTGGGAATCCCGGTTGACAAAAATCAAAGGTTTAGAAGGGGTTGGTTATTCAAGGTTGGGAAAACAATTTAACTTCTGGGCATATAAAGTCAGAAAAGTGGCTTTTCTAAAAGCGCTTCAGGAAAACGATATCATTGTAAAAGGAAAAAATGTATTGGACATCGGTTCGGGAACGGGCTTTTATGTTGACATTTTTCGTGTGTTGCAGGCTGGGAATGTAACAGGTATGGATATCACAGATCAAGCAGTGGCAAATCTTAAAACGACTTTCCCCCAATACGAATTTCTGAAAATGGACATTGGAGAACCTTTACCCGAAGACTCTTTGTTGATTCAAAGCTTTGATGTCATCTCCTGCATGGATGTGCTTTTTCATATTGTAGAAGATAAAAGATTTGAAGTAGCATTTGAAAACATTTCTAAAATGTTAAAGCCGGGCGGGATTTTTATTTATTCTGATAATTTCCTTAACAAAGAAACCATAAGGACGAAGCATCAGGTATCTCATAGTAAGAAGACCTTAATGGATATTTTTCATAAAAACGGATTGCAGCTTTTTTATCATGCTCCGTTTATGGTTTTGTCCAATTACCCTATAGATTCAAATAATGTTTTTCTTAAAGGCTATTGGTTTATTCTTGAGAACACTTTGGCAATGGTAAATATGCTAGGTCATGCCGCCGGTTCGTTATTGTACCTTGTTGATAAAGTCCTCATAAAAGTGGTAAAAGATAGTCCTACTTCTGAAATTGTGGTATTAAGAAAGGAAAAGTAAAAATATTTAGATTTCTGAATTCGATCTTTGATAATAATTTTTGAAGCATAATTGTTCTTGTAAATGAAATGGCTTAAAAGGATAATAAGGTATTTATTATGGAGTATTGTCCTGTTCACAATAGCAGTTTTTGCCTTAGGTTATTTTACTCTATTTTACTTTCCTCCAAAACTTTATGAAGACGCCCTTATTCACAAACCCTATGACGTAATCATTGTTCCTGGAATTCCTTATAATGGAAAAGATTGGAGTGATATAATGAAAGCAAGGGTTCAATGGGCTCACCATCTTTATAAGGAAAGAGTAACAAAAAATATAATATTCTCCGGAAGCGCTGTCTATTCGCCTTATGTAGAAAGTAAAATAATGGCGCTTTATGCTAAAGAACTAGGCGTGGAAGAGGAAAATATTTTTGTGGAAACTGAGGCAGAACACAGCACAGAAAATTTGTATTATTCCTATCACCTTGCCAAGAGCAAAGGATTTGAAAGCATTGCTTTGGCGACGGATCCTTTTCAGAATCTAATGCTTTCCGGATTTAAAAAGGAGTTGGACATGAATATAAAAGCCATTCCGATAATCTTTGAGATCATTAAAAAAATTCCCGAGCAAAAAATCTCCATTAATCCGGAAGCGGCTAAAGTGGAAAATTTTGTTTCACTTGTTAAAAGAGAATCATGGCTGGAAAGGTTTAAAGGAACCCTTGGAAAAAAAATAAAAACAGTAAATTAAATTTTTTACTGCCCCGGTGTAGGTGATATTTTCTCTATATTTTTAACTATGTCGGCAATGATCAAAAACAAAACCACAGCAGTTACGATTATAGTGAAATAGAACATAAAAACTTTATTCGCATAAGGTACTTCCGTGGCCTCTTTATCATCTTTTTCAGCAAAGATGAACCCGTAAAACTTTTCGATTATTCTTTTCATTGACATATGATTTACAATAATAATATTTTAAAAGATAATAAGCTTAGGAGAATAAAAATCGGAAGGATCTGATAAAAAAGTTGTCGGCCATTAAAAGATTAAAGGTTAAGTTATAAACTTGAATTCCCATATACTTGCAAAAAAATCAATTGAATAATTCAGTGTTGTTTAAAGTAATTTACCAAAACGAGGATGTACCTCCTCCTTATAAACATACCTATACTATAGAAGTCAGCGCTTTACCTGCCGGACTGGGAATAAAATATAACCTCGAATATCTTGAAAGAGATACGCTGGATGATGAGGAGATCTTTGATGAAGGATTTACTTTGGATGATAACTACAAATGGGAAGGTCTGTTAAATGTGGTTTGGAAAGAATTTATCAATGATTTTTTGAACAAAACAACCTTCAAGCCTTCAAGTGGAGGTTCTCATTTAGTCATTCATTTGTCCAGAGATACTGATCCGAAAACGCCGAGTAATCTTAAGGAATGGGAATATATGTTACAGGAACTTACCCAGGCTATTTTTGAAGAATCTGGCCGGGAAGCTCCATTGGAATTAACATTTGCAGAAATTATCAAAACAAAAAAAGTCCTGATTTCTTTCGTCGTTTCCTTTGCTGAAAGAAGGCTTACTTTATTTGAGAATATAAACAAAGTAGAGAAAGAAAAGATAATTGACTGGAATGAGAGCAAAGAGCTGATGAATACCGTTTATTCCCTGGAATATTTAGGTGAAAAAGCTTTGGTAAAACCACCAAAGAAAGAAGGGAAATTTATAGATATAGGAGAGGGGGCATGGTATCAATTGGGGGTAGCCGCTTTAAATCCTAAGAAGAATAAAGACCTTTTAGAGAAACTGGAAACTTTATTTAAATCTAAAATCTAGTGTTTTTTTAATTTAATCACTTCTTGTTGTAAGTCCAGAACAATAGAAGTAAGTTTCTCAATGCTAAGTTCTTCCCCATCTTTTGGGTCAGGAAACTGTATGCTGATGTAAGCCTTTGCTTCCCATATTTCTAAAACATCTTCAGGGGAAACATTGTAGGGTGAGAACGCTTTGTTATCAGAAACCAGGTGGAGTTTTCCATGATCGGAGATATAATTAAATACTCGTTTATATACTACACCTTCTTGTCTGGTTACCAATACATAAGTTTTTCCATTCTTTACTTCGGTTACATTTTCTAGGTATTTCCCTATGACAATCGTCCCGCTTTTTAAAGGCAGCATAGAATCTCCCGTAATTTCAAATGCCCTGAAAGTTCCCGAATTTAACATAGGCAATTGAAACTTAGGAAGGGCCTGGATATATTCAGGATCTGCGAATCCATTGAGATAACCCGCGGCAGCTTTTTGGGGAACCAGTTCTATGTTTTCCTTTTCTTGTTTGTCTACCGTAATGGCAAGTACCTTAAAACCTTCCTCATTAGAATCTTTTTTGACAGACGGTATGGCTGGGTTGTTTTTTAGGTCGTGGGTGAGAAGGGTATCTACACTTTTTCCAAATATTTTTGAAATATTTAAAAGATTTGTATAGCCGGGTTCTGCGCGGCCTTCTTCGTAAGCGCCAAGAAGGGATCTTTTAATTCCTATCTTTTGAGAAAATTGTTCCTGTGTCCAGCCATTTTGCTTTCTCAGGTATTTAATGTTTTCATTTACGAAGGTCATAAATCAAAGATAGGTTTAGCTATTGAAGATTAAAAAGTTTTTGATCGGTGAATCTAAAGTCGGTTCCTTCTTTAATAATCTGTTTAGATAATATGGAGAGAACGATCTTGTTTTGATTTGGTAAGTCAAATGATCCACCACTTCTTTCAAAGTGAGTTTGGAATCTACCAAAGCATATCCATAGACTTCTTTTCTCTTTTCTTCTTTTAAAGAAAACTTAACCTGACACTTTCCTGAGGAAAGCTTTTTACTGGAAATTTTAAATTTTAAGGCTGAATTTTGAACCATGGCTATTTAATTTAGTATTTAGATAGCAATATTAGCATTAAATACTAAAGTGTCAAATAGTAAACTAAAATAATTAGCTATTTGTTGAATTGCGACATGGTCCTTTCAATGCCTATAGAACAAAAGGATAGAATTATTTCACAAGCTGAATCTATATGCGTTTTAATTTCGCTCATTTCTTCCTTGTTGAAGTTACTTAATACGTAATCGGCTTGCTGGCCTTTGGCATAATTGCTTCCAATCCCAAATCTCAATCTTGAATATTCTTGTGTACCAAGTGTCCCTTCAATACTTTTTAATCCATTGTGACCAGCACTTGAGCCTCCCGGTCTTAGCCTGAGTTTTCCATAGGGAAGGGCAATATCGTCCAGGATAACCAATAGGTTTTCTTTTGGAATTTTTAATTCTTGAAGCCAGTAATTAATTGCCTTGCCGCTTAAGTTCATATAAGTAGTAGGCTTAATCAAATGAAGGCTTCTACCTTTATAACTTCCTAGTGAATAATACGCAAGCCTTTCTGTCTTAAAATCAGTCTTAAGTTGGTCTGCCAATTGGTCAAGTGTAAGAAACCCGATATTATGCCTGGTCAGCTCATATTCAGGTCCGATATTTCCAAGCCCGGCAATTAAATATTTCATAATCAAAAATTATTGATGCAAAAAAACTGGAAAAGCATCACAATACAAATTTCAAATAAGGATCAGAGTGAAAATTATTGAATTCGTTGGAATCCCAGCTTTATTGTGGTAAAACTCCCATTGAATTCATCCCGTACAATTCTTGGATAACCATTAAATATTAAAACCATGACAGATCAACAACAAGAGAGCATAAACTGGCTCAATAAATTAATTGAAATATGCAAAGATGGTAATAAAGGATACAAAAATGCCTCAGAACATGCTGAAGATAACGAATTAAAAACCATTTTTTACAGGCTTTCTCAGCAAAGGGCCTTGTTTGAAGCTGAATTAGAAGGTGAAGTTCGGAATTTAGGCGGCCATCCTGAAGATACCGGTTCGTCAGCAGGAGGAATGCATAGGGCTTGGATGAATATTAAAGATGCGCTTAGCTCAAAAAATCCTGAAAATATTATCGCAGAATGCAAAAATGGGGATAAGGCCGCGGTAGAGGTTTACGAAGAAGCGTTAAAGGCACCGATTCCAGATTACATAAAAGATAAAGTAAAAGATCAGTTTACATTAATCAAGGGAAGTCTTCTTCAGCTCAATGAGTTCCAAAAATCAAGTGAAAGAAGCTAAAATTAGTAAGTGATGAAAAAAAATCATCACTTTACTTTTAAATTTTTACGTTTTATTCCTGTTCGTTTTGTTGCCCTCCCTTATTTTCCTTTCTGCCTATTTATCAAATTAATAGATCAAATAAATCAAGCAGTTTGCGATTGTCTGAGGCTTTATATTATTTCAGTTAAGCCATTATACAGTTGTTAGAACGGATTTCGTTTAGCTCTTTTCTGAATATTGTTTTTTATCTTGCATAATGTTTATTGAGGAATATTATAATTATTTTAATATTCATTTGTGTTTTTAGATATTTATTTGCTATTTGGCTGATTATTTACTCAGGGTGTAGAATGAAATATTTTGATAAGGCATTTATATGTCTCATATGTGTATCGTTTGGATTACTCTTTTCTTCTTGTAAGAAAGATTACATATGCCCTGCTTATCAAAGTTATTACCTTCTGGATTCAGCTAAAAGACAGCAGCATTTTTCACTTTTTGCCGAAGATTCTTTACCTCGGGAAATAATAGAGGTGAAAAAGAATAAATTCGGGATTATGGAAAAAATGAGTTACCGCAGAAAAAGCACAAGTCTGAATACCCTTCCAATGACAATGATTTATCCTGAGGTTTCTGATTCTTCTCTTTTAAAAATTGATTCATTACAAATTATGGTGGGAGATACTATCACGTATTTAAATTAGATTTATAAAATTTTATCATTTAGGTTTTATTTCCTTCTGAATTCCGTGAATGTTCTTCAGCGATTTGAATTTAATAGTTTTAATGACAACATCATTGCACGCAATCAGCCAATTGCTATTCTAAATCTTCATTTCAATTCACTCTTTTAATTTATAACTTTTATTATAAAACATAAATTGTATTTTTGTAGCGCTAAATAGAACTGTCTTTAAATTTATTAGAATATGGCTTGGTTATTTATAATAGGATTTTTGCTTATAGCAACCGTTGTTACTGCTTACCTTTTCCCTACAGGAGATGATACTGATCATTCTAAATGGTATAACTAATTATTGATAGCATAATACAGATATTGTATAAACTGCAAAAGGCTACCTGTTTAAAGTAGCCTTTTGCAGTTTAAATTATAAGTTGTAACTCTTATTAGGTTTTAATTTTTTATTGAGAAGACACTATTAGCTGGTTACTTTACTCCTTCGATCGTAACCTCCAGATCTGCCACGTTTTTGCCGCCATTTGCCGTTGCTTTGCAAGAAAGAATAAACAAGTTGTCGAAGGAGCGCATATGTTTAATTTCAAGATCTACTTTATCTCCTGCAAAAGCCAATGTATCTGCAGAAAGTGTATATTCCTTTACCATAAACCTAAGTCTATAATCCCTTGTGGAATGATAAATAAACAATCCCGCCAAATCAATCAGGTTGTAGGTTAAAATGGCAAGCGGCATTGCAGGATAATTTGGAAAGTGTCCGGAACAATAATATTGAGGAAGCTTACCCAGCGATGCTGTTAGATTTGTGGTAGAGAGTTTTATGTCAAATAATTCATTTTTTATTTTATAAGGATTACCTATGCTATAATCCGGTGAATTTGCATGATGAGGAATAAATAACTTATCAAAGATTGAATAAGGCATGATATGATAATGAATTTCTGCCTCACATATTATATTATTCTTGTTATCTGATAGTTGAGTTTTTGCAATAGCCTTTCTTTTATCAAAAGAGGTGCAAATCGAATTGCCAACCAAATAATTGGTTTTGTTTATATTATGCTCCCCGGCAACTCTTTTGAAGTTGATGACGTGCGGCAAATAATAATGCTTCTTTTTAATCGGATTTGCATATGCGCAGCTAATCATTCCCAGAACAGCCAAATGTCTTGTAGCTTCTCCTGTAGAAATAGGCATAATTTCGCTTCCTAATGGCTGCTCCATGGGCACCTGTGCTGATGCAAAATTTTTGTCGTCTACAAAAATTTCTTTTAAGGCAAAATAAGGTTCTCTTATATCGACTAAATTAAAAAAATCTTCTTTGTTTATTGTTAAAGGAGCAAAAATAGATTTCTGACTTAGTATAGAATTTTCCATTATTATATTTAAAGGGTTATCGAATGTGAAATAAATAAAAAATTATAAGAATTAATGGATGAAGTATATTCTTAAATAATGGATGTAATTATTATACAGTGGTTTACATGATTTTCTAAAACAATTTCAAAAAGGAAAATATTCCAGAAGTGGGAATTAATGGAGGTAAGCAAGATAATAGACTTTTAATCTATTGATTAATAGGGTACTATTACATGAAAAGTAGAAAAATTTAAGGAAGAGAATTTTAAGAAACCTCAGGATTGAAAGAAAAATCAGGAAAAAGTGCAGCGTTAAAAATAGGTTTAAAGCTGTGAAAAGCAATTATTTTAGTTAATCTTTTGCCGTTTTATATCCTTGCCGTTGATCCAAATTATATTCTGGCTGCAAGAAATAAACTCAAATCTTTATGTTTCATATTTAGTTTTCTGGCCAAATTGAAGTTGGTCAGGCTCCCTTTATAGGTGTAAACTCCTTTCATTAGCCAGCTATTACTAAAGATCATATTATCGACTCCGCCTGCATCCGCTACCTGTATTAAAATAGGTGTTAAGATATTGCTCAAGGCTGTGGTTGCTGTTCTAGCAACTCGAGAGGCAATGTTAGGAACACAGTAGTGAATGACATCATATTTCTTATAAATGGGATTTGAATGGTTTGTCATTTCTGACGTTTCAAAACAGCCACCCTGATCTATGCTTACATCAATAATTACTGAATTGGACTTCATTGAAGCCACCATTTCATCGGTAACAATACACTTGCTTTTTCCTTTTTCAGCTCTTATCGCGCCAATTACAACATCAGCTCTTTTCAACGCTTCCTGTAATGTAACGGTATCTATAGTTGAGGTATAAACCTGTTGTCCAAGGGCATGTTTCAACCTTCGTAATTTATAAATCTGGTTGTCGAATATTTTTATTTCAGCACCTAAACCTAAAGCGGTTCGTGCAGCATATTCTGCCACTGTTCCAGCGCCCAGAATAACTACAACAGTAGGAGGGACGCCGGTAATTCCCCCTAAAATAATTCCTTTTCCATTATTTACACTATTAAGATATTCTGCAGCAATAAGCATTACAGTGCTTCCGGCAATTTCGCTCATTGCCCTTATAACCGGCATGCCACCTACTTTATCTTCAATAAATTCGAAAGCTAAAGCGGTGATTTTTTTGCTGTTGACTGCATGAATATAATCCTGCTTAAGTTTAGCAGTTTGAAGCGCTGAAATTAAGGTTTTCCCTGGCTTCATATACTCAATTTCTTCCAGTGTAGGTGGTTCTATTTTAAGTATTAAATCAGATTCAAAAACTTCCTTTGTTGAATAAGCTATTTCGGCTCCTGCTTCGCTGAATTCCTGATCGGTATATTTGGAAGGATTTCCTGCACCTGTCTCTACTCTTACCCGATGCCCGTTATTTACCAAAAGAGCAACGGCCTCAGGTGTGAGACAAATACGATTTTCCAGGAGGGTAATCTCTTTAGGTACTCCTATCAACAAAGAATTTTTTCCTTCTTTTATTCTTAATAAAGATTCCTGAGGATATAAACTTGCCTTAGAAGCCAGAACCCTAATATCCGATTTATTCATGTTTGGTTACAATAATTAATCTTGAACTATCTTGAAGCATTCTAATATCTACTTTTAAATAAATACCAGGTATTAAATTAGGGATTTTTTCCGGCCATTCCACGAAACAATAGTTGTCCGAATAAAAATATTCTTCATAACCTATATCCAATACCTCCGCTTCCGATCTTACTCTGTAAAAATCAAAATGATAGAGCTTTTTGCCTGAATCACTCATGTATTCATTTACAATAGAATAAGTAGGGCTGGTTACACTTTCATTTACCTTAAATAAAGAACATATTTCTTTAATTAAGGTAGTCTTACCACTTCCCATTTCTCCGTAAAATAACCATATTTTAAGACTTCCTGCAAAAGAAATAATTGTTTTGGCTATTTCTGGTAAATCTTTTAAGTCCTTATTTATTAGTTGTATTTCCTGCAAATCGGCTTCATCCATTTTTAGGAGTCAAATATATAAAAGGAATGATCATTTCTTCCAGCGAGATTCCTCCATGTTGAAAAGTATCTTTATAATAATTTACATAATAGTTGAAGTTGTTTGGGTATGCAAAGAAATAGTCTCTTAAAGCGAAAACATAAGCTGTAGAAACATTGAGTTTGGGAAGCATTAAACGTTCCGGTTTTCTCACCACCATCACGTTGTCATCTTCAAAGCCTAAATTCTTTCCCTGTTTATACCGAAGATTTGAATTGACATTTCTGTCTCCAATAATCTTGAAAGGTCTTTTAACCCTGATGGTTCCATGATCAGTAGTGATGACAAGTTTAGCTTTCTTTTCTGAAATCCGCTTGATGAGCTCCAATAAAGGGGAGTGAAGGAACCACGAAGTTGTAAGAGAGCGGTAAGCAGATTCATCAGGAGCCAGTTCCCTGATCATTGCCATGTCCGTTCTCGCATGAGAAAGCATATCTACAAAATTATAAACAACCACATTCAACTGATTATTTAAGAGGTTATTGAAATTTTCGTTTAGCGACTTTCCCTGGTTTATGTTCAGAATTTTGTTGTAAGAGAATTTTAGTTTAAGGTTGTTTTTCTGAAGTTGCCTGGATAAATACTCCTGTTCATTATTATTTCTTCCTTCTTCCTCATCATCATTCACCCATAAGTCAGGATGATATTTTGCCATTTCAGTAGGCATCATTCCCGAGAAAATTGCGTTCCGAGCATAAGCTGTTGTTGTAGGAAGAATGGAATAATAAGTGCTTTCTTCTTCAACGTTAAAATATTCAGTAATACTTGATTCCAGCATTTTCCACTGATCGTATCTTAAATTATCAATCAGGATGAAAAATAACGGATCTTCAGTAATCAGAGGAAATACTTTTTTCTTCATTAATTGATGGGAAAGGAGCGGTTTATCCATTTTGGGATCATTCAACCAATCCTCATAGTTATCCATTATGAATTTAGAAAAATTATTATTTGCTTCATCTTTCTGCATTTCAAGCACTTCTGACATGCTTTTGTTTTCAGTCTGGTCTATCCCCAGCTCCCAAAACACCATTTTCTTATAAATCTCCGACCACTCCTGATAATCAATACGTTCATTATAAGCCATACTCAAATTCCTAAAATCCTGCTGGTAACCAAGATTCGTTTTTTCACTTATCAGCCGTTTATTTTCAAGGATCTTTTTTGCTGAGAGTAGAATTTGGTTAGGATTCAAAGGTTTTATTAAATAATCTGCTATTTTAGATCCGATCGCCTCTTCCATAATGTGCTCTTCCTCATTTTTTGTGATCATAACAACAGGAAGTCCGGGCTTCATGGCTTTGATTTGCGTCAATGCTTCCAAACCGGTCATACCCGGCATGTTTTCATCCAGGAAAACCAAATCATAATGGGAATCCAGACATTTCTCGATAGCGTCAGATCCGTTGTTCACTGAGGTTACATCATAGCCTTTATTATTTAAAAAAAGGATGTGTGGTTTCAAAAGATCAATTTCATCATCCGCCCATAAAATATTATATCTTTGCATGCTGTTAAGGTTTAACTGGTTTTATTTATTTTGAGCTTCAAACGACAAAGCTCCTAATTTATCTTATAATACGGTTGATAATTAAAAAAAATTGAATAAAAAGAAAATTTTCAACGATCCTGTCTATGGCTTCATTTCCATTCATAGTGAATTGATTTATGAAATAATAGATCATTCTTATTTTCAAAGACTAAGAAGAATAAAGCAGCTAGGACTCACGGAACTTATCTATCCGGGTGCATTGCATACAAGATTTCATCATGCTTTGGGTGCCATGCACCTAATGGGACTTGCCCTTAACACCTTGAGAAGTAAAGGTCACCAAATTTCCGAAGAAGAATACGAAGCTGGATTGATTGCCATTTTACTTCATGATATTGGTCACGGGCCTTTCTCTCATGCATTGGAATTTTCTATTCTTTCAAATATTTCGCACGAAAAAGTTTCGTTTCTAATTATCAAAAAGCTTAATGAACAATTTGAAGGAAAACTCGAACTTGCTTTAAAAATTTTTTCAAATAAATATGAAAGGAAATTTTTCCATCAACTTATAGAAAGTCAACTTGATATTGACAGGCTGGATTATTTAAAAAGGGACTGTTTTTTTACCGGTGTTTCGGAGGGTACAGTGGCTGCGGATAGAATCATAAAGATGTTGGATCTTTATAACGATGAGCTGGTAATTGAGGAAAAAGGAATATACAGCATTGAGCATTTTTTGAATGCGAGAAGGCTGATGTACTGGCAGGTATATCTCCACAAAACAACTGTGAGTGGAGAAAAGATGCTCATTCAGATAATCCATCGGGTAAAAAAACTGCTTCAACAAGGACAATCTGTTTTTACAACTCCTGCGCTAAAAGTCTTTCTCGAGAATAAAATCAAGATTGATGATTTAAACACTAACGATGAGCTCCTCCTGTCATTTACTTTGCTGGACGATTTGGATATCTGGAGTGGAATAAAACTGTGGCGTTACAGCGACGATAAAATTCTTTCCACGCTTTGTAATATGTTGCTTAACAGAAAGCTATTTAAAGTAATATTGTCAAATGAAAGATTTCAGGAGGATGTCTTAATTGAAAAAAGGAAAGAATTAATGAAAGATTTCGATATAAATGAAGAGGATTTGGAATATTTTTTTATTCATGGGGCTGTTAGCAATTCAGGCTATCTCGCATCAGGTGAAGGGATTAATATTTTAATGAAAAACGGGGAGGTAAAAGATGTTGCAGATGCTTCAGATTTGCCTAATATTAAAGCGTTAAGCAAAATTGTAAAAAAGTACTATGTATGCTTTCCTAAAAATGTATATTTGTCAACTTTTGCGGTATCAAAATGATGGAATTTAGCATAGGTCAAATAGCTGGAATGATAGGCGGGGTTGTTGAAGGCAGCAACGACATAAAAATAAGCAAATTAGCCAAGATTCAGGAAGGAGCTCCTGGCAGTATTGCTTTTTTGGCTAATCTAAAATACGAAAATTACCTTTATTCTACCCATGCTTCCGCTGTTATTGTAAGCAAAGCTTTTGAACCCAAACAAAAGATAAACCCTACTTTAATAAGAGTAGATGATCCTTACATTAGCTTTTCCAAACTTCTGGAAGAATATAGCAAGTTCATAAAGTTTAGCAAATCAGGTGTTGAAAACCCAAGTTTCATTGGAGAAAACTCTCAAACCGGCGAACATATTTACAGAGGCGCTTTTTCTTACATTGGCCAAAATTGCAAAGTTGGAAAAAATGTTAAAATTTACCCCCATGTTTATGTAGGGGATAATGTCAAAATCGGAGATAACACTATATTATATTCCGGTGTTAAGATCTATTCAAATTGCCAGATTGGAAGCAATTGTACAATTCACTCCGGAACAGTAATAGGAAGCGATGGTTTTGGTTTTGCTCCACAGCCCGATGGTACCTATAAATCTGTTCCTCAGGTTGGTAATGTAATTGTGGAGGACTTTGTAGATATTGGAGCGAATACGGTAATAGATTGTGCAACGATGGACTCTACTATAATAAGGAGAGGAGTGAAGCTTGATAACCTGATACAGGTAGCCCACAATGTGGAAATTGGAAAAAATACGGTAATGGC
>Ga0196965_1000479_pt1 | contig 23247 bp, 21 predicted proteins | sample S1_20metaG_FD_148668 | JGI IMG/M metagenome (GOLD analysis project Ga0196965, IMG submission 148668) | Soil microbial communities from Anza Borrego desert, Southern California, United States - S1_20 | ecosystem: Environmental > Terrestrial > Soil > Desert | place: USA: California | collected... | reverse complement strand
CGCGGCTTTCATTGCTTGTTTGATCAGGGGAATACGAAACTCTCTATCGTGGTCAATATTAAAAGACTTTAATTCTTTATCGTTATCCTTTACATAGGTATAGCTGCCACTCGAAAAGTCTGAACTATGAATGGTAGTTCTGGCCAGTGTATAACCAATACCATTCTCCTTGTCATAGTAGGCACGCAGAATTTCTTGTTGTTTATCCTTTGGCATCTTGGCAAATGTCTCTGCTGAAGCGTCAGTAAAAGAACCTCCTATTCCTAAATGTGTTTGGAATGAATGTGTAGGATCTACAAATACACATACTTCGGTCTCTTTTGGCTGACCAAAATCTTTAAAATCCAAAGAACCTGTATTACTTAATCTATAATCTGTATCTTTTGCTGTAGTGTAGATGGCAACTTTTTTACCGTCCACAGAATATTGCTTTTTAGAAGGTGTTTCACTTTTTTGTGAAAATGATTTGTTAGCAAATAAGAGTGTAATTAAAATAAAAGGAATCGAAATTTTTCTCAACATAATAATTAGTCTAATGGTAGATAAGTACAAGAATAAAGAGGATATTTTCAAGAAGAAAATAACTTTCACAATATTCTGTACTTTTCCGGTAGAAAGAAACATTTCAATTAAAGCTTTATATCACTTCAGGGACGAAAATAAAAGATCGAAAGCCTTGAAATACCTAAAAAAGATAGAATTGGCGTTCCATATTAAAAGCAAGAGTAAAATCATTTTATAAAATCGCTTTGTTACTACAGACTGACAATATTTATAGAAATAGAGGAATATTAAAGTTCCTCAGCATATTCTTTAGTTTTTATGTTTCGACTTCTTTTTACTATATCATTCTTCAAAATATGTCTATCCTTTTTCTTCCTTCTTCCCCACCAAATATAAAATCCGGTAATTGGCAGACTTGCAGCTATAAGGCTTGCAAAAAAAGCGAGGATTTTTCCCGGCAAACCTAATATTGCCCCTACATGAACATCATAGTTCATCCTTAGCGCTTTATCTGCAATGGTAGCTTCATGAAATCTACCCCACATATGATTGACCGAAAGTTCTTTAAGCGTATACTGATCAAAAAAACGATAGTCCGTTTTCCAATAAGTATCTGCATCAGGATTGATGCTCACTGCTATTGATGATTCTGCGGTTTCCGGAAAATGAACTTCTATAGCTTCGGCCGTGGAATGCTCTTTCTTTATTTGGTGCCATATTTTGTCCACAGGTAAATCAGCGCTAGTGTGTCGAGCGAGGGAATCAGACAAAGGCTCGCTGTATTCCTGCCGTTCTTCTCCCCCGGAAAATGCAAAGTAAGCGCCATTTGCAAACCATTTAAATCCCCAGACTAAACCTGTCAGGGCTATAATAATGACAATCCAGGTCATATAAAAACCCAGCACATTGTGCAGATCATAATTTTTTCTCCGCCATCTTGCATTCCACTTAATAGAAAATCTTTGTTTCTTCGCACCCTTATTTCTTGGCCACCAAAGAATAATCCCTGAAATCATCATTACTAAAAAAACAAGCGTGGAGGAGGCCACAAGGGGCTGACCAATATCAGGAGGAAGCCAGAAATAAAAATGCCCCATCAGGATGAACCTGAAAAAATCCTTACTCATGTCTTTTACTTGAAGTACTTCGCCGCTATAAGGATTAAGGTAAATTAAATAATAGTACTCAGGATCAAAACTATAAAAAGAAACAACTGCTGCATCGCCGGCATCCAGATAATTCACACTATGGATCTTTTTACCGGGCAATTCTTTTTCGGCAATCACACGCATTTCCGAGGGAGGAAGAAATGACTTATTTTGTAACTCCACATAACGAAAAGACTGAGTTAAATTCTGGATTTCCGTCTGAAATGCATAAATACATCCCGTAATGCTAATCACAAAAACCACCAGCCCGGACGTTAATCCGAGCCAGAGGTGAAGTTTCCCAACTGCTTTTTTAATGGTCATGGTTAAAATTTAAGCGCCAATCCTGCAATTATATTTCTGGGCTTCTGTGGATTGATCGTTGACCAACCTTGATAATACTCCTTATTCGTCAGGTTATTTACTTTTAAAGTGATACGAAATGCCTCGGTATCATAAAAAATTGATGAATTAAGGATGGCGTATTCCGGTAGATAGAAGGTACCGGTACTGGCTCTGTCAATTGTAGCATATTCGCTGGCATAATTCCCTCCAAAGCCTATGCCCAATCCTTTTAGAAGGCTTTTGTTTAATTTGTAACTTATCCAACCATTAATCATGTGCTGAGGACCGGCTGCTTCGGGCCTTCTGTTTTCATATTCGGGATTATCTGTTTTGTTCACTTTGCTTTCATTATAACTATAGCCGGCAATAATATTTAACCCTTCTATCGGCGCAGCGATAATGCTGGCTTCTAAACCGCGGCTATAATTTTCACCACCCTGATTATAAATAATTGAATTGGGGTCGTTTGAATCCAGCAGGGATTGAAGGACAATATTTGATACTCTTATGTTATAGTAACTGAATGTTCCTGACAATCTTCCTTTCATTAAGTCAGTCTTTACCCCAACCTCCCATTGATTAGCCTGCTCAGGTTTAAAAGTAAAAGTTTGTCCCTGAGTAATAGGCGCCACATTAGTAAACCCATTCATATAATTGGCAAAAACCGATAGCTTGTCTTTAATTGGCTGATAAATAAGTCCGAGTTTGGGGGATAACGCTGTCTGGCTATAGTTCCCAGCTTTAGTATCAGTCAGCACGTCATAATTACCTTTATTATTGAAACGATCCAATCGAATACTCAACATAGCTGACAATTGAGGACTTATATTGATTACATCCGATACATATGCACTGAATATTTCTTCTTGTGAAATATTTTTTTCTATACCAGCTCTTGAAATGGCGGTATCCAATGCTGCAAGAGATAACTGAGAAGGATCAGCATTGCCGCCTATGGTTACTGCATCGAAAAGGATATACCCGGAATTTGCATTATTGATTTCTCTTTGAAAATAATCAACCCCTGCAACTATTCTGTTCCTGAAAGTTCCCAAACTGAAATCACCAACAAAATTCTGCTGAATATCGGTACTCAAAGTGGTCGAGTTTTGTTTGCTGATATATCTTCCATAAGTACCCTTTCCGTCAGCAAAATCCCACAAATAAGAATAATAACCATCCGCTTTGGCAGATCCTCTTGACAACACGGTTTGAAAATACCATTTATCGGATAATTTATACTTCATTTGTCCCTGTAAGGTGAAGGTTGGATTTTTGATGGTTACATCATTGCTTGTATATGAGCGCTTATTATTATAATTCAATTCTTCCAGATCAGAAGCTACCAGTGGCGTTGACCTGTTTAAAAATAACATGGCCGGATTGGTACCCTCACTGCTTAAAAACTCAGTATTTACTAAAAATGAAAGCCTGTCATTTACTTTGTAGGATACAGACGGAGTTATATAAATGGATTTTTTAAAACCGGCATCCTGAAAACTATTTTCAGAATGATAAGCGGTATTTACTCTTAACGCTATGTCCTTTTCTTTAGAAAGAGGGGTATTAACATCAGCGGTAATTCTATTCAAACCAAAGCTTCCGAAATTGTAGGAAATCTCTCCACCCAATGTTTGATAAGGCTTTTTTGTTACGATATTTATTAAACCTCCATAAGAGATCAGGCTACTGCCATACAGTGTGCCTGAAGGTCCTTTTAATACTTCTATTCTTTCAATATTGGCCGGATCCAAGCCTCCGTTAGTTAATCCCGGAAGCCCATTGATCATTGTCGGTTGCACTGAAAAGCCTCTTAAAGAAAAATAACCAGCGCCATCTCCTGCCCTGCCAGTTGATTCCCAACGTTTATCCAAACCAGTTGCATTTTTTAAGGCTTCATCAAAATTAGTAATTACCTGATCCTTCAATAATTCAGCGCTAATGGTATTATAAACCTGAGGGTTTTCAAGGTTTTTCAACGGTAACTTTGCAACAAACTCGCTTTCCTTTTTAGAGTATCTGTTGGCGTTTGACGATATAACAACTTCCTGTAGTTGTTTCAGGTTTTCTTTTAGCGTAATGTCTGAAACCTGAGTCACCTCCCCAGCCGTCACTTTTATTGGTTGCTCGCGGGTTTCCAAACCGATAAAAGATATTACCAGGATATAATTTCCCGGTTCCACTTTTTTAATCTCAAAACTCCCATCAGGATCCGTTGTTGCTCCTCTGCTTGTTCCTTTTAAACCTACGTTTACATATTGTGCAGATTTGCCATCGGCTGTTTTTATTGTGCCTTTTATAGTTCCTGTATCCTGGGAAAAAGCTGTGGGTATACCCAACATACAGGTTATAAAAAAGCACAAGATGAAATTGTATTTATAAATAGTCATGTTATTTAGAATTGTTTTAAATAAACCCAAAAATAGAACCGGCTCATTTATAGATCAATCGCTACTTATAGTGAATTAAGATAGCCAGGAGTAGTGGAAAGAGGGAAGGCGGGAAGTGGGAAGATGGATGATGGATGGTGGGGAATGTTAAGTGGCTTATCTTCTAATCAAACCTTCCTACTTCCATCTCCCTACCATAAGTTATATAAATTACCTACAATAAGCGATTGATTCACCATTTCCCTATTGTTATCCTTGCACATCTATTATTGAATAGAATAAGGACATTAACAATATAAGCCCTGTGAGCTGATCTTTATTTTTTAAATTATTTTTTCTTAGGCCCTAAAATAATTTAAGGTCAGTCACAGGCACAAATTACAGGAAACTAGAAGCGGAAAGTCTCATTAATCAAATAAAAAAAACCTTTAGAAAGCGGGAAAATAGTAATGAGACTTAGGCTTTCTCTTCCAACTTCGTGCTTCCCGCTTCACTTCTAATTTCCAACTTTTAATAATCCTATATCCATAGCATAAATAACAAGTTCTGTAGGAGACTTAATTTTCAATTTTTTACAAATGCTTTTCCGGTGAGAATTTACGGTATGGTAACTTAAAAATAAATGATCAGCAATATTCTGGGTTGAATTCCCTTCTACTATAAGCTTCAATATTTCAGTTTCTCTGTTGGTAAGGGCTGCCGGGTTTACTTTGACCTTTTTTGGAGCAAGATTATCCATAAGCAGATCATAAACTCTATTACAAAAAAACTTTTCCCCTTTCCTAATGCTTTTTATGGCCAACAAAACTTCTTCTTTACTGCACTCCTTGGTCAAAAACCCTGAAATACCCGTATTAAGGACAGAAGACATCCGATCCTTGTTTTGATCTGAAGAAATGATCATTATATGAAGCTCCGGACAATTTTGCTTTAACTCGTAAAGGTATTTTAAATCAAAATCTTTAAAATTCTGATAATCAATCAAAAGAAGGTCGTGATTATTAGACTCCATTATTTTCAAGAGATCTGTATAATCAATGACTTCCTTTATTTCAAGATCTGTTTCCTTTGATAATATATATTTTAGTCCGGCAGAACTTAAAACATGGTTATCAGCAAGGAGAACTTTCAGCATAGTTATTTAGACAAATTCTAAACAACAAATATCCGCCAGATATTCAGAAATGTCAAATAAAAGGTTGTTATACCTATTTTAGTTATAAAAAATCACTAGTAGTAGTGAGGCGCTTTGCTCAATGCTTAATAATCCAAGTTTATTTATTATTAATCAGCAAGGAACGGGTTGTCGTCCTTTTCTTATGTCCTTTATTTTGTCTTATTAAAACAAAAAGATATGGCAAAATTTAAAATAGTACCCCTTTCAAAAGCATTTGCGAAGAAAATCCGTGAAACCAGGCAAGACGACTTTGATAATGAAGTAATTGAGGAAGTGGCTACCGGTCTCGGACCATGTCGTGTATCATTAAAACCATTCAAGAAGGGTGAAGACAAAAGGCTGGTCTTAAGTCACAGTCCCTTTGAACTAAAAAATCCTTTTAACCAGCCAGGCCCGATATTTATATCTGCCAATGAAGTAGAAGAATATGCTGACGTTTACAAGTTTCCTCAGGAAATCAAGAACAACAAGAAGAGCTTTCTTATTACGCTAATAGGTTATAATAAAGAACAGTGGATGATCCACAACCATTTAGTCAGCGAGAATGAAGATATTGACGAAGTGATATCAGAAATATTTGATAACTTCCCTGAGGTAGATTATTTACACGCCAGAAGTGCAAAGGCGTGTTGTTATATTTGTAAAATAATAAGGAGCCATCCTGGTAAATAAATGTATATTCCAAAATATTTTGAAGTAACGGACCGGAAAATCATTGAGCAATTCATCAGAGAAAACAGCTTTGCAACTATAATTTCTTCCGGTAATGAATTCCCAACTGCTACTCATATTCCTATAGAACTTGAGGTAAATGAAAAAGGTGAAACGGTTTTATGGGGACATATTTCCAAAGCAAATTCTCAATGGAAATTGTTTGAATCTAATCCTAATGTACTTGTTATATTCTTATCGCGATTCATCATTACATTTCTTCTTCCTGGTATGCCCATCCCAATGCGCCTACCTGGAATTATATGAGCGTCCACATATCAGGAAAATCGAAAATTATTGAGGGAGAAATGTTGTGGGAAGCAGTTAGACGGCTTACAGATAAATATGAAAAAATGGCCAGGGAGCCCATCTCATTGGCTACCCTTCCTGAATCGGTACAAAAACAAATGAATGGTTTGGTTGGTTTTGAAATCAGTATTGAAAAAGTGGAAGCATCTTTTAAATTAAGCCAAAACCGGAATGCCAAAGATTATGAGAATATTATCCAGGAGCTGTCGCAGTTAGGAACGGCTACTTCAAAGTTGATGGCAGAGGAGTTAAGGAAAAGAGGAAAATAAAATAAAGCAACCAAGGGAAACCACGACCGGCTCCCTTGGCTATTATTTTACTTCTTATTGACCTTTATTTTAATTAATTTTTCCTTATTCTTTATATGGATAATATAAACTCCTGTACTAACAGTACTCATATCAATAGCGTTGTCTTGCACCCTGGTTTTTAGTACGGCTTTCCCATTAAGATCCGTAATCAATACCCTCCCCCCTTCTTCTGCACCTTTCACATGAAAAATATTTTCAACGGGATTAGGATATCCTTGATATTCCTTTATTGTCGGACCTGCCGACGCTCCAAGACGGGCACCGGAGGAAACAAAATTCATCCAGTTAAAATTAAATCCTCCGGCTACTACATGAACCCGTAAAGTCTGTGCGCCGGCGGTTAAAGAAACATTGGCCGAAACAGTTTGCCAAACCTGACCTCCGCCAGTATTGGGAACATTAATCGAAGCCAAAACTGTAGCGCCGTTTTTTAATTGCAACTGAGCGCCTGTCGACCATCCTGCCACCCGGAATTGAGCAGAGTATGTGCCGGTAGAATTAACTGTTACGTGATAATCCATCCAATCTCCAGCGTCAATCCAACCTACATTTTGTCCTCCATCCGTATCAGCAGTAGTCTCTGTTTGTACACCATTCATCATATCATAGCTTTCAGCCTGAATCTTGCCAGGAATAGATTCTCCATCGCCCGAGCCTGTTGTTCCATATACTTCCAATTCAAATATGGAATATCCCCAACCTGTGCCTCTCGCTGTTCCATAGATTCTTACATATCTTCCGCTGCCTGATAACCCTGTTTGATCATTAATTAAAGAGGTATTTCCGGTTACCGTTTTTATGGTTGTCCAGGTGGAAGCGTTAGTGGATGCCTGAATTTGATAATCTTTACCGTAAGCATTTTCCCAGGTTATTTTTACCCTGTTGATGTTATAAGTCGCGCCCAGATCTACATAAATCCATTGAGGATCGGAGAAAGCGCTTGCCCAGCGTGTGTTGCTTATTCCGTCTACTGCATCTGCGCCTGGAGTGCCTGCGTTTTCGGTAGATGAAACTGTGGTAGTTTTATTCAAAGCAAGATTTGCGGAGCCTGTTCCATTTACGGTTATGTTTATTTCTGAGGATATGGTGGTTAATCCTCCGTCATCTGTTGCTTTGGCTGTAATAGTATAAGTTCCTGCCGCTACATTTGTCCAATTAAAAGCAAAGGGATTGGAAGCATCAGTTCCAAGTAATGTACTGCCGTTATAAAATTGCACTTGAGTTACCGACCCATCAAGGTCAGAAGCATTGGCAGTAATATTAATGTTTGCAGGCGCGGTAAAAGTTGCATCGTCTGACGGAGCTGAAATACTGACAGTAGGAGGAGTATTTGTGGTTCCTCCGCTTCCATATACTTCCATGCTCAAAATCGAATATCCATAGGATGTTGTCCGTGCCGTACCATAAATCCTTATATACCTGCCCGAGCCTGTCAAACCTGTAAGGTCATTGACTGCTGTTGAATTATTTGTAACCGTCCTGATTGTTGTCCAGGAGGTAGTGTTGGAAGAGACCTGAACCTGATAATCTTTTGCCATTGCCGTTTCCCAATCAATTTTCACCCTATTAATATCATAAGTATTCCCCAGATCAACATAAATCCATTGAGGATCTGAATATTCACTTTCCCACCTTGTGGTTGGGCTGGCATCAAATGCGTTGGATGCAATAAAGGTACCCGTTACGGAAGAGGCTGTTCCAGGTCGGTTTAAAGCAAGATTTGAACCTGCTCCATTCACTGCGACGATCACGGAATTAGAATTAGAAGTTGCTCCTCCGTTATCCGTTGCTCTTGCTGAAATTGTATAATTTCCTGCTAATACGTTAGTCCAGTTGAAACTGTAGGGGGCTGAATTATCCGTCCCAATTAAAGTAGTTCCATTATAAAAGGATACAGAACTTATCGCGCCACCATCCAAATCGGATGCGGTTGCAGTAAGATTTATAGAAGCAGGTGCTGGATATGTCTCAATTCCTGTAGGTGCCGTTAGATTTACAGAGGGCGGTGGATTAAAGGTCTGGCCATTTGAATATACCCTTACCCAGTCAATATATACATCTGCTGGGAATACAGCTTCGTTAACAATTGGGCCTCCGTACGTCTGCCCCCCTCCTCCTACGCCAGCAGATAAAATAGCATACATTTTATGTTCAAAAGGATGCCATTCAGGATAGAGGTTTGAAAACTCCGACTTCCTCACTCTTTTTCCGTTAACCATTTGTACCTCAGCCTGGTTTTCACCATCTGCTGCAAATGCTGCCCCATCATTAAAATAATGAATATGATATACATTGTCATCCACAAAGAATTCCATGCGATCAGAATACCAGTTAATTCCATAAGTATGCCATCCATTCGCAGCCACATTTGGGTCTGTTGAGGAAGAAGGATTGCAGCATTGATATTCAGGATTACGTAAAGAACTGCTCCAACGGGTAGAAGTATTTCCGTCAAAAGCATATCCGGGACCTACATCCGTTCCCTGTGAAGATGAGGTTGTTGCAGGCCGGTTCAATGCTATATTCGTTGCAGATCCAGCGAATACCTGAAACTCATACAATGCATACCCCCAATCATTGGATCTTTGCATTCCATACATTCTGACAAAACGTGCATTTCGGGCAGAAAAAGCAAGGTCATCAATGCCTCCATCTCCTGATGTGGTAGAATAGGCTGTTGACCAGGTGGTACCATCTGTAGAGGTTTGAATCTGGAATGTTTTACCCGTATTTTCCCAATTCAATACTACGCGGTTTACATTATGGATTGAGCCTAAATCCACCCTTATCCATTCCGGACTATCCGGCGCTTGTTGGTCGGCAAAGCTATAATAGCCGCCCTGATGTCCATGGTTCCAGTCGGCCCATTGATTGTTGTTCCAATCCCAGGCATAATGGGTAGATCCAAGATTATGAGCAGGCATTGAACCCACGTATTCCATAATATCAATTTCCCCGCCCTGTGGCCAACTGATATTGCTCTGGCCTTGTGGTATTTCATCCGGCATCATCCAAAATGCAAACCCTTGTCCCATATATCGTACGCCTTTTGGCCACACCCTTGCAACTATCCGATGGTTTGGACCCCATGAAGCCTTATTGTTGGAATTGATTCTACCACTTGTGTAGTTTCGGTCCATAAAGGTTTCTTTTCGAGTGGTAATTCTAAGGGCCCCACCATTTGCACCGGCAATACCCTGTTCTATCGCAACATTTTCAGGCCGGTCAGTAGCTCGGTCTAACTGCCCTGTTCCAAAGTCACCATTTACCCCGGTACCGGTTTCATAGTTCCAGTTAGACTGATCTAAGGTTGTTCCATTAAATTCATCACTCCAAACCAGATTCCAGGTTTGGCATTGGGCGGTTATGCTGATGCATAACCCTACAAAGAGAAAAATTATTTTTTTCATAAATTAAAGGGTTAATGGGTGAAAAATAAATTAAGATCAATTGCTTTAGTAAGGCATTAAAAAACCATAAAACAGCCTCTTGACAAAGAAGTTGAAAGATTGGAACAAGGGGCAGAATTCAGAAAAAAACAAGTACGGGATGACTACGGGAGGATTGATTTTATGGTAGATGAAAGTGGGAAGTTGGGAGGAAAAACCAACAATCCGCGTTGACGAACAAAACCATTGTTATTGTCAAAAATAATTCCCTCCGAAGAGAATTTTAAATATCTTCTAGATTGGCGAAAAGGAAAATCAGACTAGAAAAAGTTCAATGGACCTAAAAATGCGCTTTGATAGGAGAAAAAAAATTAACCAATAAATATCTGATAGGGTAAAAATCCAATAAATTTTGTAGTATTAGAAAAACTTAGTGTGTAAAATCCTCAAACCAGCTGCAATCCACAAACAGCAAACTACAAATAACATTACTTTTCAGGACAATACAATAACAGACTTATTATATATGAATGAAACAAACTTCAAATTTGAACTTTTCTTCGAATTATCTCCGGACTTGTTGTGTATAGCAGGGTTTGATGGTTATTTTAAAAAGATAAATCCTGCTGTTTCTAACCTGTTTGGTTATACCATGGAGGAATTATATGCAAGGCCTATCAATGACTTTGTGTACGAAGACGACAAGGAAATAACAGCGAAACTCCGCAAGGAACTTACCAGATCCAAACCGCTTTTAAATTTTGAAAATAGGTATGTAACCAAAAAGGGAGAAATTGTGTGGCTTTCCTGGACTTCTCTTCCTATTGAGAGCGATCAGTTGGTATTTGCCATAGCTAAAAACATTACGCACAAAAAGAAACAGGAGGAAGAAAGAAATGCATTGCTTGCCGATCTTACGAAGATAAACAAGGATCTTAGGCAGATGAACTATACTACCACGCATGATTTAAGATCGCCAGTCAATAATTTATTGTCGGTTTTGGAACTGATAGAGACTTCCAAAGTCAATGACGAGGAAACAGTTGAATTGTTAGAGATTTTAAAATTAGCAGGCGTGAAGTTAAAAAGATCACTCAATACATATGTGGATGCTTTAGGTGAAAAGAACAGTTTATCAGCAAATGTTGAAGAACTAGATTTAAACGAATGTCTGAGTTATGTCCTTCAATCCATTAGCTCTTTAATTAAATCCTCAAACGTTACCCTCCATGCTGATTTTTCTAAATTAGGTAAAATTAAATTTAATAAAGTTTACCTCGAAAGCGTGTTCTTAAACTTTATTACAAATTCTATAAAATATGCAAAACCTGATTGTCTGCCTGTTATATCCATTCATTCTGAAAAAATTAATGGAATTGACCAATTAATTTTTGCCGACAATGGGTTAGGATTTGATATGGAAAAGGTAAAAGACAAGATTTTCGGATTGAATCAAAAGTTTCATGACCATGCCGATAGTAAGGGTATAGGTCTATATTTAGTTTACAATCACATTACCAGTTTAGGAGGAAAAATTAATGTAGAAAGCAAAATCAACGAAGGGACAAAGTTTATAATATCATTCAAAGGGTAAAAATAACGGTCAACAATCAGGGAAACCTGGATAAGAGCATTTTAAATTTTCCTGGCAAAATTATATAAAAATCAGATCCTTCTTCTTCAAGGGTTAACTGCTGGTTAAAAGCACGAAAAGCATTTTCAATGGCAGCATTTGCACCGGTACAATTGATTTTTGTAAAAGAACCACTTTGCATGAACTGCAGCGTATTGCCTTCTATTTTATAGACGCCCCCAATGCCATTACATAACCTGGAACCTCGATAAAGACCACCCTTTGAAAAGTTAACCCTGGCTTTAAAATCAACATTGGTATAATAATTCTGTCCGTTTTCGTGGTCTTCAAAAACCTTGACGTGCCAGTCTCCTACAATCCCTGCCCTATTTTGAGCATTGGCTGAAAGGGCAAAAGTGAATAGAAAAAGGATCAATGTTAAGGTTTTCATTTTGGTATCGTTAACAAATAAAATTTTGATCAGCCAATATCAACCAAAATAAGAATATTTTATTTAAAACTTCACGGATTTATAACCTTTTAATACTTGAACTTAATTAATTATTTAAAATAATAAGTCAAGTCCTATATTACCAAAATAAGAGGCAACTGACATTAAAATACAAGAAATCAGCACCCCCAGGCTAATTGCGACAAATGCCTTCTTTCGGTTTACTTTCATCACATAGGCGGCCAATGTTCCCATATAAGCGCCTGTGCCTGGAAGCGGGATCATCACAAAAATCATCAAGCCCCAAAAACTATATTTTTGCATGCTTTTTCCTACGCCTTTTTTAGCTCTTCGGGACAAATTAATTACACTTTTTTTGTAAAAACGATAGGGCCAAAGTGTTTTATTAAAATTATCAATAAGCCACATGAACAATGGGAAAATCAATACGTTAGAAACAAGACCGATCCCAAAAGCCCATAAAATATGAACATCATTCAGAATAGCATAAGGGATTCCTGCCCGTGCTTCACCAAATGGCGATATACCTAGAAGAAAAGCGTAAAATAATATTTCTAACATTCTTTTAAAAAGAGCAAATCATGCGATTTGGTTCCATTTTTTTAAATGAATTACGTGGGGGAAGCAAAAAAATTGTTGTTATTTCCTTAGCCTATATTCAACAATTCCTTCTTTTTGGAAATGTTTTCGCATGAAATCATATAATAACGTAACACAAAAAGGAATTAAAATATCAGAGGTTCCATACGTTCCGTTGCAATAAAACACTTTTTTTGTATGAATGATGAGCTATGCCTACCAACTAATCATTAAGGTTTTCTTTAATTTCCCTGGCTTCTACTCCTTCAAAGGTCATTTTTATGGGAACAATGGTACCATCTTCATTAAAATACATTCTGTCAATACAGGTTACGCGATGATCCCTGTCCTGATTGGGTATAGGCCTGCGATGATAAATAATGTACCAGTCGTCTGTGTTTGGTATGTTGATCACGGAATGATGACCTGCACCGGTAGCGATTGTTGTGTCACTTTCTAATATTGTAGCCATCTTATCAAATGGCCCTGTTAATGATTTTGATCTTCCATAGGAAACACTGTAGGAACCATCCCCCCAATTGCCTTCGGACCACATCAGGTAATACCAGCCATTTCTTAGAAACATAACGGGCCCCTCTACATATCCTTCCGGGGTTATTTCCTTCACCATACTTCCGTCTTCAAATGGCTTCAAGCCGGTAAAATCCTCTTTAAGCTGACCGATATTGCAGTGTCCCCAACCGCCATAAATAATATAATATGCTCCGTCGGTGTCCTTGAACACAAACTGATCTATAGGCTGAGCGCCATTATACACTGCGTTAATTAATGGCTTCTTAAGATAATCTTCGTAGGGTCCTCCAGGGTTTGAAGCAATCCCAATACCTATCCCTCCCAGCTCACCTGGCCCGTCCACGGCTGGATCCCATGCTTTTCTTCCCGGCGTCTGTATGTCATTGGCGCTGAAAAAGAGGAAATAACTGCTGTCTTTCTTAACCACACAGGGGGCCCACATTGCCTTTTCGGCCCATTTCACCCTGGAGGTGTCTATAATTTTTTCGTGTTTCTCCCATTCCACCAAATCCTTTGAGGAAAAAGCATCTAAAAAAACCTGACTTTCGTATCTGGCCGAATAGGTAGGAAAAATCCAATACTCATTATTTAGAATAACCCCTTCAGGATCTGCATACCAACCTTCAAAGATTGGATTACCCGATGTTTTTACTTGTGTAGTTTTTTTTGAACAGCCCGTTAGAATAAACAAAGCTAAAAAGGGAATCAGGATAAAAGGTCTAAACATGAGGGTTAGGGATAAATAATTAAATCATCAGAATTACTGCGAAAGTATCCTCTTTCCTTAATTTTTGCAACCCATTTTAACTGTATCTCCCACAATCTCATTAATGATTTTTGATAAAATCTAATACCGGCTGCTATTTTCCTTTACTAATTGATCCCATATTCAAACTTTTTTTCGGGATTGAAAAATTTTCTTGAATTTAGAAACTCAATCAGAAAATTGAATATCATACAATTATGAAAAAATATGGAAAAATAATCTGGCAAGATCTTACCGTAGATAATGCCACACAAGTAAGAGACTTCTACTCGGAAGTAGCAGGCTGGTCATTTTCAGATGTTAATCAAGGTGAATACAATGATTTCAACATGATTAATGTGGATAAAGAAGTGGTTGCAGGAATTTGTCATAAGAAAGGAGAACTAAAAAATTTCCCTTCTCAATGGCTAATTTATGTAACCGTCGAAAATATAGAGAGTAGTGTAGCAAAATGTAAGTCCAAGGGCGGAAAAATTATAGACGGACCAAAAGCAATGGGTAAGTCAAAATTTGCGGTAATTCAGGATCCTGCCGGCGCTTTTATGGGATTGATAGAAGAATGATCATTGATTTGATAATTCGTTAATGTGCGTATGTGATAATGAGAAGATCGAGAATATATTGATTTTGAAAATTAACCACAGAGGGTGCAGAGGTAGCACTGAGGGCACAGAGAATTTCAACTCTTGTTCTTTGCGATTCTCCGTGTTCTCTGTGGTTACTTTAATTTTCTAAAATAAAACCGCATACTCCTTTGGCAAGCCTTTAATGTTTTTTATCTGAATGTCTTTGAAATAGGTCTCGGCGGCTTCGCTTTGTAATTGGATCCTTCCCTTGGTAAGCGGTACAAATTTTCCTTTATCGTTAAACCGGGAATTTTGTAAAACCATTACCACATGACCATTAACTATGTGCAGGCTTTTATCTTCAAAGCAAATCAGTTCCAATGTTGTCCATTCTCCTGCAGGACTTTCATGGTTTTCGCTACGCAGACAAAATCCCTCTCCATTGGTTCCTGATCCAAAAGGAAGAAAGGGTTGAGTAAGGCTGGCCACGCTGTTCATTTGCCCTTCAGGAAGGTAGGCCCGAATATCAATTGCCGAATTGGCAATGTTCCAGTAATCTCCCATGTGGCCTTCCATAATTTGAAACTCTTGTGAGAGCATCCAGGCACGCCAGTAATCAACGCCACTATCTCCGATGGAATGGTACAAAATACCGGAGTCTTTTAGTTTATCAGTTCGGGGTTCGTATTTTTTATCTCCCCATTTCACTTTTAATTTAAGGTGATAGTTCTCGTATTCCTGCTTGGTATACAGACATCCATAAATTTCACCACTTACCTTAATGACAGGCTCTCCGTTGTCTTCAATTACTGAAAACACGTTGGTTTCGTCTTTGTTATAACCAATAGGTTTTATTATGTTGTCCGATTCATCCACGGGAGGTTTTCCATTATAACCATTTTTATGCCTGAAACTTAAATAGGTTTCCCAATTAGTCAACTCTTTATCCAACAGGGGCGTCCATTCATTGTTATTGTTAAAGGAAGTCAGGAGAATGACGGACAGGATGCTGTAAAGAATATACTTCATAAATACCAGGGGTTAGATATTTCGTAAAGATAGGTGGGTTGCCAAATTAACACGAGTATTAATAAAGAATTTTGAAATAATGAAGACCGGAATTTAAAAAATTTGCTGACAAGGATTAATAAAAAAAGATCCCGAATATAGCTATCCGGGATCTTTCAAATATAAATTAACTACTTATTTCCAGGTAAGATTGTAAGTGCAAGAAACCGCACCCGATTTCCTTGAAGGAAGGGTAGTATCAAGCTCTACTTCTACGAGACTGGTAGTATTGGTAGGAGCAAACTTTCTTGATAAACCGGCAATCAAGCCTCTGTCAAAATCACTTGGATAAGGATTAGCACATACTATAATGGCACTTTTCTCACCTTTTTTAGTGAATTTATAGTAATTGGAAGTTTTGTCAATATTCTTATGGCTGTTTATGTAGTTGACATTAATGCCATTCATAGCAGCAACAAAATCAAGTTTTGGAAATGGAATAATTTCCGGAACTTTTTTCCCTATCATGAATAAAGTATTCGGACCAAAGGATTTTTCAATTGCTTTTAATGAATTAATCCATTTTTCCAAATTCACCCATCCGTCAGGGGGAACATTTGTATCAACTCCGTTTTCTTTTAAAACTCTCAAGCCCATTTCCTTTACGTTTCCCATGGCTTGAATAATTACTTGGACGGAACCGCCAATTACTTCTGCATTATTAGGTATACCAATCATAATTTATTTTATTTTATTGTTGAACTAGCTTAAAGAAGGCTGAGATATTTCTGCAAGCACATTCTTTTCAACAGGTACGGGTTTTTGCATTGCGTACCAGCAATCAAACATCGCATCAAAATGATCGAATAAATTGTTGATTACTTGTTGTGTAAATGGAATATGTTCAGCAGGAATATCTTTTTCCAGACTGTTTTTATGTTGCTCCTCATCCAACCAGCTACCAATGGAATGATTATCCTCCTGATCCTGGTGTCTTTTACCAAAATATTCAAGGGTATCGAATAAACCTGCTTCTTTTACCAGCTTATGCATGTTAGATAAGAAGGCGGCAAAAGCAGCTTCAAGTACTTCGATAATCACTAGTTTAGCTCCGGGTATGCCGGCGGAAAGCTTGCTATAATGAATGGTTTGATAGATCATCTCTCTTGCAGCCTTGTGATCATCATGCCATAACAGTTCGAAAATTTTATACTTAGTATTATTTAAATAAGAACTATTGAACTCAAGTTCCTTCAAGTCATGAAGATACCATCGCCAGTGTCCTTCATCCTCAAGACAATGAGTGTTTACTTTCTTTTGGATTGGATCTGTAGTATCCTTTACTTCAAGGGTTTCAAGAACATCTTTAAATCCCATAACAAAGAAAAGCATCGAAGGTATAAAGCTAAGTCTTTCCTGTACGGGAAGATTTCCATCCTTCATACTTAAACTTAATTTTGAGCTCTCTAATTTGTGTTTTCTCTCTTTGATTAATTGCATTAATTCACTCATGATTTCATAGGTTTAAAAGTTAAAAATTCGTTTTTAGAGGTTAATTTGTAATGTCATGACCGTTCAAATATATGTAGCCTCCAGATAAAAAAAATCTATGTTTTTTAATAAAATATCACCTTGTAATGTTATTTTTACAACTTTATATTAATGGGGGAACTTTTTGTGTTTTTCGAGGACAAAGCAACATGTATTATTATTACTAAAACGCATTAAATTGAAAATCAACGATATAAAACTAAAAGTGATTTTTATTTAAAAAACAAGCATTTTATGAATTAATTTAAAAATTTACATAAAATATATAATATTTTAAATAGTTCGACAGATAACAAACATTTGAACATTTATTATTTCGGTTACCTTCATCGAAAAAAAATATGGGTCAGGAAAAAGACATTTTAACAACACCTCTCAATACGCAATTCCTTAATAATAAGGAAATATTAGCATCATATTCTGAAGATTTTGGACATTTAATAAAAAGCGATCCATTAGCAATTGCTTCTCCAAAAAATACTGAAGAAATACGAGAAGTCATTAAATATGCAGCAGCCTCTAATCTTTCCTTAACTACCCGGGGGCTGGGAAGAAGTCAGAGTGGTCAGTCCATACCTTTTGAAAAGGCTATAACCCTCGATCTTTCGCTGATAAAGGACATACGCGATGCTGATCTAAGTCAAAAAACGATAATAAGCGGAGCAGGAACAACCTGGAAAGACGTAATTCAAAAAACTTTGCCCCATGGTTTGATTCCTCCTGCAATGCCCCTCAACCTCAATCTAACTATAGGAGGTACACTTTCGATAGGAGGAATTGGCACTTCCAGTCATAAGGCAGGAGTATCGGCGGCAAACGTCAAAAGCCTGGAAGTTATAGAAAGTAAGGGAAAAACAGTCAATTGCGATAAGAGTGCTAATAGTGAATATTTTAATGCAGCACTTTCAAACCTTGGAAGATGTGTAATAATAGGGTCAGCTGAATTAGAATTAACGAAGGTCAAACCGAATATCAGGACCTTTTATCTTTTATATGATGACATCAGGGCCTGGGTAAACGATCAAAGGCTCCTGGTTCAAAGCGGGAGAGCAGATCATCTTCAAGGGTCATGCAGTGCAAATATTCAGGGTTTAAGAAAAGGTGAAACAATGTACAATCCATTCGTTCATTGGTTCTATGGCCTACAGGTTTCTTTTGAATTTGATACAGTAGAAGACCTTCCTTCATCGGAAGAATTATTGACGGACCTTAATTATTATAAGGTCTTACACCATGAAGACGACACCATCTACAACTTTTCGAGTCGCTTTGAAGCCCGTTTTGAGCTAATGAAAAAAACCGGAGTGGAGTATCAGGCCCATCCATGGATTGAATGTATTTTGCCAGCAAATGTCATAGCAGATCTTTTGCCTGAAGTATTAAAAATCCTTCCCGTGTGGTTGGGAGATGGACACCGCCTCATCTTTGTAAACAAGAAGAATGCGCCTCAGTTTTTTAAGACACCTGATTCCGAAGAAAATGCAGTATTTGCTATATTGCCCACGGGAGTAGCGCCATTATTTGTGGAAGATACACTCAAAGTATTAGCACGAGTTCATCATATGTTAACTGAGGCAGGTGGGAAAAGGTATTTATCAGGGTGGCTAAAAATGATGGACAGGGCTGCCTGGAAAAATCATTATGGAAATCAGTTTGAGGAGTGGGTATCCATTAAGAAGAAACTTGACCCTACCTCTCTTTTCCAAAATAAGTTGTTTGGGGATCTGGAGTTATAAGGATTGCGCTTTTTAACAACTAAAATTTCTTTCTACAAACTTTTGGAAGGGTGAAAATCCTCCAAAAGTTTGTCTTTATTTATATTTAACCGACAAATACCCTCTTTACTCGCTTTAACCTATGAGAAACCTATTTTCCGAACCGATATACACAATTGCCTTTCTTGTTTTTTACCTTATCAATACCGCTACAAAGGCACAAATTCCTGAAAACATAAAATCCATTTTTCCTGAAGGAACAATTATGCATAACAATATCGCTTATGCCAATGACACCTTAAAAAAACATCTTTTGGACATTTATATTCCATCGGGCGTAAAAGAGAAACTTCCCCTGGTAATATGGGTACACGGCGGTGCGTGGTTTCTCAATGATAAGTTTGCCGACATGGGCTACATGAAAAGCACCATAAATGCATTAATTAAAAATGGTTATGCTTTAGCTTCCATTGATTACCGGCGCAGTACCACCGCACCTTTTCCTGCTCAAATTCAGGATTGTAACGCCGCGCTAGACTTTCTGTACCAACATGCTAACGAGTATAACATTGATAGAGAACGATTTGCACTTATTGGCTTTTCTGCTGGCGGTCACTTGGCTTCAATGGTAGCTTTAACGAATAATGAAAACATTAAAAATTTTAGCTTAAATGAAAGTCCATTTTCTTTTAAAATTAAGGCTACAATAGATTTTTATGGACCTTCGGATCTATTGGTAGCAGGCATACAAGACGACTCATTGGCAAATTCCCCTATTGGCATATTACTCGGCGCATTACCCGTTGACAGACCTGACCTTGCAAAGGCAGCCAGTCCGGTCACTTATGTTGATAAAAATGATCCTCCGTTCTTAATTATCCATGGTGAAAAAGACGAATCTGTTCCAGTTACCCAATCGCAATTATTGCAGTCATACCTGCAATTAAGTAATATAAAAAATGAATTAATCGTAGTAAAAGGAGCGCCACATTATGGGGAGATGTTTGATAGTGAGGAAATCCGAAACAAAATTTTATTATTCCTTAAAAATAGTCTGCGTTAGGTGGCTTTGAAGCGCCATGGATTGCAGCGGATATTCCGCGGAGAAGAGGGGTTATGAATGCGACGAGAAATCTTTTTGTGGAAGACAAAAGATGAATTGTTTTTGAAATACAGGGCAGTAAGGTTTTAAGGTTATAAAATAGGCAAAGAATATATTTCTACCCTTTGCCTTTAGTCAATTGAGAGTTACTATCCTTACCATTTATCCAACCCCAGGAGCTTCCTACCCAGCGGAGATAATTTAGCAGTCGGGTATTTTAATTTTTCCCACCCCCTTGGATCTCCTGGAAAAGCAAACCCTTCCGGTGCGTGTCTTTCGCTCCAGGAAGTAATCCTCCAGTCTAAAAGTTCTTCATTGTCTTCCTCTGCGGGCATCATACTTATGTATTGAGCAATCCGGACTTTATCTTTACTTCGGTTTGGGCGAATGCCGTGAGGCTGAAGGCTATTAAAAATCAAGAGGTCTCCCGCTTCCATTTTGATTTTTTCCAGTTGAAAACCTGTTGTATCCGGCTTAAAATGGTCGCGATCTTCAGGTTGAGTAAGTTTCCAAGTTTCGTAGGTTCTGAAGAGCTCAGGAATACATTGAAATCCACCCATATTTTCATCCATTTGATCGGCTAGTGCTAAAACGCCCTGAACATTTTGAGGCTTGGTTTCAGGATCATAATCCCAGTGTATAAAACCTTTATATTCAAAACCGGGGCGTAATGGCAGATTTAAATTTGCTCTATCAATTGTAACCCATAATTTTTCAGTACCCCAGATGTCGGTAAAGGCCTCATGAACTTTTGGCATCTGACGGTTGTCCCACAAATATTGATGGTTGTATATTTCTACCATGCCGGTATTAGTGAGTTCCTTCATCTTCATTTCTGCGCGTGGAGGAGTATACCATGTTTCAGGATCATTAGGATCTTTTTCTTCAAACTCCCACAGAAAATCGGCCAACCGCTTTACCTGTTCTTTAGGAACAGCATTTTTAACTATAACATATCCGTTTTTTATCCAAAATTTCCAGTCCTCTTCCGATAAAACTTTAAGGACTTTACCATTGCTTCGGTCATTGAGCTTTACTTTGCTGCTTTTGGCAGTGGAGGGATTGCCGGGAATTTCCTTATGGGCATTGGTTGGAGCCATTGTAGGTGTAATCGTTTGGTTTATTGCTTGTGGTTGCATAAGACAACATTTTTGGTGAAACAATAATCAAAGTTGCAAAGAACAAAAGTGCGTCTCAATCTTCTCAATGATCACTTTTTGCGCTGTATTGACATTTTTTATAATTTTATCATCTTAAAAATATAATTAAAGAGAAATTTTGGCAAACGAAGCCAATCTTCGGTTTTTCTCGCTTGTGGCTTCATACCCTATCTGTTATGAAAATAAAATTCGAAGAAATTATTCCAAATCCCGGCCAATCTTTTAAACTCTTTGCCCCGAGTTTAAGAAACTACTTTTATTGGCACTATCATCCCAATTACGAACTCGTATATGTGGAGGCAACGGCAGGAATCCGCCATGTGGGACAGCATGTTTCTAACTATATGGAAAGCGATTTGATTTTAATAGGGCCTAACATTCCTCACCTGAATTTTGATTATGGATTAAAGACTGAATACAAACAAATCGTAGTGCAGATGAAGGAGAACTTTCTTGGCAATTCTTTTAAACACACTCCTGAGCTTAACGCTATAGAGCAGCTTTTTAAGAAAGCAATTTATGGCTTGTCATTCACCGGGGAAACTAAACAAAAGGCTGCGGTGATGCTTAAGGAAATGCACTTACTGGATACTTTTGAACAACTATTATTGTTACTTCGGGTATTTCAACTTTTAGCTAAATCAAATGAAGTGGTGGTATTGAATGATTTGGATACCAGCATCAAGATCTTCTTAAATGACAAAATACGAATGGGAACCATTTATGAATATATCCATGCCAATTTCAACCAGACACCTAATGTAAATGATGTAGCTTCTCTGGTTAATTTAAGCACCGCCGCTTTTTGCCGATACTTCAAAAAACAAACCAAAATGACTTTTACTGATTTTGTAAATCAATATAGGGTTAACCAGGCAAAAACCTTGCTTTTGCATGATAGAAATGTTTCCGAGGCTTGTTACGAAGTAGGCTTTGAAAGTCTTTCCTATTTCAATAAAGTGTTTAAAAAAAACACAGGAGAAAACCCGTCAGAATTTAAGAAGCTTTATTTGCAGAAATGATTGTATATGTTTTCATTACATTTAAGTAAAGTTTAATTCAACGTTTTTTCCAGGAGTAACATAATGAAAATGACCCGAATACATTTATCAACGTAAATTTCTGACAATTGCAAAATGATGGATTCAAAAAGATACTTCAAAAACCAATACATTGAAATGTTCATCGAGGATGGAATTCTAAAATCTGCTTACTTTGATGGAGTGATTGTAGACCTGGAAGCAGCAATAACCATTATAAAAGACAGAATTGAATTTTTAAATGGCGAATCCTTTCCCACCTATATAGATGCCCGAAAGGTTAAATACTGGACGAAAGACGCCAGGAAATTCCATGAATTAAATAATGATGGGATGACTGCAGCCACGTTACATGTAGGTTCCCATGTGATGAAAACAATATTCAGATTTTATATCCTTATTCACAAACCTGATATTCCTCAAAATTGCTTCACGAATAAACAAGATGCCCTTCGGTGGTTAAAGCAATTTAAATAATGGCGGTTTTACAATTTTAGCCTTGTGTACAAATTATAAAAGGCTATTCTTGATGATAGAACAGCCCTTTATTAGTTCAGGTATAAACCCTTATTAAAAATCTATAACTACATTTTTACCCATTCAAGATCGTCAAAGTAAATATAGCCAACAGATCCTGATCCCCAGTCGCTGGTACTTCCACCTCTGAATACACTGAAGTATAATCCTTTAACCAATCTTTGAGAGTCTGAATTAGACCATCTGATGTTGTCTCTTCTAAGAACAACTTGTCCATTTACTTTTAATTCGGCTGTTCCATTATAAGAAGTGCCTGTATTTGCTTTAAAGTAATACCCAATCGTGTACCAGGTACCTCTTGAAATACTTCCTGAACTTGGATAGGAGGCGCCAAAAGTATCTCCACATCTTCCAGTCATG
>Ga0196965_1000478_pt1 | contig 23272 bp, 18 predicted proteins | sample S1_20metaG_FD_148668 | JGI IMG/M metagenome (GOLD analysis project Ga0196965, IMG submission 148668) | Soil microbial communities from Anza Borrego desert, Southern California, United States - S1_20 | ecosystem: Environmental > Terrestrial > Soil > Desert | place: USA: California | collected... | reverse complement strand
AAGCATTTCTACCTGAACTTCGCGCGGGGATATTTATACTACCAGCTTGGCGTGCATGACTATCGCGATTTCGAATATCATTATATCTCAGACAACCGATTCATCCACGAGCAGGTTCTAAATTTAAATCAAAGCCAAAAACAAAAGCTGATTGAGTTCCTTGAATGGAATGCACTGCCCGAAAATCAACATTATCGTTACGATTATTTTTATGACAATTGCGCAACTAAGATCCGCGATGTTATAAAAAATGTGTTCGGCGATTCTGTTGAGTTTAGTGACTCGCACATTAATACAAACTATACTATCCGCGAACTTACCGACCTCTACCTTGTCTATCAGCCATGGGGCGATCTTGGCATTGATATTTGCCTGGGCCTGCCGATGGACAAAAAAGCTGCGCCGATTGAGTACATGTTTCTTCCCGATTTTGTCGAAGCTGGCTTTGACAATGCTGTTGTATTAAAAGAGAACGGAAATGAACCACTTGTGCTGAAAAAGGTTTCCACGTTTGAAGCAAAGCCCCAGGAACATTCGACGGGAGTTTTTACGCCGTTGAATGTTTTTTCCTTATTATTTATCATCGCGATGATTATCAGCTACCGCGATTGGTCGCGGAAACGCTTAACACATGTCTTTGATGTTATTTTGTTTTCGGTGTTGGGATCCGTAGGCCTGTTACTGTTGTTGCTTTGGGTGGCGACCGATCATCGGGCGGCTGCAAAAAATTTCAATTTACTTTGGGCGATCCCAACACATTTGATCGCTTCAGTAGCTTTCATCAGGCAACCTCAATGGCTGAAGCATTACTTTCTTGCAACGTTCATTATCGCAGTATTGACGCTACTTTGCTGGTTGATCTTACCGCAACAACTTCACTATGCGCTCGTACCCATTGTGCTGACAATCGCACTTCGCTCATTCGTTCAATATAGAATGCGGGTACATCCGAATATTCCGGGCTCTTAAACAAAAAAGTCCTCACTACCGAGGACTTTTTGCTGCAGGCATTTAACTACATGTGAATCGGCCGGTTGGCGGTTGCTGCGAGGCACGCCTCCTTCACTGCTTCCATATAAGTAGGATGTGCATGCGACATTCTAGAGACATCTTCCGCGGATGCGCGGAATTCCATCGCCGTAACACCGGCAGCAATCATGTCCGCCGCACGGGCACCAATAATATGTACGCCGAGAATTTCATCAGTTGCTTTGTCTGCCAAAATTTTTACCAGGCCATCCAGATCCATGCTTGCCCGGGCGCGACCTAGTGCCTTATAAGGGAAACTTCCAACTTTATAAGCACGTCCCTGTGACTTTAGTTGTTCTTCAGTGAGGCCAACACTTGCCACTTCAGGCCAGGTGTAAACCACACCGGGAATGAGGTTATAATTTACGTGCGGCTTTTGCCCCGCTAATGTCTCAGCGACGTACACGCCCTCCTCTTCGGCCTTATGAGCGAGCATTGCTCCACGAACAACATCACCAATAGCGTACACGTTATCAACTTTAGTTCTGAGATGCTCGTCAACCTGAACCTGTCCCTTCACGGTTTCAATACCAATTTTGTCTAGTCCAAGTCCGTCTGTGTACGGTCTTCTGCCAATACTTACAAGGCAATAGTCACCTTTTAGCTCAATAGTTTTTCCATCTTTAGATTCAGCTTTTACTGAAACTTCTTTCCCCGAATTTTCGACAGCGGTAACTTTGTGGCCGAGGTAAAAGTCCATCCCAAGCTTCTTCGTTGACTTCTGCAGCTCTTTTCCCATCGTGCTATCCATAGTTGGGATCAGGCTGTCAAGGAATTCTACAACGCTCACTTTTGATCCGATACGCGCATATACAGAACCGAGTTCCATCCCGATAACGCCTCCTCCGATAACAATCAGGTGCTTTGGAATTTCTTTTAACACCAATGCTTCAGTACTTGAAATGATTCGTTTCTTATCGAATGGTGCGAATGGAAGCGGCGTTGGTTTTGATCCGGTTGCAATAATTACCTTCTCTGTTGTAATGTTGGATCCTTTTCCATCCGGGCCTGTGACCTTGATCGTATTTTTATCGATAAACGATCCAATGCCTTTGTGAACATCGATCTTATTTTTTTTCATCAGGAATGCAATACCGTCTACGTTGGATTTGACAACATCACCCTTCCGCTTGATCATTTGCGTAAAGTTTACTTTTAGTTCGGAGATGTCGATTCCATGTTCCTTAAATGCGTGTGTTGCATTGTGAAAATGTTCGCTTGAATCGAGTAGTGCTTTCGACGGAATGCAACCCACATTCAGACACGTACCACCGAGCGTGTCATACCTTTCGATAATAGCGGTTTTAAATCCAAGTTGCGCACAGCGAATTGCCGCAACATATCCACCTGGGCCAGAGCCAATAACTGTTACGTTGTATTGCATAGTTAAAAAGCGAGAAGCCTTTCGGCTTCTCTTATTAAATTTTTACGATTAAACACCAAGTATTAGCCTTCCCGGATCTTCAAGCATCTCCTTTACCCGAACGAGGAAGCTTACAGACTCGCGGCCATCAATGATCCTGTGATCATACGAAAGTGCCAGGTACATGATTGGTCTCACAACAACCTCTCCATTTTTCACAACTGGTCGTTCAACAATGTTGTGCATTCCGAGAATGGCTCCCTGTGGCGGGTTAATGATCGGTGTGGAAAGCATCGAGCCAAACACGCCGCCGTTAGTAATCGAAAATGTTCCGCCAGTCATTTCGTCTATGGAAAGTTTTCCATCGCGGCCGCGCGTCGCCAAACGAACTACCTCGGCCTCAATTTGATGAAACGACAATTTATCCGCATTACGGATCACAGGCACGACAAGCCCACGCGGCGTCGACACTGCAATCGAAACATCACAATAATCGTGATAAACAATCTCCTCCTTATCAATGGAAGCGTTTACTGCAGGGAAATCTTTCAAAGCAACACAGACTGCTTTCGTAAAGAATGACATAAAGCCAAGCCCGACGCCGTACTTTTCTTTGAACTGATCTTTATACTTTGAACGAAGATCCATGATTGGCTTCATGTCGACTTCATTGAAAGTTGTCAGCATTGCTGTTTCATTCTTCACCGAAACGAGGCGTTTGGCGATCGTTCTGCGAAGGGAAGTCATTTTCTCTCTTCGTTCCGTTCTGCCTCCGCCATCGGCAATAACCGGCGGTCCGGATGGTGCCGCAGATTTGGCTTCACCTTTCGGCGCCGATTGCGCCTTCACCGCATCCTCTTTTGTGATGCGACCACCAACACCCGACCCTGACACTTGCCCGGTGGCAATTCCTTTCTCATCAAGAATTTTGGCTGCCGCAGGCGAAGGATGTCCTGCCGCATACGAAGTTGATCCTCCCGACGTGGATGAAACCGAGGATTGCGCTGCAGGTGCAGCAGTCTGCGGAGCACCTTCCATGATTTCAATCTTACAGATCAATCCCCCGATTGGCAATGTTGTTTTTTCTTTTGCGACAATGCGAAGAATACCTGTCGCTTCTGCCGGTAGCTCAAACGTTGCCTTATCTGACTCCACTTCGGCAAGTATTTCATCGAGCTTCACAAAATCCCCGTCTTTTTTCAACCACGTAGAAATCGTAACCTCCGTGATGGATTCGCCGACAGCCGGCACTTTCATCTCTTTGATCCCTCCGGTTGCTTTTGGTGGCGTCGAAGCAGAAGGGACCGCTGCCGGCTTTGATTCTGATTTTGGCGCTGATGCTTGTCCGTTTTCCTGTACCTCGCAGATCAGCTCTCCAATGGGAACGGTAGATCCCTGATCTTTAAAAATTTTCAACACACCTGCTACTGGTGCCGTCAATTCAAACGTTGCTTTATCTGATTCAAGTTCGGCGATTATTTCGTCGAGCTTTACACTTTCACCATCTTTCTTCAACCAGTTTGCAATAGTTACCTCTGTTATCGATTCGCCAACAGTGGGTACTTTAACCTGTATTGCCATTAATTTTTGTTTATGTTGGATGTGGATGTTTCGTTATTTAATTCCAAGTGCGTTGTTGACAATTTTCTCCTGCTCAACTTTGTGCACTTTCGAATAACCCGTTGCCGGCGATGCACTTGCCTTGCGTGATACTATCTCAATATCGTGCTTTGGCATCATGCGTTGGATATAGGATAAAGGTCCCATATTCGAAGGCTCTTCCTGAGCCCAGACCAGTTTCGCGTTTTTGTATTTCTTCAAAACAGCATTCAGTTGTTTTTCCGGCCAGGGATGAAGTTGCTCAATTCGCACAATTGCCGTTTCAGTGACTTTTTTCTTCAATTGAACCTCAGCAAGATCATAGTAGATTTTGCCTGAACAAAGAACGACACGTTTTACTTCTTTAGCAGTCACGTTCGGGTCGTCGAGCACCTCGCTGAAACGTCCGTCTGTAAAATCCTTGATCGGAGAAATCACCGCCGGATGTCTCAGCAAGGATTTAGGAGAAAACACAATGCACGGTTTCCTGAATGGCCATGCTACCTGTCTTCTTAACAAGTGGAAGAAGTTCGACGGGGTGGTCGGGTTAGCAACAACCATATTGTATTCGGCAGAAAGTTGCAAAAATCTTTCAGGACGGCAGCTGGAATGTTCGGGCCCCTGGCCTTCGTATCCATGAGGCAAGAGCATTACCAATCCGTTCATGCGTTGCCATTTTGATTCAGCACTAGAAATGAACTGATCGATCATCACCTGAGCGCCGTTTACAAAGTCGCCGAACTGCGCTTCCCAGATCACAAGGGCATTTGGCGTTGCCATTGAATAGCCATATTCGAAACCAAGAACTCCAAACTCAGATAATAGCGAGTTGTATATGAAAAATTCTTTTTGCCCTTTTTCAATATGATCGAGACTGGAGTGTGGAGCGTTCGTATTAACATCGAAAAGGTATGCATGGCGATGCGAGAACGTACCACGTTTTACATCCTGGCCAGTCATACGAACGGGAGTTCCTTCGGCAAGCAACGAACCATAAGCAAGTAATTCTGCTTCGGCCCAACCAAGTTTCTTTTCTTTAAAGAAAGCAGCCTGCCTGTCCTTTAGCAATTTCTCGATCTGCTTGATGGGCTTGAAACCGTCAGGAATGTTCGTCAGCGCTTTTCCAACCTTATCAATCATTGATTGTTTGATGCTTGTATCAGGCGATTCATCGAAATCCTCAGGTGTTGCTCTGCGCAACTTTTCCCATTCGGCTTCAATTTTTTGCGCCTTATACGGAAGCGGTTTTTGCTTCACCTCGTTTAAGCGGTCTTGAAGCTGATTTCTAAAGTTCTTATCAAGCTCCTCGGCCATTGCTGCATTTACATCGGCCCGGTCAGTCAGTCTTTTCACGTAGACTTCACGAGGATTCGGATGTTTTGCAATCAGGTTATAAAGTTTTGGCTGTGTGAATTTAGGTTCATCACTTTCATTATGGCCATGGCGGCGGTAGCATAACAAATCAACAAAAATATCCTTGCCAAACTTTTGCCGGTATTCCACCGCGAGGTTTGCACAGAAGTTTACAGCTTCGGCATCATCGCCATTCACATGCAGAACGGGGGCATCGACAATTTTAGCGATGTCTGTACAATAAATACTTGTTCGCGCGTCATCGAAGTCAGTGGTGAAACCTACCTGGTTGTTAATCACAAAATGGATCGTTCCACCAGTTGTATATCCGGGCAGACCTGACATTTGAACAACTTCATACACTATACCCTGACCAGCGACGGCAGCATCCCCGTGAATGAGAATTGCCATGCCTTTACTCACATCTCCTTTGTACTCGTCGTCGATTTGACCGCGCGTATATCCGATCACAAGCGGATCAACGGCTTCAAGGTGCGATGGATTAGGCGTTAGCTTAACGTAAATTTTCTTCCCGGACGGGGAAGTGATATGACTCGAATAACCGAGGTGATATTTTACGTCTCCATCTCCCATTGTCAGATCCGGATTTACGTTGCCTTCAAACTCGGTAAAGATCTGCTCGTATGTTTTTCCGAGAATGTTTGATAGAACATTCAGACGTCCACGGTGAGCCATTCCTATTACCACTTCTTTTACGTCCAGTTCTGCGGCCCTGTTAATGATTGTTTGCAAAGCGGGGATTGTGTTCTCTCCGCCCTCAAGCGAAAATCTTTTTTGTCCAAGGAATTTGGTATGAAGAAAATTCTCGAAAACAGCAGCTTCATTCAGCTTTGTGAGAATCCGTTTCTTTTCTTCGTTACTCGGGCTATAGTTGTACCACTCTTTTTCAACTTTGTCGCAAAACCATTGACGAATTTCGTCATTGCGGATGAAATTGTATTCGAAGCCGATCGGGCCTAGATACACAACTTTTAGTTGTTCGATTATTTTCCGTAACGTCGTTCTGGCCATTCCAATTTCGGCTGCTACATCGAACTCTGTGTCAAGGTCCGCGTCAGTCAAGCCGACACTCTTGTGGTCAAGATTTACATTGTGATTACGACGCTCCCGCACCGGATTCGTCTTCGATAGCAGATGTCCAAACGAGCGATACGTAAAAATTAAATTTCGTACCTGCGTTTCCTTTATAGACAGCGAGTCCTCTTTAGATGCGCCTCCTTTGCCATTCGCACCCTGATGCTGACTCGAGAAATCATATCCCTCGAAAAATTTCTGCCAGCTGGCGTCTACTGACGAAGGATCCTTCTTGTAATTTTGATAGAGTTGATCAACATAACCAACATCTGCATTGGAGATATACGAGTACTTATCCATGACGTTTTTTGAAAGCGAACAAATGTAAAAAAGGCCGTTTACTTTAAAAAACCGCCTACACGGGTACACGAATGTGATTGATGATCAGATTGTTATACTTTACTATTGTCGGTTTGCTAATCGAACATACACGGAATCCTTATGGAAAGTTGGAAGTAATAAGTTGGCTTTCTTCAAGAAATGGTTAACTTTGCAACCCTAATTTTTAAACGGACGAGTTCCACAAATTTAAACAACAATGGTAAAAATCAGATTGGCCCGCCGCGGCCGCAAGAAACTGGCGATGTTCGATGTAGTCGTTGCAGATGCCAGAGCACCACGTGATGGTCGTTTCATTGAAAAAATCGGTACTTACAACCCATTAACCACACCGGCAACCATTAACCTGAACGATGACTTGGCGTTTGAGTGGCTGATGAAGGGCGCACAGCCTTCAGACACCGTTAAGGCGATGTTGTCTTACAGGGGCATTATGCTGAGAAAGCACCTTCAAATTGGTGTTATCAAGGGTGCGCTGACTCAGGAACAAGCAGATTCAAAGCTTGCAGAATGGGTGAAATCGAAGGAAAACAAAATCCAGGCTAAACGCGATAAGCTTTCTGAAAGCAAGCAGGCTCAGGCGAAAGCTCGTAGAGATGCGGAAACGAAAGTCAGAGAAGCACGCGCAGAAGCTATTCGTAAGAAGGCTGAAGTTGCTGCACAGCCAGCTCCTGCTGCTGCCGAAGCTGAAGGCGAAGCTGCTCCTGCAGAAGCTGAGGGTTAATCTTCTAAAAGAGATCAATGGATGCCAGTGCAGTTAAATGCATTGGCATTTTTGTTTCATTAATAATGTATGAAGCTGGCGCAATGTTATAAAGTTGGATATGTAATGAAGCCTCATGGGCTGAAAGGGGAAGTAACTATTTCACTGGATGCTGAAAGTCCTGCGGATCTGGAGTCCATTGAATCGCTTTTTCTCGAAAAAGGAAATGTATTGGTACCCTATTTCGTGGAAAACATTTCTGTTAGCGGAATGAAAGCATTTGTGAAATTCGAAGACATCGACACACCTGAAGCCGCTAACTACATTTCAAAAAGCAGTATTTATCTTCCGAAGTCTTCCAGGCCCAAATCAGGTAAGGGAAAATTTTATGACGACGAGATTATTGGCTTTGAAGTGAACGACGAAGTCGTTGGTCATCTTGGTATTGTCAACGAAATCACACAGGCCGGACCAAACAAACTGCTTTCGGTAATTAGAGACGACAAGGAAGTACTGATCCCGGTGAACGGCCCGTTTATCACCAGTATTAACAAAAGTAAAAAGCTCGTGAGCGTTTCTTTGCCTGACGGATTTCTTGACTTGTAATTATGCACATTGATATCATCACCTGTCTCCCTCGTCTGATCGAAAGTCCGTTTAGCGACAGTATTCTTAAACGCGCACAACAAAAGGGGCTTGTTTCAGTCAACGTCATTGATCTGCGCCAATATGCTTCCGACAAACACAAATCGGTAGATGATTACGCTTATGGCGGAGGTGCCGGGATGGTCATGATGATCGAGCCTATCGACCGGTGCATTCAACAATTGAAATCATTGCGCGCTTATGATGATATTATTTATATGAGTCCGGATGGTGAGCGATTCGATCAGAAAATAGCGAATGAACTGAGCCTGAAATCAAATCTGATTTTCTTATGCGGCCATTATAAAGGTGTTGACGAACGGGTTCGTGAACATCTCGTCACGCGTGAAATCAGCATTGGCGACTATGTCCTTTCAGGCGGAGAACTGGCAGCAGCTGTGATGGCTGATGCTGTGATCAGATTATTGCCCGGCGTATTGTCCGATGAAACCTCAGCTTTAAGTGATTCGTTCCAGGATGATTTGATCGCGCCTCCGGTTTACACCCGGCCGGCGGACTATAATGGTTGGAAAGTACCCGACGTATTGTTGTCTGGTCATGAGGCAAAAATCGAGTCGTGGCGGATGGAAAAGTCAATCGAACGCACAAAACAACGGCGTCCCGGCCTCCTAAACGAAAGCGACAGGAGCCCAAACGGCTGATTTATGCCAAATTCCGCAGAATTAGCAACTAATTTGTTGCCGGATGTTGCCAACTGTTTTGCGTTTCGTATATTTGCAGTCCCATTTTTAAAACCATCGAGTCATGGCGAATTTAATACAAGCAGTAGAGCAGGAGTTTGCAAAGGTGCGTGAGCAGTTGCCGAACTTCAATCCCGGTGATACAATCAACGTTCACGTTAAGATCAAAGAAGGAAACAAGGAGAGAATCCAGCAATTCCAGGGTACTGTTATCCAGCGCAGAGGAACAGGCACTAATGGCGAGAGCTTTACTGTCAGAAAAATATCAAATGGCGTAGGCGTCGAAAGAATTTTCCCTATCACTTCTCCTTCGATCGACAAGATCGAAGTGATCAAGGTCGGTAAGGTTCGCAGAGCGAAACTATACTACATGAAAGGAAGACAAGGTAAGGCTGCCCGTATTAAGGAAAAGCTTTAATCAGGTCCTCAAAAATATTAGAAAAGCTACCCGAACCGGTAGCTTTTTTTGCTTTCGTGAAGAGGGTCTCCATCACCTAAAACGATTGAAAACGCGCTAGAAACGCAACTTTACGACCGGCTAGCATACTATTAAATAATTAATAACTTTGTCCCCTCCTAAAAACCAATCCAACAAAAATCTATGGCAAGAAATATTGCAGAATTGTTAGGGAAAGACGCAGAGCACCTTTTAAAGCACAAGAGCCAAACTGTTTCAAAAGAACAGCTTCATCTTCCCGGTCCCGATTTCGTTGATAGAATATTTGCACAAACAAATAGAAGTCCTCAAACCCTTCGGAGCCTTCAATGGCTTTACGGAACAGGTAGACTAGCAAATACTGGTTACGTTTCGATCCTTCCGATTGACCAGGGTATTGAACACAGTGCCGGCGCATCGTTTGCTAAAAACCCAATTTATTTCGATCCTGAAAATATTGTAAAGCTTGCGATGGAAGGTGGTTGCAATGGTGTTGCTACAACCTTCGGGGTACTGGCAACGATGTCTCGCAAGTACGCGCATAAAATTCCGTTCATCGTGAAGATCAATCACAATGAACTTCTCACCTATCCGAACAAGTTCGACCAGATCATGTTTGGTTCTGTTGAAGAGGCATGGAATCTTGGTGCGGTTGCAGTGGGCGCAACAATCTATTTCGGCTCTGATAACTCAACACGGCAGATCATTGAAGTAGCTGAAGCATTCGAACGTGCGCATGAGCTTGGCATGGGTACCATCCTTTGGTGCTACATCAGAAATAACGCTTTTAAAACAGGTGGAAAAGATTATCACGTTTCAGCCGATCTTACAGGGCAGGCGAACCATCTCGGCGTAACCATTCAGGCGGATATCATTAAGCAGAAACTAGCCGAGAACACAGGCGGATACAAGGCGTTGAATACAGGTGGAAGCTCTTACGGAAAACTGGACGAAAAAATATACACGGAACTCAGCTCGGAACATCCGATTGACCTTTGCCGTTACCAGGTAATTAACTGTTATATGGGCCGCGCCGGTTTGATCAGCTCAGGTGGTGAATCGAAGGGTGCAAGTGATATGGCCGATGCAGTTCGCACTGCTGTGATCAACAAACGTGCGGGTGGTATGGGGCTTATCTCAGGAAGAAAAGCATTCCAACGCCCGATGAAAGAAGGTGTTGAAATTCTCAATGCCATTCAGGATGTTTATCTCGATAAGTCGATCGATATCGCTTAATTTTATTATTGATTCAGATTCCGGATTTCATTGTCGTTTAACCTTTGAAATCTGGAGTCTGAAATTTCAAATCTGAAATATTAGGTATGTCTTGGTTCAAACGCAGTGATAAAGGAATTCTAACGCCCACCGAAGCTAAACGGGAAGTTCCGGATGGTCTGTGGTTTAAATCGCCGGCCGGCAAAATTGTTCACACCCGCGAATTGAAGAACAACGCCTACGTTGTTCCGGATGAGGATTTCCATGTGCGTATCGGGTCGGCAGAATATTTCGAAGTGCTGTTCGACAACAGCAAGTTCACTGAAATGGACGCGAATATGGAATCAGCGGACCCATTGAGCTTTGTCGATACGAAGGCATATCCAAAAAGAATAAAAGAATCGCAGGCTAAGTCAGAATTGAAAGACGCCGTTCGAACTGCCTATGGTAAGATGAACGGAATCGAGATCGTCGTCGCCTGTATGGATTTTAGTTTTATCGGTGGATCGATGGGCTCTGTTGTTGGTGAAAAGATTGCGCGCGCGATGGACCACAGTCTGAAGCACAACAAACCTTTTTTGATGATCTCGCGCTCAGGTGGTGCGCGTATGATGGAGGCTGGCTTATCGCTGATGCAGATGGCCAAGACCTCTGCTAAGATCGCTTTGCTGGATCGTGCAAAAATTCCTTATATCTCATTGCTGACCGACCCGACAACGGGAGGTGTTACGGCTTCCTATGCAATGCTTGGCGATTTCAATATTGCAGAGCCAGGTGCACTGATCGGATTTGCAGGACCGCGCGTTATCCGCGAAACAATCGGTAAAGATTTACCGAAAGGATTTCAGAGCGCAGAGTTTGTGTTAGACCACGGCTTCCTCGATTTCATCGTCGACCGCAGAAATTTGAAAATGCGTTTGACAACGTTGTTGAACATGCTGCAAAACTAGGCAGCCTTACCCCTCGTCTCTATTTCCGCATCGAAGCACTGTACTCTTTTACAGTATCGATGAAACACCTAACCTTATCGGGATCAGTATCCGGGTACAGACCATGCCCGAGATTAGCAATATGTTTGTCTACACCGAAAGCATCGAGCATCTTTTTAGTTTCACGACGGATGTCATCAAATGAGCCGTACAATGCACATGGATCAAGATTTCCCTGAAGCACTTTCGAAGGCATGAGTGCGCGGGACTCCTGGATATCCATATTCCAGTCGAGACCTACAACATTACAGTTGATTGAATTCATATCGGCTCTCGCGAAAAACGCCCCCTTTGCGAATACAGTTGTCGGGACTTCTGTGATTGCATCGCAGATTTGCGCGATATAAGGCAACGAGAAAATTTGGTACTGCTCCGGACTTAGAATGCCAGCCCATGAATCGAAGACCTGAATCAGATCTGCGCCAGCCTTTACCTGTGCTTTAAGATAATTGACCGTGCTTTGCGTGATCATATCAAGCAGCCGGTGCGATAACTCAGGTTGCGTATACAACATCTTTTTTGCTTCACTGAAGGTCTTGCTTCCGCGACCTTCGATCATGTAGGCGAAGATGGTAAAAGGTGCTCCAGCGAATCCGATCAAGGGCACACGCCCATTCAGTTCACGTTTCGCTACCTTGATGGCATCTGTTACGTAAGCGAGCTCCTCAGCGGACGAGACATGAATGTTGTTCAGATCGCTTTCCGTCTGAATTCTTTTTGGAAACACGGGCCCGCGCTTTTCTTCCATTTCATAATTCAATCCCATTGCTTCGGGGATCACAAGAATGTCGGAAAAGATGATAGACGCATCCACACCAAGAATGTCAACCGGCTGAATAGTTACTTCCGCTGCCAGATCAGGCGTTTTCACAAGCGTTTTAAAATCGCCAGCTGATTCACGCACACGTCTATATTCCGAAAGGATTCTTCCCGCCTGGCGCATCAGCCAGACAGGAGTGCGTTCAGTTTTTTCGCCTCGGGCAGCACGCAGGAAAAGGTCGTTTTGAAGTTTCATGGATTCGATTGGCCTAAAAACAAAAAGGCTGATCACTCAGCCTTTTCAAATATCATTTGGAAACAATTAAGCTTCAGCAACTGCAGGTTGAACTGAAACAAAAGATTTGTTTTCTCTTCCCTTTTTGAAAACAACAACACCATTTGCCAGCGCGAACAAAGTATGGTCTTTACCAATACCTACGTTCTGGCCAGGATGATGTTTTGTGCCACGCTGGCGAACGATGATGTTACCAGCAATTACCTTTTGACCGCCAAATACTTTAATACCAAGTCGTTTGCTTTCCGATTCGCGGCCGTTCTTTACTTTACCTTCACCTTTTTTATGTGCCATGAGTAAATTTCAATTAAGATTTAGTTCAAGATTAACCGATGCTTTCAATTTGCACTTTCGTGAATTGCTGGCGGTGGCCATTCTTCACCTGGTATCCTTTTCTTCTTTTCTTTTTGAAGACAATCACCTTGTTGCCCTTTACATGCTCCAGGATCTTACCTGAAACAGCGATTCCTTTAACAGTAGGGGCGCCAATACTTACTTTACCACCGTCATCTGTGAGGAGAACGTTATCGAACTTTACAGCCGATCCGATCTCACCTTCCATTTTCGGGGCATAGATATATTGATCTTTAGCCACTTTGAACTGTTTTCCGGCAATGTTTACAATTGCGTACATAGTTTTTTGAAATAGGACTGCAAAGGTAGCAAAAGATTTGAAACTCGATACGGTTGACATCAAGATTTTCCCCGATGAAGCGTCGTTGCGGTGATTTAGCCAAAGAAAATTTTTTTTTCAAAAGCAGACCCAATTCCGCAGCGAGAAAATACGGCAGCTAAAAGGCTTTAAACGGCTATTTCACAGTAACTTATCTATCCACAATCCATCAACAAGTTATCCACAATCGTTGATTCCGGGCTCGAATCCGTGTTTTTGTTTTTTCGGATAGGTTTTTTTCATTTGTACACTTGATGCTGACGTGAACGGAAGCCTCCGTTTCAACAAGCCCAAGATTTATTAATTGAATGCGCAAGGGTGCAGTTTTTCCTGTACCTGATTGGATATTTTTATTTTAACCTAACTGTTAAAACATGAGCCTGACACAACTTGACGAACCCATTCTCAAGGAAAACAAAGATCGGTTTGTTCTTTTCCCGATTCAACATCATGACATCTGGAGATTTTACAAACAAGCCGAGGCGAGCTTCTGGACAGCTGAAGAAATCGATTTAAGTCAGGACTTAACCGACTGGCAAAACCTCAACGACGGTGAACGCCATTTCATTACACACGTACTCGCATTCTTCGCGGCAAGCGACGGTATTGTTAATGAAAATCTGGCTGAACATTTTGTTTCTGAAGTGCAATACACAGAAGCAAAATTCTTTTATGGATTCCAGATCGCGATTGAAAACATTCACTCTGAAACCTATTCGTTGCTGATCGATACCTATGTAAAAGATCCACGCGAGAAGGATAAACTTTTCCGCGGCATCGATACAATGGATTGTGTTCGCAAGAAAGCTGAATGGGCATTGCGCTGGATCTCACAAGGAAACTTCCAGGAAAGATTGATCGCGTTCGCAGCGGTAGAGGGAATTTTCTTTTCAGGATCTTTCTGTTCAATTTTCTGGTTAAAGAAACGCGGACTCATGCCCGGCCTAAGCTTCTCCAATGAACTGATCTCACGTGATGAAGGATTGCACTGCGATTTCGCATGTCATCTGTACACACAGCACGTGGCGAATAAACTTCCTAAGGAACGCGTGATTGAAATCATCAAAGATGCTGTTGAGATTGAAAAAGAATTTGTGACTGATGCGCTACCAGTGAACCTGATTGGCATGAATGCAACACAAATGCGTCAATACATCGAGTATGTTGCTGATCGTCTGCTGAATGAGCTTGTCGGCACAAAAATTTATAACGCAATTAATCCATTCGACTTCATGGATATGATTTCGTTACGCGGGAAAACAAACTTTTTCGAGAAGCGCGTGGCAGAATATCAAAAGGCGGGTGTGATGAAGAGTACTGAAAACAAAGAATCGGCGCCCAAGTTTTCCTTGAACGAAGATTTTTAATTACATTAAATCACTTTTTCATCTTTCTATACAACAACAACCCATATCTCAATGCTTGTAGTAAAACGCGACGGACATCGTGAGTCAGTAAAGTTTGATAAAATCACCGCTCGTATCGAAAAACTTTGCTATGGCCTCGATCCAAAGTTCGTCAATCCGGTAGAAGTGGCCATGAAGGTGATCAATGGCCTGTACGATGGTGTTACGACGCAGGAGCTCGATAATCTTGCAGCTGAAATTGCAGCTACATTGACCACGCGGCACCCTGACTTCGCAAAGCTTGCTGCACGCCTTGCTGTCTCGAATCTTCATAAGACAACAAGCAAGTCCTTCTCGAACACGATGAAGCGTTTGTATCAGTATGTCGATCCGAAAACTGGCCAGAACGCCCCTTTAATTTCGAAGGAAACATGGAAAGTTATTAAAGATCATGCAGCGGAAATTGACGAGGCAATCATTTACGACCGTGATTTTAATTACGATTATTTCGGATTTAAAACGCTCGAACGCTCGTATCTGATGAAGATCGATGGCAAAACCATTGAACGTCCTCAACACATGCTGATGCGCGTGGCTGTTGGAATTCACGCTGAGGACATTGCTGCCGCTATTGAGACGTACAACCTGATGTCGGAAAAATGGTTTACGCATGCCACACCGACACTCTTCAATGCAGGAACACCGAAGCCACAACTTTCGTCTTGCTTCCTGTTAACAATGAAGGATGACAGCATCGACGGAATCTACGATACATTAAAACAATGCGCGAAGATCTCCCAATCAGCGGGAGGCATTGGTTTGAGCATTCACAACGTCAGAGCAAAAGGTTCATACATCAAAGGCACCGGTGGAACTTCCAACGGAATTGTGCCTATGCTGAGAAACTTTGACATGACTGCACGTTATGTTGACCAGGGCGGCGGAAAACGCAAAGGAAGTTTTGCTGTATACCTCGAACCATGGCACGCTGACGTTTTCGATTTCCTTGATCTAAAGAAAAATCACGGGAAGGAAGAAATGCGCGCGCGTGATCTATTCTACGCAATGTGGATTCCGGACCTGTTTATGCAGCGTGTTGAGAATAACGAGATGTGGTCACTTTTCTGTCCGAACGAAGCGCCAGGGTTGGCTGATGTTTACGGAGAAGAGTTTGAACGCCTGTACACAAAATACGAAAGTGAAAACCGTTTCCGTAAACAGGTGAAAGCGCAGGATCTTTGGTTTGAGATCCTTGAATCACAAATTGAAACAGGTACGCCATACATTCTTTACAAAGACGCTGCAAATAAAAAATCGAACCAGAAAAATCTGGGTACGATCAAGTCAAGCAATCTTTGCACTGAAATCATAGAATACACGGCTCCGGATGAAGTAGCGGTATGTAACCTCGCATCTATTGCGTTACCGAAGTTCGTCACTGAAGACGGCAAATTCGATCATCAGAAATTGTATGAAATCACGAAGGTGGCTACGCGCAATCTTAACAAAGTTATTGATATCAATTATTATCCTGTAGCCGAAGCGAAGAAATCAAACATGCGTCATCGCCCGATCGGATTAGGCGTGCAGGGATTAGCTGATGCGTTCATCATGCTGAGAATGCCATTTGATAGCGACGAAGCACGTGGATTGAATAAAGACATCTTCGAAACAATTTACTTCGCTGCGATGGAAGCTTCTATGGAAGAAGCGAAGAAGTACGGACCATACGAAACGTTTAAAGGCTCACCTGTGTCGAAAGGAATTTTCCAATTCGACATGTGGGGCGTAACGCCAGACTCGGGTCGCTGGGATTGGGATAACCTGAAGCGTGAAGTAAAGCAACACGGTGTACGCAACTCACTGTTGCTGGCGCCGATGCCGACAGCATCAACTTCGCAGATCCTTGGTAACAATGAATGTTTCGAGCCGTACACCTCTAACATTTACACACGCAGAACATTATCGGGTGAATTCATTATCGCGAACAAGCATCTGATGAGAGACCTTATCAGCCTGAACCTGTGGAGCGAAACAATGAGACAGAAGTTGATTTCAACAAACGGTTCTGTTCAGCCGATTGCTGAGATTCCTCAGAACATCAAAGACATCTATAAAACCGTTTGGGAGATCTCTCAGAAAGCAATCATTGATATGTCGGCTGATCGCGGAGCATTCATTTGCCAGTCGCAAAGTCTGAACATCCATTTGACAGACGCGAATTTCGGAAAGCTTACTTCAATGCATTTTTATGCTTGGAAGAAGGGCCTGAAAACAGGCATGTACTATCTACGCACGAACGCCGCAGCTGATGCTATCAAGTTTACCCTTGATAAAGCTGCTGCCGCTCAGCCTGCCGCAAAAGCAGAAAAGATTGAAGCAACGATTACTGTTGCCGAACCGCCGATGGTATCAATGGTCAATGAAGCACAACAAACGCTTTCCTACGATCAGAAACGCTCCGATATGGCCTGCTCTCTGGATAATCCGGATGCATGCGAGGCTTGCGGAAGCTGATAAAAAAGTTTAAAGTTTAATTAGAAGAAAAGCCTGGTTGAAAGACCAGGCTTTTTTGATACTTCATTAAGTAATATTCGCGATCATCGCGAAAGCAAAAGGTCCACTTCAGCATTAACTGAAGATTGCTAACTATAAAACGAATTCGCGAGTTAGGGTCTTTTTTAACAGTCAAAACAAGGTTTTGTCAAAAATTTTGAGCACGCAATTTCATTAGCAGGTGGTGATTTCATTTTGCGATCAGGATGACGTATGGCTTCCTAACAAAATTCCAGACAGCCTTGACGAAATTGGAGATCACACAATGGTTTACTGCGATAGCCAGTTCATTGACCACCACGGGAATGTTTCAGGGAAGTCTATGTCGGATCAGAAACGAATGCAAGACGCGAATGATAGCCGTATGTTTATTTTTTCAAATGCAATCTCGGGCCTTGGATGATCTTCCAACGCTACTCAATAAAGTGCTACCGCTTCCGGATGGAATTCAATTTCACGACTGGCTGTTCGCTGCTCGCGGCGCCTCTGTGAACGGCATTATCTACCTTGATAAAGCGCTCGTACAATACCGGATTCAGCTAAATGTTTCGGCTGACGTTTTACCAAAAGCGGACGTAAGAAGGCGATCAAAAAATCAGCGGTACAGAGAATTCCGGACGCGGTTGCATTGGATTGAAACATTGATGAAAAGCCTGGATGAAAAGTTTCCATCCTTTTATCAGGAACTGCACAGTCTTTATGAAAGAAGTCCAGGGAGAAATTTGCATGGCCGCTTTTGTTTTTCCTGGTTAAGCATGCATCTCTCCTTGTTTGCATTTAATCCGAAAAATTATCTGAGTACGCTTATTGACATCAGAAAAATGTCTCGCGGTGAAAAAACGGCGGACGCTAAAATTGAAAGTAAATAAAAGGTTGCACTTCAGCAGACTTCACTTGGATCACAATCATAATGGTAACAAACAGGTAAACAGCTTTCATTATCAGTGGGGCTTTTGAGACTTTTTCCTGAAACTGAAGTTCATAGCGATCGGGAACAAAATGAATAAGATACCCAATGAGCATTAGAAACATTATTTCTTTGTAGCCCACGATCATTTGGAAGAAGACGTTAATCGAAAAGTTTGAGTATACCTGTTCGATCATTTCAAAGGCGCTATCGATATTCGGTACACGAAAGAATATCCAGCAAAAGCAAACAAAGTGAAACGTCAAGAATATCTTAAGGACATTTGATGTCCGGTGTAACGGGAAACCGTTCTGTTCCGGAAATAATGTTCGAAACATTTTATGGGCCGCCAATCCGGCGCCATGCAGGACGCCCCACAAAATGAATCTCCATGACGCACCATGCCATAGCCCACCTAACGTCATCGTGATCATCAAATTGATATAGGTTCTTAACCTTCCTCTCCTGTTCCCGCCAAGCGATATGTAGAGATAATCACGCAGCCACGTTGACAATGAGATATGCCATCGCCTCCAGAATTCGGTGATGTTCTTCGACTTATAAGGCGCATTGAAATTAAGAGGAAAACTAAATCCAAGAATCAGCGCAAGGCCAATGGCCATGTCGGAATATCCTGAAAAGTCGCAATAGATTTGAAGCGCGTATCCATAAATAGCAAAAAGGTTTTCGACGCCTGTGTACAACAATGGTGAATCGAAAACACGGTCAACAAAATTGACACTGATGTAGTCAGATATAACAGCCTTCTTAAAAAGCCCGGTTCCAATTAGAAATATCCCTCGACCGAACATCTGATCAGTCACCACTGTTGGCTTGTGAATCTGCGGAAGGAAGTCCGCGGCCCGCACAATTGGTCCCGCTACTAGCTGCGGAAAAAATGTGACAAAGAAGGCATAATCGAGAATATGTTTCTCTGGAGCAATCCGTCTCCTGTATACATCGAGCGTATATGAAAGTGACTGGAATGTAAAAAACGAAACGCCTACTGGAAGAAAAATATCCAATGGTTGAAATTCACGATCACTGTTCCAAAAAAATGACTCATATATAAAATTTGTATACTTAAAGTAGCCAAGCATTCCCAGGTTGATCAGCAATGTCAGTGCAACCAGCAGCTTGCGTTTCCAATCGAATGAAGTATTGTGAAGAAGCTTTGCGAGATTGAAATCCGAAACCGTGGAGACCAGTATCAACAGAAAATAGACTCCACTTGATTTGTAATAGAAGTAGAGGGAAAACAGCGTAACAAAAATTAGTTTCGGCCTGTATGCATGACTAATGCGTGTGTAGACGAATAGAAAAAAAGTAAAAAGGAAAAGAAAAAGACCGCTGTTGAAAATTAGCGGTTGTGCCGGATCATAGGCGAATAATCGAAACAGGTTATCAACGTCGAAGTGAAACATATTCGTTATAGCCGTTCATAAGCGCATTAAAAAACAAGCTGCCCTGGTAAGCATATCCATCTTTTGAAAAATGTACGCCATCGCTTCTCAATAGTCCTGCTGCATGCCAGGCTTGCGCCGACTTGTCGCCTCCGATCGCCTTATATAAATCGTAGAAAGACAAACCATTTTCAACGGCAACATTTAAGATAGCCTTGCGTACTGTTTTAATACCTGGATTTGGTTTTGTTTTCTGCCGGAACGCGTCTGGAGGTGTTATCAAAAGATATGCGGCATTTGGATTTTTTTGCTTAAGCGAATTGATTAACGTCCGTACATGCGACTCGATGTTTTCATCCATTACAGGATATTTGATTGCTTCATTGGTTCCGAGCGAAATGATAAACAGATCTGGATTAAGCGACGAAGTTTGATCAACAAATTTTGCAGCTGCATTGTAATGTTCATATTTCGCGCCGTTCACACCGATAGCATGATAGACAACGCCAGGTGTGCCGCTCAGTAAATTAACGCCATAAAACAAAATAGGCTCTTGCGATAGAGAAGTTTGGCTGAACTGCAACGATATCGATGAAATGTTTTCCGGAAAAGATGTTTGAAAAAAAGACGTTGTGTCGGCGGGAAATTTAGCAAGCTTGACGCCCGACGTATCATTTATAATGATAGTTCCATGAAATGGCTCGGTGAAAATTCCAACTTTTTGAAAAGGATATTCCATCCACAAGTCGTTCATGATGAAATTCAATGTGGCTTCTCTTGCATGCGTCGCGATTGTAATCCCACCGATACCAATTGGCAATGTGTCGAGCACGTGAACACATCGCTTGGCCCGCCAGATCGTATCAGACGTGCTAATGATGTTGGGCGGCGTATTCGTTCCTGCAACCTGATAGGGAACAACTAGGCCTCTACCCGCGTTTCCAAAATATTGCTGAAGATGTCGCCGTACGACGGATGTTAAGTAATCCGCCTGAATATGAGAGTCGCCGATATGGACGATATTAACGACCCCACCATCATTTGATTTCAGCTGAAACAGCTTCTCGTAAAATCCAGCGAGTGCTTCGCGGTTGTTCACAACATTTTGGGAAACGTCATGAAGTTTGTAAACGCCCATCACTGAGTCAGCGAACGTGCGTTGCTGTGCCCGTGCTTCGCATACAAGCACAATAAACAGAACAAGTATAAATCCGCGGATAGTCATTCCTTTGACATCATTTCAGCATATAAAAGACTTTTCACCAAACGTCCTGCCAGTTTTTTTCCACCTTTGAAAGTAAGGTGCGTGTAATCTTTTGCCGCCAGCGGCGGACGGCTCGTAGCATACTTCACCATACTGTTTCTTCCACCCATTGCAGTGTACATATCCCAAAATGCAACACCTGCTTGCTTTGCAATTTCGCGTTGTGCATCAACCATTTTTGGCACCGTGTTCATAGTCTGCATTGTTCCACCGACATTTTCACTTCGATCTCCAACACTAATAATCAGGAAATCAGCGGTTGGATATGCTCGCTTCATTTTATGAATGATAGCAATCATTTTCTTTATATAAGCGGGATAATTAAGTGACTTTTCGTTCAGAAGATTCAATCCAAACTGAAGAATGACAAGCCGATACTTCCGGTATTCGCCGAATGCCTTTAGCCAATCATCATTCAAGTCTCTCCAGCTTAACCCAGTGTTTCCTCGCAAGGAAAAGTTATCGACGTACAATCCGCTAGTTGTTTCGAAGCTTGCTCCAAACAGTGTGACAGGTGCAGCCGGGTAGAATTCGAGCTTGTAAGATTTGGCGTGCGGCTGCTGATGACTCCATTCGTTCAATGTTTCGCCAATCTTAAGTTCCTCAATGTGTAACGTAGTGTCTTCGTTGATCGTGTATTGAATTGTTGCAGAGTCGCTCGCCTTGTAGTACAATTTGACGAGGTTGAATTCACGCAAGTACCGTTGTCGCGAAACCTTGTATTCAACCCAGTTACTTTCCAGCGGATGAAATGTGAAACATCCAGGTCCGATCTCGATACCCGGTTCCTTCGATATCAGTGACCAGGTTCGCCAGTTTTTGAAATCGTGTTTAATTGTATTTCTAAACCCGGCGACCGATGAAGTAATCGGCACAAATCCAACACCCCGTCCGCCAAAGATTGATTGAAGCGTATCACGAAAGCTTCCGCAAAACACGTCTCCCTCGATAAATGAGTCGCCATAAAATGCAACCCGAAGTACCTTGCTGTTCGTTCGTGTCTGTGATAAAGCGCGAAGAAATTTCTTTAAGCTTGTGCTATCAGCAGAATAGTCTTCGATACAGGTAATGTTATCAGGGCAACGAGGCTTTACAACTGCCATGATAGAGTCCTGAGGTAGTCGAGTTGAGTCTTGTGCTGAGAGGTGAAGCGTTGTATCGCTTGCCAGAAGTTGCGCTGGTGCTGATTTCAGTTCCGATAAAATATCAACTTTCCGAAAAGAAAATTGGCCAACGCTAAATTCAGGAATGACATAGGCGACTAACAATCCGGCAATGATTAATCCACAAAGTAGGATTCCATTATACAGATTTTTTTTATGCATCAACTTCGTTGGTTCAAATGCAGCTTCGCCGCCAAGGCACCAAAGTTAAGTATTGTGATGGATTTACAGTCGCACAAATAAGACGTTAGGTTATAATCGGGCCGATCTACAATGCCCCGGCTTTGATCTCATCGACAACGGCCGGATCAAGCAAGGTTGTGGTATCACCAAGATTATTGGTATCGCCTTCTGCTACTTTCCTTAATATACGCCGCATGATCTTACCCGATCGTGTTTTGGGAAGGCCGGTGACAAACTGGATCTTATCAGGTTTTGCGATCGGGCCAATTATTTTTGAAACGCCGTCGCGGATTTCAATACGAAGTCTTTCTTCGTTATCAGGTTTTTCATAACAAATGACAAATGCATAAATGCCCTGTCCCTTCACGTCATGCGGAAAGCCAACTACAGCTGTTTCACAAACCGCGATGTGTTCATCAATTGCACTTTCAATTTCAGCTGTGCCCAGGTTGTGGCCAGAGACGATGATGATATCGTCAACGCGTCCGGTGATCCTGTAGTAACCATCAGCGTCGCGTTTACATCCATCACCGGTGAAATATTTTCCCGGAAAGGTTGAAAAATAAGTGTCTTTGAATCTCTGATGATCGCCATAGATTGTTCGCGCCATTCCCGGCCAAGGAAATTTGATCGCCAGTCTCCCCTCGATGCTATTACCCTGAATCTCCAACCCGCCTTCATTCATCACAGCAGGCTGAACGCCGGGTAGCGGCAACGTGGCATGCGCAGGTTTTGTTTTTGTGACATTTGCGATTGGTGAAATCATCAACCCGCCGGTTTCGGTTTGCCACCACGTATCAACTATCGGACAATTTCCTCTGCCAATGTTTCTGTCGTACCAATGCCACGCCTCTTCATTAATCGGTTCACCTACCGAGCCAAGTACTTGCAAAGAACTCAGGTCATGTTTCTCAACAAAACTCAACGGTGCTTTTTCCAATGAACGAATCGCAGTGGGTGCTGTATAAAAAATATTTACTTTATGTCGTTCAATCACTTGCCAGAATCGTCCCCAGTCAGGCCACGATGGAACACCTTCGAACATCACAGTTGTAGCTCCCGCAGACAGTGGTCCATACAAAATATATGAGTGCCCGGTGATCCACCCAATGTCAGCTGTGCACCAGAAGACCTGCCCTGGTTGATATTGAAACGCGGTTTGAAATGTATAATTCGTGTACACCATGTAACCACCACAGGTGTGAACCATACCTTTTGGCTTGCCTGTAGACCCGGAGGTGTAAAGGATAAAAAGA
>Ga0196965_1000477_pt1 | contig 23279 bp, 22 predicted proteins | sample S1_20metaG_FD_148668 | JGI IMG/M metagenome (GOLD analysis project Ga0196965, IMG submission 148668) | Soil microbial communities from Anza Borrego desert, Southern California, United States - S1_20 | ecosystem: Environmental > Terrestrial > Soil > Desert | place: USA: California | collected... | reverse complement strand
TTTCCATACATTAAAGTCTAAATATAGTAATCGCTAAAACATTACATTTAAACTGCCTTTACAGTGATAAATTTGGACAATGCATCATTAGGAAACAAATTAAATTAGCTAATGTAAGATTACATTACAATCCATATATTAAGACCTTTTGATTTCGATTACTAAAACCTAAATATCACTCTTTACAGGCATTATGGAAGTGGTTTAATAGAGGGAGGTTGGATAGACAAAATTTTGCTACATGGTATTAAGAGACGTAGTTTAGCTTATATTATACGTATATTTTAGATGATTTGCTTATAGATTTCAGAGCTGGGCTTGCCGGGGTAGCTCAGCCTGGTCAGAGCGTTCGACTCATAATCGAAAGGTCGCGGGCTCAAATCCCGCCTCCGGCATTTTTTATTATTTAATTGCAATAATCATGTAAAATTTTTGGTAAACTTTACAATATTTATCAATAATGGGACACTTTCGCAATACTTAAATTAGTCAAAAGAAAACAAATGTCAGTTTGCAAAAATCACGAAGGATAAAGAGACCAATCCGCAATTTACAAACGCAAGTCCAGATTTATAGAGCCAAAAGATGATCCGTGGTAATTGTTTGACCACGAATTTTTTTAATTGAACCTTTACAAGGCTGTGTATATATAGTAATTATGCCCTACGTAAATGGAGATGTTTGGCCTGTTTGAAGTTCTCTTTCATTCTTCAATATGTCTTTTAATTTAGACCATTGACCCTCCAAAGAATGCCTATTATCCCAACTTTCAAAATTGACTACCTTGTCCAAAGGAATCCTATGTAGCCATTTAGCTGATTCTAAATCGGGTCTGCTATCAAATCCTTTGGTATATCCCAAGCATAGATAAGCAATAGGTTGTATGGTAGAGGGTAGTTTTAGAATTTTTGCGAGATCGTTATTATTAATAATGCTTACCCATCCTACTCCGATGTTTTCGACTCGTGCAGCCAACCACAAATTCTGAACCGCACAGCATACGCTATAGATACCGGCTTCATTAATTGTCATCCTGCCGATAACGAATGGACCATGTCGATTATTGTCATAGGTGACACATATGTTCAGATCAGATTCTAGAATTCCTTCTAGTTTTAAATTCAAATATTTGTTCTTTCTCTCTTCGTCATTTGAAATCATTTCAATTGACTTTAATCTTTCTTTTATGAACGATTTTCTTATATGTCGACGAGTATCTATATCCCTTATCAAGATAAAGTTCCAGGGTTGAGAGTAACCAACTGATGGGGCATGATGAGCTGCAAGTAAGATCTTACTTATAACCTCATCGGAAATAGTTTTACTAACAAAATTTTTTCGTACATCACGTCTTGAAAATATGACTTTATAAAACGACTCTTTTTCTTTCTCACTAAAAATTCCACCACTCAACGTCACCTTTAATATTCAAAGTTGTAACATCAGAATCCAATATAGGTTTATAGAAAATTGGCATGTTAGTCTCAATGTTAAAATAAATGGAAGGTATAAAAAATAAGAATTGATAAGGCATTTCGGATTATTGTCGTACTCCATTAAGTAACATACCATGTTTTTGGATAATTAGAGTAAATTCAACCTATTGACTGCATGAATATTTTTTCTTTGGTATTTTTTTGTGGAATATGTATTTAGTTTATGTTTATAACGAGGACTAGGTACATGGTTTTAACAAAATATTAATCAATTATAGAATCGTAAGTATAAAGTGTCCAAAGGAATTTTTATAATCGGAACTGATACTGATGTTGGAAAAACTCTGATTACGGCCTCACTTGCATGGAAGCTTTCAAAAGATATTAAAAAAGTATGCATAATGAAACCATTTGCTACAGGAAATAGACCTTATTCAAAAAGTTACAGGTCTGAGGATGTGGCTAATTTATACAAATCTATAGATATTGATGAGCTAGATGAAAACATTAATCCTTACTATTATCCATTGCCTTGTTCTCCTTACATGGCTGCAGAGCTTTTACGACTAGAACAAGTGGATCTAAACCATGCATTAATAAAATATGAATATTTAAAAAAAAAATATGGATTTGTACTCCTTGAAGGAATAGGTGGATTACTAGTGCCATTAAATAGTAATTCCACTCTATTGGATTTCATAAAGATGGTAAGTCTTGAAGTCATTGTTGTCACGACACCTAATATTGGGACTCTTAATCATACAATGCTAACTGTTAATGAATGTCGATCAAAAGGCATACTGATTAAAGGGATCATAGTTAATAAAATGCCTAATCAGCCGAGCCAGATTGAATTAAATACGCCTTCATATATTGAGAAGCTCACCCAAGTTCCATTGATGGGAGTAGTTCCATTCCTTGAAAGATTCCAGTATGCTGAGGAAACTTTTGAGAAAGTTAGCAATTTTATAAGGTTCTAATAGTCATATTTTTTCCGACCTGACGATTAAACAACACTCTTTAGAATGGAGATGAAAAACCAAACCATCTATGCTCTGATATAACTTCTTGACTTATATTCTGACCTATATTTTTCCTAGCCTCTTAACATATTGTTTATAAGCTTCTAGATATGATTTTTTATCCCCGATATCTATAAAACTACCATCATTTACGATATATGATTTTACTTTCTTCTTTTCTCTGATACAATTCCTAACAGCTTCATCCATTCCATAGGATATCGAATGTGGGATATTTTTTAGAAATTCTGGTTCGAAAACATAACACCCAATATTTATCAAGCCTGCTACTTCGGGCTTTTCCTTCCAATCAGAAACAAGCGTCTTTTCGCTCTTGTCTAACTCAATAAATCCATATTTAAGGTTTGTTTTGTATTTCGTAAGAGCCATTGAAATAAACGCGTTATCTTTAATATGATTATCGATCATTTTGCTTAATGGAAATTCATAAACAGAGTCGCCATACAGACAGACAAACGTATCGTCTAAGAGATTTGATGCAGTTTTAAGCTGGCCAGCCGTTGCTAGAGGTCTATCGGATCTGGAATACTTAATTTCTATACCAAATCTAGATCCATCTTCAAAATAATCTTCTATCGATCTGTGTAAATAACTAACACAGATGACTATTTGGTCAATCTTTTTAGATTTATTTAACCACTCTATAAGATATTCTAATAATGGTTTATTGCCAAGAGGAAGCATCGGCTTTGGAATAAAAAAAGTATACGGCTGCAATCGGGTACCAAGGCCCCCGGCTAGGATAACTGCTTTCACAGTCGTATGAAGGTTCACTGATTATTTATAATATTAACTATTTTCACGACTTTTCAAAATAGTCAAAATCATTTTCAAAATTTTTCTTGGGCTTTTTGCCAATAATATAATCATTGGTTCTTTCCCATAGTCTCCATCATGGTAAACCACCTGTGCACCAGGATTCTTAGTTAATGCATACTTTATTCCCCATTTGATTGATGATCCTTCCCTTTTTTTACTTGGCTCTGATTCTAATCTTCGATCATAACTAGAACAGATAAAATTGTCTTCACATATCCTAATCGAATTAGTCGAATAGCGAATATTTATCGCAGATCTCAAAATAGGATTAAACTGTTTCGCAATCAACAAGGCATTTGCAATGTGATTTGACGCGCCAAATCCAATTACATTTGGAGTTCGTATGCGATTTCCATAATTTGTCATTCTACCGATTACTCCTGCTATTTCAAGTGAGTTTGTCGGATCCTGAACCGAGTAAACAAAATTGGTTTTGGTTTCTGGTATTAACGAGGAGAATCTGTCTATTCTCTCTAGATACCCAACACACTTTTGCAATTCTGTGAGGGTTTGGTATTTTTGTGAATTATTATATACTTGGTAAAGAGGATTGGCGACCAAGACACCGTCACCAACTTTAGTAGCATACTTGAGTGCGTGATATACATACGTATTTGCAAGAATGAAAGCATTCTCTGGTTTATGACCCATGGCTATGTATGAAGCCATTGCTGCCGAGAAATTACACCCGGTTCCATGAGTCTCACCAATTGGAAGTCTTTTATTTGTAATTCTGTACGCCTTTTTACTATTTTTTGAATAATAATAATCAGAAATATACTTATTGTTTTTCTTAAAATGTCCGCCTTTTATTACTACTCTCTTTGCTCCTAGATCCAAGATTGTAGAAGCAACTTTCCGCAAATCTCTGTCAGATTCTATATGGGTGTTACTTAACGATTCAGCTTCTTTGAGGTTTGGGGTAATTATGTCTGCAAATGGAAGAATGTTTTTCTTAAAAGAGTCATAAGAATTTCCGTCAAGCAATTTTACGCCTGTGCCAGAGTATAAAACAGGATCAATTATTTTGGGTTTTTCAAAATCCATGAGTATATCCTTCACTATTTTTATTATTGAATCGTCGTAGAGAACCCCTACTTTGATGACATCTGGCTTAACGTCTTCCATTGTTGTTTCGAGTTGATTTTTAAAAAACTTTTTTGGTACAACAAAGATATCTGATACTGTCTTAGTATTTTGAGCAGTCAGAGTTGTGATTGCCGTTGTTGCATATATACCCAATGCAGAGAATGTCTTTAGATCTGCCTGTATTCCTGCTCCAGCAGAGGAGTCACTTCCTGCAATTGTAAGAGCCTTTTTTTTCACTCAATAAATGCACTAACCATAATGAAGATCATACCGGTAAATGAATGTCACGAGGCTGACTCTGATTGTCAGTCATAATCATGGTTTGACCGCTATTTATTATTTTTATAAAATTTGATGTGCTTTATGATAGAAATTTACCGGACTTTTTTTACTAAAACAACTAAGCAACGACCCTAAACAGCAAGATATTCTATTAGGCTCACCTTTTTATGAAGGGAATTAAGAGAACCATAACTGTTAAATATGTATCGCATATGAATTTTTGTGATTATAATTGAGCAAACCTATGGACCTTGGTAGTTTGAAAATTGGTTCTTATATCATAATAGACGGAGAACCCTGTAGAATAGTTTCTTATGATCATAGTAAGCCAGGGAAGCATGGTTCAGCTAAAGCTCGAGTAGCAGCTATCGGAGTATTTGATGGATCAAGGCATAGTCTTGTATCACCGGTTTCAGCGAGTGTTGATGTACCATTGATAGACAAGAGGAATGGACAAATCATCTCAATGTCTGGACAGGTATTACAAATAATGGATTTGGAAACTTTTGAAGTATTTGAAACCTCTGCCGTGGAGGATGCAATTAGAGACAAAATTACACAGGGAGGAGAGGTTGAATATTGGAAAGTATTGGAACGCATAAAAATAGTGAGAGTAAAGGGATAACTAAAATTATGTTTTTCAAAGGATTGTAAATTACTGTATTGCTAATTATGTACTTTTGTTTCACAATATGGCATATCATGTAAATACCAATGTAATAATACCAAACACTGCTTGCTTTGTATTGACTTAAAAGTAATGGTTTTATGCGTAGAGACAATAGAGAGCTCATTTGTGAGTATTGGCAAGTTATAAACCGAATCACATCCCAGGAAGATCGGTTTTCCTACAATTTCTTTCTGTGATGCATTTAAATAATAAGAATGTTCATAATCCATAGTTGGAACAGCAATCTAAAATAAAGTTTGATCTCCATTTACCTCTTATTTTAATTCATACCCCTTTTGGTTTAAAATTCTTTGACAGAATATCTCAAACTAGAGCTGCTAGACTTTATGCCAAATTTAATACTTATTTGATGCCTCTGATTACACTTATGGCCCTTTTTCTCATAATAGGAAGTGTAGCTGCTTTGTTCTCTAGTGAAACTATTAGAGAAGGAGCAAGAGGCGTTGGTCCTCAGGCAAATTTGCTTATTCCGGGGTTGAATCCATATCTCCCGATCTGGGAGGGTTGGATCGCCCTTGTTGTCACAATTATTGTTCACGAAGCGGGACATGGAATTATAGCTAGAGTGTATGGGGTCAAAGTTGAATCCACTGGTTTGGTGTTATTTCTAGGCATCCCGATTGGGGCATTTGTAAACATTGAACGTGATGAATTAAACAGAATATCTACCAAACAGAAAAGTTCGATCCTCACTGCAGGTCCAATGACTAACATCGTATTGGCAGCCATTTCTTTAATTGCAATATTGTTGATAACTTCAACTTTGATAATTACAAAGCCAATGGACCAGAATTTGTATGGGGTTGTAATTACCAATGTTAACCCCGGCTCACTTGCAGAGTCAATAGGACTATCCAAAGGAGACACTATTCAAGGAATTCAAGGTGCTGAAACCCGAAATCCAGCACAGCTTAATGAAAATCTAAACAATAATCTTGGAAAGTCTGTGTCTATCGAAATAATATCAAATACGGGAGATACGTCTGTAAAAGAAGCAACACTTCCCGAACAAAGAGAGCCTGGTAAAGGTATTTTAGGAGTTTCAATAACTCCAGTGGCAGACCCAAAGGAAGTCTTAGATAGGTATAACACAATGATATTTAGCTCTCCGTTGGCATTATTGGCACCTCCCACTTTCGTACAAGGAATGGTTCCTTATTCTGATTTTATGGCAGATAAGTATACATCGCCCGTTTTTGGTTCTTATTACACTATTCCAGCTAACCTATTTTTTTGGTTATGGTTCATAAACTTCAATGTAGCTATATTTAATGCATTACCAATTGGTCCTTTGGACGGGGGCCAGCTTTATAATTCATTGATTGATAAAAAAACACAAAATAAGAAGGGTTTGCTTAGACATTCATCAAAGATTTTGACTTATGGTATGGTTATAGTGGTTGTTTTGTCAATCGCTCTTCCTTATTTGCTAAAATGAAAAAAGGGTTATGTAACAACCTCCTCTTTACCGTCCTACCTTTCAACGGAAAACCGATTTTTACTTTTTTACTTATTCGTTTCATTTGAATAACAATTTATCGTATCGCTGAGCTCTAACCACTTATTCATTATGAATTTACAAAAATAATTATATTTATCAAGTGTAATCATCTAATAAAATCCGATAAAAACATCTATAATGCTTTAATTAAAATTATAACCATTGAAGTCATCGCTCTTTAATTTTAAACTCTTGTTCTGCATAAACCACGAAGATAGAATATTTCCTCTGAGTTTAAAAGTACTCCAAGAAGACCCTGAAAACAAAAATGAATGCATAGAAGGTTTTCTGATTTGTCCTGATTGTAAATCTAAATATCCTATAATATCGGGTATTGCTATAATTGTCAAAGACATTATTGCTTATGCTTCACAAAGGCTATCAGTATTTGGTAAATGGTATTCAAACAGTAAAAGTGAAGAAATGAAAAACTATCTGAAGGATTTATCGACCGAGTTAAAGAAGAACTCTTCCGTTGATAACAGGTACGAAGATGAGGGGAGATATTTTCAAAGCTACAAGTGGTTGCACAATGAGAATTTTGAGAGTGACAAATTCTTACATCTTATGCGCTGGAAGATAAAACCTTCCGATGTTTACAGGAAATTGACTTCAGGAATTAGATATGAGCCCGAAGGAATTGCATTGGATTTGGGTTGCGCTTTGGGACTCTCCACAATCGAACTATCCAATAAATTTTCATTTGTGTTTGGAGTGGATTCATCATTCTCATTTATGGTTGAAGCAAAAAAGAAAACAAGTGACTTGGGCATTTCAAATGTCGAATATCTTGTTTGTGATATTCTTACTTTACCATTTAAAAATCAAAAATTCAATTTAATTTTTGGATTGAACATCATAGAATTTCTTCCAGTAGAGAAACTTATGCCTATTATCAGCAATTTATTAAAACCTCACTCTTTTTTTGTAACAACAACCCCATATGATTACAATAGGGAAGTTGTATACAATCCCGAGTTGAATGACCAAACCTTGAGGTCCATAATAGAAAAAAGTGGCTTTGAGATTACAATCAAAACGAAGAAAGAGTCATTTATCCCATGGATCTTGAAGATAAACGAAAGGACATATCTATTTTACTTCCTGGACCTCATAGAGGCGCGAAGGGTTTCAAAGCATAAATACTAATGTAACAGCCATATTTTATATATTAATCTTCTGAAAGCATTATTACTTCAATAACGTAGGCTGCTTGTTCCAAAATCTAATTATATCATTTTATTGACTTTATTGACGGTATAATGAAAATAGTGTTCATGCAATCCTCTTCTACCTCTTACTCATTTATGGATTATAACGAAAGTGAGGTTGATAGTTCTATACCTTCAAATTGTTCTTTATACCTTTTTGGGAGAGCTCTGATAACAAGGAATATCGAATTAATCGATTCGTTATACGGATTGGAGACAGTACTCGTACCAAAGAAATTGAACTTTATAGCAAATATAGTAAAATGCACCACTAATATCCCTGTCGAAGAGATTGATGACATCACTTACGGAAAACTTGTAAAAAATGACTTAAGGTTATCACAAAAGGTTCACGTTTCACAAAGAAATAATTTTACTAATCAAACACATCATATTCAGCAAGAATCTCTCACTTCTAATAAGAAAGTGCTATTCTTGCCATGTAATACTGTCATAGGTAAGCGATCTAATAGGAAAAGCATACAATACTATAGGTTTCAATATCCATGGGAGTTTTTAGAAATAATACAAGAATTATTAAAGAGTGAAGTTACAAACTCAATTATTTCAAACAAATCTACTATCGCAAAGACTGCAATTATAGAAGGTCCCTGCATAATCGAAGACAATGTAGTTATAGATGACTTTGCAAAAGTTAAAGGACCTGCCTATATAGGAAATGGAAGTTTTATTGGAATGGGATCACTTGTTCGTAACAGCATGCTTGATTATAATACGCACATAGGATTTAATTGCGAAATAGGAAAGACTTACTTTGCAGGCAATGCCAAAATTTCACATCATAATGTTATCCTCGATAGTATGATAGGAAAAAACGTATGGTTTGGAGGCTATTCGGGAACAGCGAATGTTCTCCTCACAAGAAAAAATGTGCAATATCGCATAAATGGAGACCTCATAGATACAGGTCGCAACCATTTCGGAGCAGTTGTTTCTAATAATTGCTCCATAGGAGCTTCTGTAATAATTTTACCGGGTCGCAAAATTCCTCCAGACTCTATAATTCCTGCAGGAACAATTTTTTCAAAATAGCCTTTTCTAATAAATTTTAAGATGATGTTTCAATAAATATTTCTATCTCCAATCAAAATTAAGAGTTAGTCTCATTAATGATTTGCTGGTATATTTTAAAAGACAAAGCTTCATCCTCTAATGCTTGTGATAGAAAGTCAGTAGAGATATCGTTTTTGGTAACATTTCCGGTGAGCAGATAATCGCGAAAGAATTCATAGCTTTTGATCTCATTTGCAAAAGAATTTAATAGATTTTCTTTCGCGCTTCTAAATATCTCAGGAGAATCAGTTTCATTGAAGTCGGATATTTGTGAGGTAAAGTTTTTCAGATAATTATCAGTTACCTCTGCCATTGTAACATTTGAAATTTGTCCAAGCTGCCATAAACCTATTTCATTTTGAAATGCCCTTGTTAAATTGACAGACTTCTCAGTCACGGATACAAAATAATTAGCATATTGATCTTCACTAGTTTTTCCAGACTTCATATCTACAAACAGTAATAACATAATAGCAATGGCAGATATCCCTATAAGGAAAGCAATCTTTGCTCTGTCATTTTTGTTCATCTAACAAATCACTCAACCAAAATAAATATAATTGCTCGCTGAAAAGTAAATCGATAACATTCCTTTTCCAGTATGTTTTAACAGATCACCAGTCATCAGTTGTCCTCTTTTTCCAAAAGGTGAAATTCTTATGATCAATAAGCTCGATATTATATATAGTTTCAATTTGAGATCTGACAATATCCGATCTGTTATACTCTTTATTCTTGCGCAAGGTGTTTCTTTTCTCGATCAACGCTTCTATCTCGATTCGCTGAGCTTCATCCACATTTCGAATCTTCAAACCAATTATATTTAGAAACTGTTTTAAAGTTTCATTTGAATTATTCAGAAAAGAAGCCGTCAGCCAGTCATTCGTTGTTAGCACGTTATTAAGTTTGTTTATAAATTTATAGAAGGCTGTCATAGCCAGTGAGAAATTTAAATCATTTTCTAATTCTTTCCGAAACTCTTGGTAATAACCAGAAAGCTCGACCTCATCTATTTCATTATTGGGTTCAACTTGACTCGATGACATGTTATTCCTGGTTCGAAATTCTAATTCGTGAAATGCGTTAGCGATTTGTCTCCACTTATTTTTTAATTCCAAAAGAATATTATCTGAGTAATCAATGGGTTTTGAGTAGTGAGATGACAAACAAAACAGCCTAATAACATTGGGACCAGTAGTATTTAATATATCAGATATTTTTATTGTATTACCAATAGACTTTGACATTTTTTCAGATTTTATAGTTACCATTCCTACGTGCATCCAAATTTTGGCAAACTGTGTTCCTGATAATGCCTCTGACTGCGCAATTTCATTTTCGTGGTGAGGAAAAATAAGATCTTGACCGCCGCCATGGATATCAATACTGTGTCCCAGATATTTTAGTGCCATTGCAGAACATTCAATATGCCAACCAGGTCTGCCATTACCCCATGGGCTTGGCCAAGTAGGATTTTTGGAACTAAACTTCCATAATGCAAAATCTCGTGGGTCTTCCTTAGTTTCATCGACTTCGATCCTCGCACCAGAATTCATTTCTTCGATGTTTTTCTTTGACAACTTTCCATACTCTGGAAACTGATTCACACGAAAATATATGCCGTTTAAACCCAAGTACGCAATCTTCTTATCCATGAGCTTTTGAACGAAATCTATTATTTCTTTCATATTTTCTGTTACAAGAGGATAAGTTGTGGCACCTTCTACGTTAAGTGCATCAAAATCTTTAAAATATCTCTCAATGTATTTTCGTGATATTTCTTGTGCAGTTAGATTTTCCTTTACGGCCCTTGTGATAATCTTATCATCGATATCGGTAAAATTCTGAATTAATGTTACATTGATATCATTTGTTTTTAAGAACCTTTTTAAAACATCAAAAACAATTATTGTCCTAGCATGGCCTATGTGGCACTCTTCGTATACTGTTACTCCGCACAAGTAAATATTGATTTTCTTTTGGTTTAGATTGACATCCTCAAGTTTATTTGAGAGCGTATTGTATAATTTCATACTTTTGATTTCTTGAAACCTTTTCCTATAGATCTAAATAAATTTCGTTCTTCCTTATTTGAATAGGATAAGTATTGAGTTTCACACCCTCCATATAGTCTAGCAAATCTCCAGTACGAAGATTATAATGCCAAAAATGCAAAGGACATTCTACTATTTCACCCTCAACTTTGCCGGGGGCTAATGAACCATCTTGATGTCTGCACAAGGCTTCTATAGCGTAATATTTATTTTTGGACAAAAACAAAGCTATACGTTGACCATTTACGTTCAGTTCTTTTCCATTTCCTTCCTGAATGTCTTTTGTATCAGCTACTTTGATCCATGTCATGTATACACAGTTAATACCATAAGTCAAAAATTATAAATGTTTATTAATTTACGCTTTATCAAGCGCTTAAGTTAAATCAACCTTTGTTAGTAACCATTACAGTTACAAATGTCTTTGCTTTCCGATTCTAAAGAAAAAGAATCCACTTCAAAATATCATAATTCAAATTACAAAAAAGCATCTGGAGATAAGGTAAAAGTCTCTCTTGATGATTTTAGAAAGAATAAACTCTCTAAAATAAATCTAGAACGAAGCGTTATAATCACTTCAGCTCTGCCCTATGCAAATGGCGAAATACATCTTGGACACATTGCATCCACATACCTTCCTGCCGATATATTTACTAGATTTTTAAAACTAACAGGAGCCAATGCCTATCATATCTGTGCTACTGATGATTATGGAACCCCTATCCTAATTAAAGCAGAAAAAGAAAGAAAATCTCCTGAAGAATATGTTCGGGATTGGAATCTAAAAGATAAAACGGATTTCGATTCAATCGGCATCGAATTTGATTATTTTTCAAAGACGAGTTCCCCTGAAAATGTTAAATTTGTACAACAGGTATTCTTAAAGTTAAAAGCTAATGGACATATAAAAGAAGAAACCGTTGTGCAGTTCTACTGTCCTCTAGATAAAAAGTACCTTCCTGACAGATATGTTATAGGAACATGCCCTTTTTGTAATGCCTCAAATCAATATTCAGACCTATGTGAATCCTGTGGTAGGGTTCCAGAAAAGATTTTGGACCCTAAGTGTATATTATGCGGAACAACACCTGTAATGAAGGAGAGCCTGCATTATTTCTTCAAACTATCTGAATTTGGCGAAAAATTAAGGGACTGGCTCACTAATAACAAAAATCTACAATCTGATATAGTTAATTATGTATTGAATTGGATCAATTCTGGACTACAGGACTGGGATATTACTCGCGATCTATCATGGGGTGTACCCATTCCACAGATGGAAGGAAGCAACAATTATGATGACAAAGTTTTCTATGGCTGGTTTGACAATCATCTGTGCTATATTTCTTCGTTAAATAAATTCTCCAGCACCATTCTTGGAATAGACGGTAAGAATATGTGGAACGCCTCAGAAATAATTCATTTTATTGGTAAAGATATCATTTATCACCATTATCTTTTTTTACCTGCCATAAGATTGGGTATTGATAGTGAATATAAACTACCAGACCGAATAGTGACACGAGGGCATCTATTATTTCATAATAGAAAATTATCTAAGAGTAAAAACTGGTCAATAAGTTTAAGTGGATTTATAAGGGATTTTAATCCAGACTATCTACGATTTTACTTAGGTTCAATCATCCCGTATTCTCAATCAGACATAAATTTTGATTGGGACGGATTCTATGAGAAGATAAACAATGAGTTAATTTCGAACATTGGAAACTTTGTTAATAGGACACTATCTTTTACAAAAAAACAATTTTCTAGTAGTGTCCCTTCTCCCAATAATTTGGACAAACATGACGAGGAGGTTCTAGACGGTATAAAAAAAATTGCGTATATTGTTGGCGAACTCATTTATAATAACCAAATTGACAAAGCAATGAAAGGGATATTGCAATTCAGTTCGATTCTTAACCAATATTTCCAAAGTAAGGAACCATGGAAATCTGCTAATACTTCAGAAAATACTATATGGGTATCAGTTAATGGAGTAAGGACATTGGCTATTCTCTTGTATCCTTTTATTCCAACATCAGCAGCAGTGATTTGGAATCAACTTGGAATCAACGATGATATAGATAATCAAAACTGGTATGACGCAAGCAAGCTTTTGATCGAAGATGGACACAAAATTAGTAACGATATACTCCCTGTATTTACGAGAATTGAAAAGAAAGATATTGAAATCATAAAGAACCGAAATGATAATAGATAGAGGATAGATTAAATATTCTATCTTTTCTAGATGTATCGTTAAAAATGCAACTATCACCACATAGTGCCGCTCTGATTGGACGATTTCAACCGTTTCATCTGGGACATTTAAATTTGGTAAAACAGATCTTAAGTGAATTTACGGAATTAATTTTAGTTATAGGCAGTGCACAGGCAAATTATACTCCGCATAATCCTTTTACTGCCGGCGAAAGGGTCAGGATGATAAGAAACAGTCTAATCGAGTCCAGGATAAGTATGGAAAAAGTAATTTTAATCCATTTAATAGATGATGAAAATAACTTTAGATGGTTTAGCAACTTAAAATCATATTCTCCTCCGTTTGAAGTTCTATATTCGGGTAATGTTTTTGTCAAGTTGTTGTTAGAAAATGAAAATATAGCGCTGCGAGAACCAAACTTTACTAATAAGGACTCATACAATGGATCTAATATTCGAAAACTTTTGGCTTCTAACGATCCACAATGGAAAAAGCTTGTACCTAATGCTGTCGAGAAAATTATTGTGGACCTCAATGGCCCTAAACGAATTAGAAGCCTAAATACAACTTGGTCAGATTCTCCATTCAGTTACCGATAAAAAATTGAGAAAGGTTAAGTTAACCTCTGCGAGCAAAAGTCTTACTCAAGGATAATTGGAAGTTGCTTTAACCTTTAAAAATTGGTTCTGTGAATAATAAGCATGTATTTAGACTGCCAATGCCTTTGGATGACTATAGTCAATTAACTAAATGAGTCTTTATCATTAAACCAAACTGTCATTCATCAAATACCGTATCATGGCTCATGAAAGCGACTTTCAGCATGGTCTTAATAACACCAAATTGAACAGATGATTTTTATCTGAAAAGGTTTGGTCCACTACAAACCCTGATCTAGTTGCTAATTTTTCAATTTTAATTTTGTCGTATTTATATGAGTTTTCAGTATGAATCGTTTCACTAGTTCTGATGTAAAACGTTTGTTCACTTCCAGATATCTTAATTTTTTGATCCGACTTTGATTTTATATGCATCTCAATTCTATTTTCCTGAGTATTATAAAACGCATGATGATAATATTCTTGTAGATCAAAATTCCCTCCCAGTTCTTTATTGATCCGCGTCAATAAGTTTAAGTTGAATTTTGAGGTATATCCTGCTTTATCATTATACGCTGATTCAATTATATCAACCTCTTTTATCAAATCAAATCCAATTAATAGGAAATCTTTGTCATGCATATTAAGCCGTACCTGTTTCAAAAAATCTCTTGCCTGCTCAGGCTCAAAGTTTCCAATGCTTGATCCAAAAAAAACTATTAGTCGAGAAAAGCTATCAAAGCGAACATTGTTCTCAAATAAAATATTATTACATTCTTTGATACCGTTTATATAATCATCAGGAATCCCTCTCACGACTAAATTTTTATTCAAGGTTTCAAGGTCTGTAACTATTTTACCTAAGAAAGTAATTGATATATCGATTGGGAAATAAAATAATTTCTGTTGTCTTTTTAATATTTCGTCAAACAAATACCTAGTTTTTTTTGAACTGCCACTTCCTAATTCTATCAATACTATGTCTTTGGAAATACTATCAATCAAGGATCCTGCTTTTTCTGTTAAAATAGCTATTTCTGTTCGAGTAGGGTAATATTCAGGTTGTTCTGTAATAAGCTCAAATAATTGAGAACCTTCAATGTCGTATAGATATTTTGAAGGTGTTGATTTTTGGGATGGATTACTTAATCCCTTTAAGATATCATTTCTAAACTCATCGATATTGCTATCCTGATCCAAATTTTATTTAAATGTTTAAAAAAATGGTATAAAAATTTTTGTAATATATCAGTTGTCGGAGCGCAGCTACACTAATGCTCTATCTGTCAGACAGTTCTTTTTTGTATCTATATTCATTAAGTTTGATAAGTTTATTATATGAGCCAAAAGTTTCAGGATCAATCCGATCTAGTATACTTTCCTTATTGTTTTCTTCAGCGGATTCAAATTTTTTTAAGATTTCGTATCTAGATGTTCTTTGGGCAGGGATTTTACCGCTGGAACTAATTAATCTACGCATATCAATAGGTTTCATTAACTGACCAAACTGAGAGCCGGCAGCTGTGGATATACTTTCATTAATTAGACAGCCTCCTAGATCATTAACTCCAGAATTCAAGAGTATTTGGGATAATTTTGGTCCCTCTTTGACCCATGAAACTTGGAGATTGTCTATTATGTTATTAAAAAAAATCCTGGATATCGCATGCATTTTCATTATTTCAATACCATCAGCTCCTTTTCGCAAGCCCTGAATCAAATGACGCTCTGACATAGGTGCCTCGTTGTGAATGAAACTGAGAGGAACGAACTCTGTAAACCCTCCTGTCTTTTTTTGAATGTTTCTAATTATTTCTAGGTGAGCTACTATATCTCTGTATGTCTCGATATGACCATACATTATTGTAGAAGTCGTGGGTATATCCAACGTATGTGCAGTCGAAATTATGTTGATCCAATCATTAACATTAATCCTACCGGGCGATATCTTGTTTCTTATCTCCTTTACTAAGATTTCCGCGGAAGTTCCTGGAAGACTTCCAAGTCCTGCCTCCTTTAACATTTTCAAATAGTCACGGATTGATGTGTTAGAACGTATTGATCCATATAGAATTTCTTCTGGCGAAAATGCGTGTATATGAATGTCAGGAATTTCTTTCTTAATGGCTTTGCATATATCTACATAGAGAAGCCCATCCATATTAGGAGGCAATCCTGCCTGGATGCATATCTCGGTAGCACCTAACTCCCATGCCTCCTTGGCCCTTCTAACTATCTCTTCAATGGGTAACATGTACCCTTCTTCCATCCGGAAATCTCTGCTGAAAGCACAGAATCCACACTGTTTTATACAGACATTGGTAAAATTGATATTGCGATTTATAACATAAGTAACGATATCTCCTTTTTTTCTCCTTCTAAGTTCATCCGCTACTATAGAAATTGCAGAAATGTTTGACCCTGTAGATTCAAATAAGCGGATAGTTTCCTCTGTATTTATTTCATTATTAGCCAAGGCTCTATTTAAGACCGAAGAGACTTCCGGGTCAATACTTCTGAATAACTTTTCAATAATCATATTTATTATTGTCCTCTCTGACCAAACCGTAATTATCTACAAGTGGCTCTATATAGCCTTTGAGTTGTGGATGAACATAACGATTTTTCATAACAGGGTCGATTATATAATTGGGATATAATGGTAACCTTGCTCTTAGTGTAAAACCATAATTTAATGTAGTTTTTTTTAATTCACCTATTGCTGGCCAAGGACACTCAGGATTTACAAAATCAGGTGTCAATGGAGAGATACCTCCCCAATCATTAATACCTGTATCAATATATTTCGAGTATATAAGGGGGCTCAGATTAGGAGGGACCTGGATATTTATATTTTTAAGTATGATACGAGCAGATGCTATACATCTTAAAAAATACGTAAAGGTAGGTGAAGCAGAATACTCCATAGGTGTACCCAATTTTGGTAAAAAATTTTGCATTATAACCTCTTGAATATGCCCATACTTTTTGTTAATCTCATTAATCAATATCAATGAATCTACCACCTCTTCAAAGGTTTCACCGATTCCGATCAATAGTCCCGTTGTAATAGGAAAATTCAGCTCTCCCGCTGAGATTAGTGATTTGATTCTTACTCTGGGTATTTTACTTGGCGCATATTCGTGCACCGCTCCACTCGCGTTTAGTCTATTACTGGAATTTTCGAGCATCATTCCAAGGCTAACATTTGTCGATTTTAGACGGGCCATTTCACTTTTTGCAAGACTTCCAGCATTTGTGTGTGGAAGCATGCCAGTTTTTGCTAATATCTGTTCACTCAAGTCGGCTATCAATCCAGTAAGATTCTTGTATCCTAAATTAGTGAGCCAAGACCGAGCTTCCTGATATTTAGTCTCTGGTCTTTCTCCGGTAACTATCAGTGCCTCTGTGCAACCCATGCGTTTGCCAGCTTCAGCTACGGCAAGTACTTCTGATGGTGTAAGCATAACTACCTGTTTGTCATATGGTTCTTTCTTATATGTACAGTATGAACAGGTATCCTTACAAAGATTAATGAGATTGATGAAAACTTTTTTGGAATAAGTGATAAACCTTGGGTTGGATTCGTTTCTCAACTTAGTTGCAAGGGACATCAAATCCTGCAAATCACAATGCAGTAGAAAATCGATAAGTTCGTCCCTCTTAATTACCCTTCTGTCTACTAAGGTTTGCCTGATTTCAGAATATCTAAGGTTTGCACGGTTAGGGATATGATGTTTTTCAAGATCACCAGACAATTTCATATATTTTTGTTATATTTGATATGATTAATCAACATTAAAGCATTGCTAATCTTCCAACTATTTCCATCTTTTTATCGAAAATCAAAGTTAACATAATTTTTTAGTGCCATCAAATACAAAATATTTTAATCCCTTATCACATAATATTTTGAATATGGCTGCTGCACTAACCAACGAAACAGAGGCTATAAATAAAAATATACCGCCTCCGGCTAAGAAAATTAGAATCCTTGTTACGAAACTTGGATTAGATGGTCACGACCGAGGAGCACTAGTTATTTGTAGGGCCTTGCGAGATGCGGGCATGGAAGTCATTTATTCTGGCTTATTTTGTACACCTGAACAGGTTGTTAAGATGGCTATTGAAGAGGATGTCAATGTTATCGCTATGAGTTTATTAAATGGAGCTCATTTGACACTATTTCCGAAGGTTTCTAAGTTATTAAAAGAAAAGAACATTGACGATATCCTCCTAGTAGGTGGAGGTGTAATCCCAGAGTCAGACAAGAACGAATTAGAAAAACTCGGCATTACAGGCAATTTCGGCCCAGGCACTTCACTAGACGTAATAATAGAACACATTACTAAACACGTAAAAAAATAAAGAACCGTTAAGGGCTCTTTAAACCAAATGACCTCGGCCTAAACTATATTATCATTAGGCCACATCATTTTCCTTAAGTCCTTTCCCACTTGCTCTATGGGATGGTTTTCTAATTCTGACAACATAGTCTCAAATGCACTTTTCCTGTCTTTTTTGTAATTGCTTACCCATTCATTAGCAAACTGCCCCGACTGAATTTCATCCAACACTTCTTTCATCTTTGATTTTGAACTCTCATCTATCACTCTTTTACCCCTTGTTAGGCCACCATATCTGGCGGTTTCACTTACTCTATTATACATACCAGTAATGCCGTATTTCTGAATCAAATCTACGATAAGTTTTAATTCGTGAAGGCATTCAAAATAAGCGATTTCCGGTTGATATCCAGCTTCTGTTAGAGTTTCAAAGGATTTTAAAACCATCTGATGTACTCCTCCACATAGGTCAACTTGTTCTCCAAACCAGTCTGTCTCAACTTCTTCTTTAAAGTTAGTTTCCAAGACTCCAGGTCTGGTACTACCTATAGCTTTAGCTAGGGCCAAAACTTTCTCCCATGCTTTTTTTGTATAATCTTGGTGCACAGCGACCAAGGATGGAGTACCAAATCCATCCAGAAACAATTCTCTAACCCTTTGACCTGGTCCTTTTGGTGCTACCATTATAACATCTACATTTTTTGGGGGTTCAATCCATTTCCAGTGAATGGCGGCCCCATGAGAAAAACTAATTGTCTTATTTTCAGTAAGATAAGGCTCAATATTATTTTTGTATGTATTCTCCTGCTCCATGTCTGGTATTAAAATATGAATTAAATCTGATTCGGATACAGCTTCATCGACCTTTAAAACTCGGTGGCCTTCTGTTACGGCTTTATCCCATGTTTTGCCATTTGGTCTAAGACCTACAGATACTGATAGGCCAGAATCCTTTATATTTGAAGCTTGAGCAGCTCCTTGAATACCGTAACCTATTACCGCAATCTTTATGTCTTTTAGTGGCTCTATTGATACCTGATTATCTAGCCATCTTTTTATAGTCATAGGTTAAAAGGAATTTAAATTCATATATGTTCTTATTGATTTTTGTTAGTACAAAAAAAGGAAAGCTTACGTGTTAAGGAATCTATATAAGATTTCGTAGGAGTCTTCTAAATTAACCTGTTCTGATACTTCTTTCTTAGTCTTTAAAATGTAATTTTTAAGATAAGACTTGTTTTTATCCTCTAACTTTGCAGCCAACTGATTGTATAGTATGCCATATCTCTTTATGATTTGTTTTGATACCGGACTACCTAAGAACAATCCAATAAAAAGGAAAGCATCATCGGTTAAAATGCTTTCACTTAATATCGATTGAATTTTAAATGAGCTGCCTGAAATTTGTTTTAAGAATTTCAGCTTTGACTTTTTAGTTTTTATATCTAGACCCGCGATGGTGTCAATCAATGTTTTTGAAAAAACCAAATTCATAAAATATATCAAGCTTATCATTAATGATACTAAAGTATCATGACTTCCAGGTTTTTCGAGTTTGATTATTGTAAAATTTGGAAAAATAGCTTTCATCAATCTCGTTTGTCGGGGTTTAGAAAGGCTATTGCCCAATACATGAAGGATGATATTACTGGGTGAGGAAACAGGGGCACCCGGTCCAAACATTGGATGAATAGATAAGAATTGGATTTCAGATCTAAGGCGAGAGTATTTTTCTAATTTTTTATAAATTTGATTCTTTATTGAGGAAACTTCAACGACAGTTGTACCTGATTTGAAGTATTTGAATAATTTCTTTAGCAAGTTTACAGTTATCTCTGTAGGAGTGCAGAAAATGACAATATCAGATTTATCGATAAAATCAGATATCTCGTTCGACATATACACATTTTTTTCGGCGACAATATCGTCTAAATTCCTACTGTCAACAAGAAATATTTTGTTGATGTTCAATCTATTTTTTTTTACTTTTTTGATTTGGAGCAAGTTATTTTTCAAAAGGTTAGCTTCCTGGTTCCGCATATAAGTGAGGTAACGATAAAACCAATTACCCATACGTCCTGATGCACCAATTATTAGAACGTTAACCATTTATATCCCAGTATTACTAATGAGTTATCGCATTTAGTTTCAATCTTTTCATATATTCTCAATTGTCTTTCCAATCACTTCGAGTCCATTTTTAATTTTTTCTACTTCGATACATGTGGAGATGCGTATAAAATTAGAATATTTCGAACCAAAACCACTTCCTGGTGCCACTGCTAGCCCATTTTCAAGAAGGCATTCTACTAGCTTCAGGTCATTAACCTTGATGCTTTTATCTATTCTAGCAAAAATATACATAGCACCGTCAGGAACAACATAATCAAATGGAAGTTTAGCCAAACCTTCACATACTGTTTCAATCCGCTCTTTCATAATGTTACAATAACTTTTGGGATCTGATCCGAGCGCCACTGAGGCACAATATTGCATCGGCTCTGCCACAGACGTCAGAGCCAACGCTTGAATCTGTTTTAACTTGTCAATAATATTTTTATCCAAAGAATATGCAAAACCTACTCTAAATCCTGTCATGGCAAATGTTTTGGAGAAAGAACCAATCAAGATTGCTTTTTGATAGCCAAAGTTGATGATACTCTGAAATGGTTTATAAGTATAGTTAGAATATACCTCATCACTGAGTACATACAACCCCGATTTTGAAGCTAGTGTTACTATTTTTTGTAAAGTTTCTTTTGAAAGGATTTTTCCTGTTGGATTGTTGGGGTAATTTAAACAAATAACCTTCGTATTTATATTAATTTGTTTTTCTATCTCATCTATGTTTGGCTCCCAAGAATCTTCTAAATTTGACCTCACTATTCTGGTCTTTATACCAAGGTAATTTGCACAATCTTGACATGCCGGCCAAGCAGGCTCTATTATTATTATTTCGTCGCCAGGGTTCAATAACGAAGAAAATGTACCAAAAATGCTAAACCTACCGCCTGGAGTTACTATGATATTATCAGGATGTATTGTCTGGATATTGCCTTTACTATTCTCGGCAATAAAATTATCTAAATAAATTGAAAGTCTTTCTCGAAGTTCAGACAATCCGGCGGTGTGAGTATAATGAAATCTACGTTTATCATATATTTGCTTTAATTCGTCTCTAACCTCGTTTGGTGGAAGAAAATCGGGTTCTCCTACCTCCATGTGTATTATACTTTTACCTTTAGCCTCTAGAATCTTGGCATGATTAAAAACATCCAGATGAGATCTAATTTGTGGTGGTTTTGGGATACCGGGATTGTTCCAAGGATTTTTTTCATCTGGACTTTTTTTCTTTGAATTTGACAAATCGTAATAAAGCGCTCCATTTAATTTTCTCATCCTTTCAATATTTTGAATCCTAACGGCTTCTGTTATGAGCAAGTTAACTATTCTTCCTGTGAATTCGGGATCAAGGTTAAAGTTTCTTGAATTATCCAAAACATGACTCTTTATACTTAATTCTGCTTTATCATCTACAATTGCAAGGTCTAGCGAAGTCTTTATTTCACCTATTTTTCTTGCGAGTTCCATTCTGTGGCCTATCATGGTCAAAATTTCGTTCGTAATCTCTTTCATTTCGTTTCTTAGTTCATTAACTTTTTCAATCGACAATTCCTTCCAATCACCCCTACTTTAGGACTCGTGGAACTAAATTTGATTTGATGCAACTATCTAACAAAATAATTCCAACTACGCTATCAACGACCGGAGGCGCTCGGGGAACAACACAGGGATCATGTCTTCCAGTTACAACCAAATCAGATTCGGTCATTTTATCAAGATCTACTGTCTTTTGGGGTTTTGGGATAGATGCGGCAGGTTTGAATGCAACTCTGAGTACCAAAGGCATTCCGTCCGCAATCCCTCCTAATATTCCTCCCGAATTATTGGATTTGGTAAGTATAGTGCCTGTTTCTCTACTTATTACAAACGAATCATTATTAATTGACCCTCTTAATCTTGACCCTCTAAAACCACTTCCGAATTCGACCCCCTTAACTGCTGGAATACTAAATAATCCCTTTGATATTTCAGACTCTAGTGATTCAAAAATTGGCTCCCCTAAGCCTACAGGTAATCCATGAACAACGCATTCAATTACTCCACCTATAGAATCACCTTCTCTTCTTGCAGATAATATCTCTTCTCTCATCTTTTTGGATATCGTTAAATCCGGACAACGAACTTCGTTTGTGTATCTATTTGTCGCGAGTATATTAAAAGGAACATTCTCGGTTTCCATGTCTACTGTGCCAATCGACTTTGTGTAGCTAACCACCTCAACATTGAGATAATCTTTTAAAATCTTTAATGCAATTGCACCCCCCATAACTACTGTAGCAGTCAGGCGGCCGGAAAACCGTCCACTGCCTCTATAGTCATTGAATCCACCGTACTTTATAAATCCAGTATAATCAGCATGTCCTGGTCTAGGTTTTAGTTTGAACTCTTCATAGGACTTAGAATCCGTATCTTTATTCCATATTACCATACAAATCGGGGCACCAGTTGTATATCCTCGAAAAATCCCAGACAATATATTTACGACATCAGTCTCCTTTCTCTGGGTAGTGATGATAGATTGCCCAGGTTTTCTAAGGTCGAGCATTGGCTGAATATCTTCTTCACTCAATTTTAAACCTGCAGGGCATCCATCTATTACCGCTCCAATACACTTGCCATGACTTTCCCCAAAACTTTGTAATGTGAAGTTGGTTCCTAGCGTGTTAGGTGGCATGATCAAAAACTTTGTTGTGAGTCTGTTATATTACTATTATTAAAAATACGCATCAATAATTTTATTTCGAATACTGAGATGGGCCTTATCGTGAAGCTATATTTTTAATACT
>Ga0196965_1000476_pt1 | contig 23382 bp, 16 predicted proteins | sample S1_20metaG_FD_148668 | JGI IMG/M metagenome (GOLD analysis project Ga0196965, IMG submission 148668) | Soil microbial communities from Anza Borrego desert, Southern California, United States - S1_20 | ecosystem: Environmental > Terrestrial > Soil > Desert | place: USA: California | collected... | reverse complement strand
ACCTTCTTCGCTTATAGAGTTTTTTTTGAGCATTTTAAGGAAATGAAAAAAATAAGATAATTAAAAAAATAATAAGTTTTGATTTGAAGAATCATGCTGTTTTTTCTTTGTGAGGGCTTGCCAACAATCAGCTAAGTATAGCTCGCGATGATAGCGAGGTTTCTTTAAAAATAATTGGAGAAAAACACTCTTTGTTTTTCTCCAACATTAAACAATCACAATTCTACTAATTTACTATTTTGCTTTATCGGATTTTTTGCCTGAGTTGGCAATAGAATCACGCATTTCAGTATCCGATTGAATATTTTGCATTCTGTAATAATCCATTATTCCCAAATTTCCGCTACTAAAAGCTTCGGCGATTGCTTTAGGAATTTCAGCTTCAGCTTCGATAACTTTTGCTCGAGCTTCCTGGGCTTTGGCTTTCATTTCCTGTTCTACAGCCACAGCCATTGCTCTTCGCTCTTCTGCCTTTGCTTCCGCAACTTTTAAATCTGCACTGGCCTGGTCGATTTGCAGCTTTGCTCCAATATTTGTTCCTACGTCTACATCAGCAATGTCAATGGAAAGAATTTCAAAAGCTGTACCGGCATCCAGTCCTCTTTGTAAAACAAGTTTTGAGATTTTATCAGGATTTTCCAACACTTCTTTATGGGATTTTGCTGAACCGATGGAAGTCACTATTCCCTCGCCTACCCTGGCGAGTATGGTTTCTTCTCCGGCACCTCCAACCAATTGAGCAATATTTGCCCGCACAGTAACCCGTGCCTTGGCTATCAACTGAATACCATCTGCAGCAACTGCAGCCACATTAGGAGTGTTGATTACTTGTGGATTTACAGAAATCTGAACCGCTTCAAACACATCACGACCCGCAAGGTCAATTGCTGTAGCTTGTTTAAAAGAAAGCACAATATTGGCTTTATCAGCTGAAATCAATGCTTTTATCACAGACCGGACATTTCCTCCAGCCAAATAATGTGTTTCCAGTTCAGAGGTAGTAAGGTTCAAACCTGCCTTAGTTGAGGTAATCATAGATTCAACAATGATCCTTGGTGGCACCTTTCGTATTCTCATAAATACAAGCTCCAACAACCCGACTCTTACACCGGAAAAAATGGCGGTGATCCATAGGTTAACAGGAACAAAATAGAGGAAAAGGAAAAAGCCGATTATACATAAAATGACAACTACAACTAAAACTATTGGTTCCATTAATTAATTTGTTAAGGTTTCTACAAAGATATTATTTGGTTCTAATTTAATGACTTTTACTTTAACACCTGCTTTTACAAAATTCCCCAGGGTTTTTACCTCAATTACCTGATTATTAAAATCGGCCTTTCCGATTGGTCTAAGGTCAGAAATAGTTTGTCCGATATCCCCTACATTAATTATTATTTGCGTTTCACTATTAAACCTGCTGTCGATGGAAGATTGCAAAGAAAACCTTTTCCACACGTTTGCTTTTAGACCATATACGATAGCCCAGGTTAACAAAACAACGTTTGCTGCAAGCACTATCCAACCGGCTGTTACTCCATGATTACTAAAAGTAAGATAAATACCCACTCCCGAAAACAATACCCCTATTAGACCAACAAAAGTCGTCCCGGGAACAAATATAACCTCGGCAAAAATCAATAACAGGCCGAATACCAATAGCACAAGGATAACCACAATTTCTAACATTTAGGTAAAAGCAATAAACGAGTCGTGAGTATAGTGAAATTAAACCAGGATAAAAAGTATTTAAAAAAGATTAATAATGTGGCAATCGATGAGGCGATGTTGTGGTAATTTAAACCAGAAAACGAGGTAATATCTCCTATCTGGTTTAAATAACTAAGTATAAAGTATTGATAATTTTTGGTGACAAGACACCATATATCAATGTCTAATGTTGATTATTTCTTGCAATATTGTTTAAGGGAAAAAGCGGCCTTTTGGTCACCCATTCCTGCAGCTTTTGTCCAGTCTTCACAGGCTCCCAAAATATCGTTTAACTGATACCTGGAATTGCCCCGGATAGCATAAAAACTTCCGTCTTTCGGGTTGATTTCTATGGCCCTGTTCATGTCTGCGATAGCACCTTCAAGATCATCCATGCTTCCCCTTGCATTTCCTCTTTCAAAATAATACCTTGCTTCTTTCGGCGCTAACTCAATTGCTTTCGAAAGGTCATTAGCCTGCCCTTCATAATCCTCTAACGCTTCTTTCAATAATGCACGGTTATAATATTGTTCAGCATTATTAGGATTAATATTAATGGCAGCGGTGAGATCTTCCAATGCTCCTCTTGAATTTCCTATTGCAAGACTTGCAGTTGCCCTGTCGTTATAAAGATTTGCATCTTTAGTATCCAGTTGGATGGCTTTATCCAGATCGATGATCGCATTCTTAAAATCTGACTGTTCCAACCTGCAAATTCCTCTATTATAATAAACTTCTTTAGTCTTTGTACCCTTATCCACAACCACGTCATAGTCGTTTTCGGCGTGGGCAAACTTCTTTAAGGCAAACAAAGCATCTGCCCGGGCATTAAAAGTCTGGACATCATCAGCGCCAAGATTAATTGCTTTGTCCAGGTCCTTCACTGCACCTTCGAATTCTTTTAATGATAACTTACTGCTACCTCGATTATAATAAGCTTTCACATATTTTGCATCCAATTCAATTGCCTTATCAAAATCTGCAATAGATTCTTTCGCATTACCAGACTCTACCTTGGCTTTCCCTCTGTTATTGAAAACGATGGCGTCTCCCCCACTCATAGAAATATTCTTATCATAATCAGCAATCGCACCTGTATAATCGTTAAGCCGGAATTTGGTATTCCCCCGGTAAGCGTATGCCGTAGGTATATCAGGGTTTAAATTGATGGATTTATTTAAATCAGCTAAGGCGCCTTCAAAATCAGTACTTTCGTATTTAGCGTTTCCTCGGTTATGAAAAGCCAGTGCATCATTCACACCCATCCCGATGGCTTTATTCAGATCTTCCAACGCACCTTTGTAGTTCTTCAACTCATGCATCGAGTTACCTCTGTTTAAAAAAGCAAGAGGATCAACAATCCCCATAGAAATAGCCTTGTCAAGGTCGGCAATAGAAGACTTATAATCTTTTAAATAAAACCTGCAATTTCCTCTATTGAAATAAGCCTTACTGTCATTCACCCCCATTTCAATGGCTTTACTTAAGTCCGATAAACCGCCCTGGTAATTTTTAATTTCATACTTTGAATTCCCCAGATATAGGTAAACAGCTTTGTCTGCCACTCCTGATTTGACGGTTTTATCCAAGTCTTCTATAGCACCTTGAAAGTCTTTTAACTCATACCTTGTCATTCCTCTGTTTTGAATTGCTTTAGTAAAATTTGGATCAATACTTAAAGCCTTATCAAAATCTGTAAGTGCACCATTCAAGTCTTTGAGATTATGTTTTGCTTTGCCCCTATTATTATATAGAACGGCTTCATTCGCTCCTAAGCTGACCGCTTTGTCGTAATCGGCGATTGCGCCTTTATAATCCTCCTCTCTGAATTTCGCATTTGCAAGATTTACAAATCCTACTATTTCATTATATCCCAAACCAACCGCTTTTGTCAAGTCCTCAATGGTTCCCTTGTTATCTTTAAGTTCATTTTTGGCATTTCCCCTGTTAGCAAAAATGATCATCTCATTTGCTCCCAAATCCACCGCTTTATTAAGGTCTGCAACTACGCCCGTATAATCCTTCATGATAAACCTGGCATTGCCCCGGTTTGAATACAGTTTTACATCATTAACCCCTTTTTCCTCAGCCTTATTTAAATCAGAAACAGCGCCTGAATAATCTTTTAATTCAAACTTTGCATTGCCCCGGTTATAAAAAACCAGCTTATCGTCCGCACCGGCAGCTATCGCTTTGGTTAAGTCCATACTTGCGCCTGTATAGTCCAAAAGTTCATATTTGGAATTACCCAATGCGTAGAAAACTTCCGCTTCCTTTGCTCCTCCTGTTACAGCTTTTGTAAGGTCCTCGATGGTTCCTTTATAATTTTTTAACTCATATTTGGTCAAACCCCTGTTCACAAGCGCTTTTTGGTAATTTGAGTTTAAGCTTAAAGCTTTGTCAAAGTCGGTTAATGCGCCATTAAGATCCTTATTTAAAAGTTTGGCTTTTCCTCTATTATTAAAAACAACATCTTCATTTATACCTAATGAAATGGCTTTGTCATACGCCCCTATTGCACCCTTGTAATCCTGCGTTTTGTATTTTGCATTTCCCAAATTAATAAAACCCAGTGTTTCATTAATGCCCCCTGCGATTGCTTTGGTTAAATCCGTAATTGCTCCCGCATCATCCTTTAACTCATATTTTGAATTTCCCCTTGTATAGAAAAGGAGATTTTCACTTATGCTCTTTGATTCTGCGTTGTCTAAATCTGTAATAGATCCTTTATAGTCCTTTAACTCATATTTACAAATACCCCTTGCATAAAATAACCTTCCCTCGGTAGCGCCTTTTTCAAGAGCAGTATTGATATCAGATTGTGCACTTTTAAAATCTTTGGTTTCAAATTTGGAAAGTCCCCTCATAGAAAAAATTTCCTGGGTAACAATTCCCTTTTCAGTCGCTTTGTTTAAATTAAGAATAGCACCTGAAAAATCTTTTAATTCATATTTAGCAGTACCCAACATAGCGTATGCAGCTCCTTCCTTTGCGCCAAGTTCAATAGCCTTTTGCAAATCACTCACAACACCGGCAAAGTCTTTCATTTCAAATTTTGCTTCGGCCCGGTTTGTAAAAGCCTTTTCATAGTCAGATTTTATTTCAATGGCTTTAGTAAAGTCCTCAATACTTCCTTTTAGGTCTTTGGTAAAAAGCTTGGCTTTTCCCCTGTTGTTAAAAACAATTTCATCTTTTACGCCTGCGGCTATAGCCTTATTATAGGCTTCCACTGCGCCTTGAAAGTCTTCTATTCTAAATTTGGAATTTCCGAGATTATAAAAAATCTGAGGGTCTTTAGCGCCTAGTTCCACAGCTTTATTTAAGTCATCAGCAGCCCCATGATAATCCTTAATTTCATATTTTGAACTACCTCTTGAAGCATAAATAGTAGCGTTGCTTACCTGTAATTGAATTGCCTTGTCAAAATCTGCAATTGCTCCCTGATAATCTTTTACCAGAAATTTTGCTAAACCTCTGTTCTCGTAGACTTTTTTATTATTAGGATCCAGCGTAATCACTTTTGTATAATCCTCTATAGCACCATAAAAATCCTTTTTGCCGAATTTTATTTCGCCAGTAAAGAAAGATGGATAAGGATTCTTAGGAAAAGAAACCGCAGCCTGTCTTAAATATAGAAGCGCTTTGCCGTCGTTGGCTTCTCCCAAAGCTACCATCCCTCTTAAATAAGATTCATCATTTTTTAAAGACTTGATAAAATCATTATAGGAAGTGCCTTTATCAGAAGATGCCTTTATTCCGGATAAATCGATGACCAGTTCCTGACCAGAAATTCCGGTCATTTCTGCTACAAATAATCCCAAAACATTTCCCTGGGAATTAAGCACAGGCGCTCCATTTAATTCTGCCCCACCCGGGGATTTTATCTCCAAGAGCGTACCATAACCTTCTATTACTTTAGCCAACGTAATTTCACTTCCCGTTTTCTTTGAAACTTTTGGTTCAACAGCTCGGATAATATTAACCTTTTCGCCTTTATTGGTTAGTCCATTATTAATTGAAAGGGTAGCAAAAGAATTGTTTTGAGGATTATCAACAAGAAACCTTACCACACCGCGCTCCAAATCATGGTATAAAATTTTTGTAACAGAGTAAACAACGCTATCTGAAGAAACAAGCTGAACTTTGAAAGCATTTTTGAACACATGAGTAGAAGTAATGCCAACGCCTTTGGAGTCGATAAAAAAACCGGTTCCCTGGCCCGAAACCTTACCTCCTCCATCAAGTGCCTGTATAAGGAATACGGCTTTTTCTGACTGGGCCTGACAAGAATTAGAAAAAATTGAAAGAACTATGAATACTAAAACAGGCAAAACAACTAATTGAACTATTCTCATAAAAAATATGATTTACAAAATCAAATATAATTTATGAGAGATTGAATAGAAGTGGAATGTAAAACGATTTATTACTTCACCTTCATTTTCACTTTCTTAACGCGCTTGGGTGGTTTATTGGTTCTTCTCTTTTCGGGATTATAAAAAATGCTTTTCTTTCTTGCCCTGGTGACATCTATAGTTCTATAACTTTTACAACCCATCAGACAAGAGCTTAAAAAGACTACAAGAATAACGCTGAACTTATAAAATAAAGATTTATTAAATCTCAAAGAATTTAGAAATTATCTCATCATTAACTTTCAATTCTACAAAAAAGTATTGAATCTACCCGAAGCATGAAAGATTTATGGATTTGTTTCATAAAAAAGAAGAACCAATCTCCATCATAGAAGAGATTGGTTCAAAATATCAGGAATTAACCTACCAATTTTTTAGCAGCATTAAATATAATTGGAGGAGTTATTTGCTTAACCATTTCTTTCAGGGAAAGCTTCTTATCATTTGAATCAGGTCTCGCTTTGAATAAGGTACTGTGAGCCTCGAGCCCTTTAACTACCTCATGTTCCGGGCGCCCATTGGTATAATAATATAGGGCCAGGGACTTTCTGCTTCTATCCGGAGGACATTTTAGCGCATCAGGATGCCCATGAAAAGAAAAATCTGTAGTAGTAAAGATTGCCATTCTATTAAATATAGGAAGTATCTTTTTTACGCAACCTTTCATGTCTTGATCCCATAACTCGAAATGACCACCCCATTCCTCATTCCAGTCTTCATTCAAATAAACAAGTACATTCAGTCTTCTATCTAACTTTGTAATCCGGCTTTTGTTAAAATCTGCGTGTATTTTCAATAGACCTCCTGGGAGGATTTGATGAAAACCACCACCTTCAAAGTATGGATCGGGAATTAATGAATCAATACCGGTAAGGTAGGAAAGAAACTCAAGAAATGGCTGCGAATTAAGGAAGTGAGCAAATCTTTTTGATTTCTCCCCAAATTTATATTCTCCATTTGAAGCCAATTTTATTTGATTAGGATCTTCAAATTTCAACTCAGTATTTTTTTTAAAATCCGGAAATTCACTCAAGAGTTCTGAGATGATGGCCGGATTAAAAAAATTATCAAAATAAATATTTGGAAATGGAGCAGCTTCCAGATACTCCTGACGTTTAGCCTTTCCAAAAGCATGCAGCTCTTCGATGGACGTATTAAGATAATTCATATATAAGTAGTATAAATTTCAAGAAATGAAGGTCTTAAAAATAATATTAAATAATAAATTAATCAGAACCTATAGTTTTTTAAAAAAAATAATGCAAGCAGGACCGATCACAAAAAAAGGCACATAATCTCAAATTATGTGCCTTCAAACTAGGTGGGAACTAAATTAAGCCTCTATAGACTCAACAGATACATAAGATCTTTCGTTCTTTCCCTTTTTGAATATTACTACACCATCAGTTAAAGCAAATAAAGTATGGTCTCTTCCAATACCTACATTTACTCCAGGGTGATGTTTTGTACCTCTTTGTCTTACTATAATATTTCCTGCAATGGCAGCTTGGCCACCGAAAATTTTAATTCCAAGTCTCTTGCTGTGTGACTCTCTTCCGTTTTTTGAACTACCCGCTCCTTTTTTGTGTGCCATTGTTCTATTTATTTAACAATATCCTGAATTAGTATCTGAGTAAATTTTTGTCTGTGTCCCTGTGATTTTCTATAGCCTTTTCTTCTTTTCTTTTTGAAGATTCGTACTTTATCTCCTTTCACATGTCCTAGTATCTGACCTGATATTTTCACACCGCTTAAAAGAGGCGCACCTATCTGAATATCTCCATCAGCATCAGTAAGTAAAACTTTATCAAACTCAACTGAAGAGCCAGCATCTCCAGACATTAGTGGGGCATAAATTTTTTGATCCTTAGATACTTTAAATTGTTTCCCCGCAATTTCAACTATAGCGTACATCGCAAAAATGCTTTATATTTTTAAAAATGGACTGCAAAGATATTTCATTTTTATTTAAAAGCAAACCCGCAATCAAATTAATTCTTTTTTAAAATATTTTGGATAAAATTTTTAACCTCTCAAAACCTTATATAATTCAATTCTCAAAAAAATCATGATTTAATCCTATTTATACACAAAATTGATATTCAGATAGTTATTAAAAGTAATTTTTTTTACGAAAAGTTATCCACACTTTAAATGTCTTTGAACTTATAGACCTTTTATTATTTTTGTAGCAACTATTCCCGGAACCTATTCTGTGGGAACAAGGGTCAATTTTAACCTTAATTGTTTTAAATTATTAAGGGTCTGTTTTAAAACAAGTACCATCTTAATTATGTAAGTTTATAAGCTATAAAAAAAGCAGCGTACTTCTTTTATTAATCTTTTTTATTAAAAAAATGCAATTATGGACAAGGCAAGCTTAGAACCACTATTAAAGGAAAATAAAAACAGATTTGTTCTTTTTCCTATTCAGTATGATGACATATGGCAGATGTACAAGAAAGCGGAGGCGTCATTCTGGACGGCAGAAGAAATAGATCTTAGCCAAGACACCAAAGATTGGGAAAGCCTTAATTCTGGTGAAAAGCATTTTATATCCCATGTTTTAGCGTTCTTTGCTGCAAGTGACGGAATTGTTAATGAAAATCTGGCAGCCAATTTTCTCCATGAAGTTCAGTTTTCCGAAGCCAAATGCTTTTACGGCTATCAAATCATGATGGAAAACATTCATTCCGAAACATACTCGCTTCTAATAGACACTTATATTAAAGATGGTAAACAAAAAGATAAATTATTCAATGCATTAGAAACCATACCTTGTGTAGGTAAAAAAGGAGAGTGGGCATTAAGGTTTATAGAGAGCGATAATTTTGCCGAAAGGCTGGTGGCTTTTGCAGCGGTAGAAGGTATTTTCTTCTCAGGTAGTTTTTGCTCCCTCTTCTGGTTAAAGAAAAGAGGCTTGATGCCAGGCTTGACATTTTCCAATGAATTAATATCAAGGGATGAAGGATTACATTGTGATTTTGCTTGTTTGTTATACCAAAAATATCTTAAAAATAAATTAACCCGAGAGCAGGTTTATGCGATTATAAAAGAAGCAGTAACCATCGAACAGGAATTTGTTGTTGATGCATTGCCTGTAAACCTGATTGGCATGAATTCCACTTTAATGTCGCAATACATTGAATTTGTCGCAGACAGATTATTGGTTGCATTAGGATACGATAAAATATACAATGCCACCAATCCATTTGATTTCATGGAAATGATTTCATTACAGGGAAAAACAAACTTCTTTGAAAAAAGAGTTGCAGAATATCAAAAAGCCGGAGTGATGAATAGTGTAAACGAAAAAGACGGAGGACCAAAGTTTACCTTGGATGAAGATTTTTAATTAATACTGATCTGGTTTTACAAAAAACAAGAAGATAACATTTAAAACAATTAATAAACCTAAACCTATTCTTTGCTGAAGCATAATAGTTAACAGAAATTGAATCCTATTACAAGAATATTTGTTTTAATTAAGTATATTGGATAGAAGTCAAAGTCAGTTAATTACAGTAAAGAACCTATGATAAACTTTTTATTCCAACTAACCCAATACTTTGAAAGATGCTAGTAATTAAAAGAGATGGAAGACGTGAATCTGTCAAGTTTGATAAGATCACAGGAAGAATTGAAAGGCTCTGCTATGGCCTGGATATGAATTACATTGAGCCTGTAGAAATTGCTAAAAAAGTAATCTCAGGGATTTACGATGGTGTAACAACTGTAGAGTTGGATAACCTGGCTGCTGAAACCGCTGCTTCACTTACTACAAAACACCCGGATTTTGCTGTTTTAGCAGCAAGAATTGCTATTTCAAACCTGCATAAAGTAACAAGCAAGTCTTTTTCAAACACCATGAAAAGATTGTATACTTATGTAGACCCCAAAACAGGTGAGAATGCATCGCTCATCTCTAAGGAAGTATATGAAGTAATCAGAAAAAATGCCGCGTTATTAGATTCTTCCATCATCTATGACCGGGATTTCAACTATGACTACTTTGGATTTAAAACCCTTGAAAAGTCTTATCTATTAAAATTAGATGGCAAAGTGGTTGAAAGACCTCAGCACATGTTAATGCGTGTAGCTGTTGGTATTCATCACCATGACGTTGATTCAGTTATAGAAACGTATAACCTGCTTTCTGAAAAGTGGTTTACTCACGCCACACCTACTTTATTTAATGCAGGTACTCCCAAGCCACAATTATCCTCCTGCTTCCTACTAACAATTCAAGATGATAGTATTGACGGCATATATGATACTTTAAAGCAATGCGCTAAAATATCTCAATCTGCCGGAGGTATAGGCCTAAGCATTCATAATGTAAGAGCCACAGGATCATACATTAAAGGAACCAACGGGACATCCAATGGATTAATTCCTATGCTTAAGGTATTTAATGATACTGCCAGATATGTGGATCAAGGTGGTGGAAAAAGAAAAGGAGCTTTTGCTATTTATTTAGAACCATGGCATGCAGACGTTTTTGAATTCCTTGACTTAAAGAAAAACCACGGAAAAGAAGAGAACAGGGCCAGGGATTTATTCTATGCAATGTGGATGCCTGATCTCTTTATGAAGAGAGTGGAAGCAAACACAGAATGGTCATTGTTCTGTCCGAATGAAGCGCCTGGTCTTGCAGAGGCATATGGAGAAGAATTTGAAAAGCTTTACGAAAAATATGAAAGAGAAGGAAGAGCGAGAAGAACAGTAAAAGCCCAGGATCTTTGGTTCGAAATACTTGAATCTCAAACAGAAACCGGTACTCCATACATGCTGTATAAAGATGCAGCAAACAAGAAGTCAAATCAAAAAAACCTAGGTACGATCAAATCCAGTAACTTATGTACTGAGATTATGGAGTACACTTCCAAAGATGAAGTAGCCGTTTGTAACCTGGCTTCGCTTGCACTTCCTAAATTTATAATTGACGGGAAGTTTGACCATCAAAAACTTTTTGAAGTTACCTATGTGGTAACCAAGAATTTAAACAAAGTTATTGATGTAAACTACTATCCTGTAGAGGAAGCAAAAAGATCAAACCTTCGTCACAGACCAATTGGGCTTGGCGTACAAGGATTGGCGGATGCATTCATCAAATTACGAATGCCTTTTGAGTCACCTGAAGCACAAGGTCTGAATGAAGACATATTTGAAACCATTTACTTTGCTGCAATGACTGCATCAAAAGACCTGGCCATCAAAGAAGGTCCTTATGAAACATTTAAAGGTTCTCCTGTTTCCAAAGGGATATTCCAGTTTGATATGTGGGGAGTAACTCCTAAATCAGGAAGATGGAACTGGGATTCTTTAAAGAAAGAAGTAAAGAAACATGGCGTGAGAAACTCTCTTTTAGTTGCACCAATGCCAACAGCTTCTACCTCTCAAATTCTTGGAAATAATGAGTGTTTTGAACCATATACTTCAAATATTTATACAAGAAGAGTATTATCAGGAGAATTTGTAGTAGTAAATAAGCATTTATTAAAAGACCTGATCAAAATGAATTTATGGAATGATTCCATGAAAAATAAGTTGATCGCTGCAAATGGTTCCGTTCAAAATATTTCTGAAATTCCTCAAAGGATCAAAGATCTTTATAAAACAGTTTGGGAAATCAGCCAAAAGAAAATTATTGATATGGCTGCTGACAGAGGCGCTTATATATGCCAAAGCCAAAGCTTAAATATTCACATCCAAGATCCAAACTTTGGTAAATTAACCTCTATGCACTTCTATGCATGGAAGAAAGGTTTAAAAACCGGTATGTACTACTTGAGAACCAAAGCCGCAGCAGATGCAATCAAGTTCACAGTTGAAAAACAAGCAGATGTTTCTCTACAACCCGTTGTAGCTAAAGATCAAAAAGTCTCTGACATGGCTTGTTCTCTTGATAACCCTGATGCATGTGAATCTTGCAGCGGTTAATTTCACATAACATTTAAGATAAAAGAGCATAGGCAGGTCCTATGCTTTTTTATTATAAAAGAATTTTGATCAAGATTTCCATACCTTAGGATTTTCTTAAAAAATTTTCAACTTTCTTAAAAAAAATGTACATACATACTTAACTGTCAATAGAAATCTTATCTTCATTTAAAATTTACACATCATGAAATCGCTTTCAGTCCTTTTTAAATATCTAATCATTCAGGCTCTATTTTTTCTATTAGCCATTGATTTGTTCGCTCAGAATAATCCTTTGGGAATTTTTGAAAATCATCAGGATATTGGACATGTAAAAAGGCCAGGATCGGCAACTTACTCAGCCATTGCTGATAACTATACTGTTGAAGGCTCGGGAACAAACATTTGGGGAGAAAAAGATGAGTTTCACTTTATTTGGAAAAAAATGAAGGGAGATTTCATCCTTACCACGCAGGTTTCCCTGGTAGGAAAAGGAGTAGATCCTCATAGAAAATCAGGCTGGATGATCAGAACCAATCTTAATTCAAATTCTGCTCATGCCAGTGTTTCAGTACATGGGAATGGATTAGCTTCATTACAATTTAGAAGAACAAATGGAGGAAATACAGAAGAACTAAAATCGAAGATTACTGGGGCTGATGTAATTCAATTGGAAAGAAAGGGTAATACATTCATCATGTCAGTGGCAAAATTCGGTGATACTTTCACGCGAGATACCATTACCGATATTTCTTTAGGGGATGAGGTGTTTGCCGGGCTTTTTGTTTGTGCTCACAACCCTGATGTTGCAGAAACAGGGATCTTTAAAAATGTAAGAATAGTAATACCGGCAAAAGAATCATTGGTTCCATATAAAGATTACTTAGGAAGCAAGCTTGAGATACTCGACATTGAAACCGGATCTCGTAAAGTAATTCATCAATCTTCCGGAAATTTTGAGGCGCCCAATTCAACACCTGATGGAAAAGCATTAATCTTCAACAGCAAAGGCTTGCTTTACAGATTCGACCTTACCACCAATAAACCAACCTTAATAAATACGGGTTTTGCAAAAAGAAATAACAATGACCATGTGTTGTCATTCGACGGCAAGAAGATGGGAATTAGCAATCATACTGAAGATGCAGGCGGAAAATCCATCATTTACACCTTGCCAGCACAAGGGGGAACCCCAACCCGTATTACAGCCAAAGGTCCTTCTTATTTACACGGATGGTCACCAGACGGAAAATTCCTGACTTACACAGGAGAAAGAAACGGCGAATATGATATTTATAAAATATCAAGCAAAGGAGGAGAAGAAACAAGGTTAACCACAGCCAAGGGATTGGATGACGGGTCAGAGTATACTCCTGATGGAAAATGGATCTATTTCAATTCTACCCGCTCAGGTCTAATGCAGATATGGAGGATGAAACCAGATGGCAGTCAGCAGGAACAATTAACAGACGACGAATTCAATAATTGGTTCCCACATATTTCACCAGATGGAAAATCAGTCATTTTTATAAGTTATGGTCAAGATGTAAAGCCTGACGACCATCCTTATTATAAACATGTTTATCTTCGTATCATGCCTATAAATGGAGGTACGCCTAAGGTAGTAGCTTATTTATATGGAGGACAAGGCTCTTTTAATGTTCCGGGATGGTCGCCAGACAGCAAAAGCATAGCCTTTGCCAGCAATACAGAAATAAAAGAACAGGAATAAATTAAAACCGATCTAATACCGTTTTTACTATTTATGAAGAATAAAAAAAGGAACATCAAAGGAATACTTGTTCTCTTTTTACCCATTCAGATTCTTTTATATTATATCTTTTCTTTGTTTCCTAATGGCGTTGAAGCCTTTTATTCCAATGGTTTTTTCAGCGGGTTGTCTTATTTTTTAAGTTCATTAACCAACCCTATTCCATTTTCCTTAGGAGAGGTTGTTGTCTACCTTTTATTTCTGTTCTTATTATTTTCATCAGTCCACTTTATTAGAAGGATAATCAGGGAAAAACTACCCATTAGAGGTGGCTTGATTAAAGCAACTATTTCCATCCTCTCCTTTACTTCTCTTTTATATTTTTTTATAATGATAATGTGGGGAATTAATTATTTCAGGTTACCCTACCAAAACCTGGCAAAATATAGCGAGGAAAAACCCAGTTTGGAGGAACTACAATCATTATGTAAAATATTGATCGCCAAATGCAACAGTTTAAGAACATTAACAGAAGAAGACGATTTTGGCGTTTTTAAAATATCCAAAGGCCATCAAAATGCGCTGGAAGAAGCAAAAGATGGTTACGTGTATCTTTCCAAATCTCTTCCTTTTCTTAAAGGTTCTTATGGATTACCTAAAAAGTTTATATTACCTCAAATCTGGTCCTTCTTTGGAACAGGAGGAATTTATATACCTTTTACAGCAGAGGCAAATGTGAATATGGACCAACCTGATCCCATGCTGCCATCCGTTATTTGCCATGAAATGGCTCATAAAGTGGGGTTTGCGGCTGAGGATGAGGCCAATTTTATTTCTTTCCTTGTCTGTAGAACACATCCCAGAAAAGACTTTCAATATTCCGGTTATTTTATGGCGTTAAATTATTCTTTGCGAACCTTACGAGCCGCGGACGAAAAAGCTTATGAAGAATTAAGGTCTCAACTTTCCGAAAAAGTGGAAAAAGATATCAAGGCCCATAGGGCTTACTGGCTCAAATATTCAGGGGTGCTAATGGAATTTACAAGTAATTTTTATAGTCTCTTTCTAAAAGCCAATCAACAGAAGGAAGGCATAAACAGCTATAGCCAAATGGTGAACCTTTTGATAGGAGAAATGAGAAAAAACAAAGCGCTTTAATTATAATGACAAATAGATTCAGATCAGTACTCAAAAATACCCTTCGAACTTCTGATGGTCAGTTTATTTTTCTCTGATTTTTCTACCCTTCCCACCACTTTAGCCTCTACATTGAAGGACTGAGAAATCTGTATAATCTCCGAAGCCAAATTTTCTGGCACATAAACTTCCATTCGGTGCCCCATATTAAAGACCTTATACATTTCCCTCCAATCTGTTTGGCTTTGTTCCTGGATTACTTTAAAAAGCGGAGGAATATCAAAAAGGTCATCCTTAACTACGTGACATTTATCTACGAAATGCATCACTTTGGTTTGTGCTCCACCGCTACAATGAATCAAACCATGAATATTCTGCCTGTGTTCTTCGAGTATTTTTTTAATTATAGGAGCATAGGTACGGGTTGGAGAAAGGACTAATTTCCCTGCAGTAACATTAGGACCGGGAATTTTATCTGTGAGCTTTAAATTGCCTGAATAAGCAAGAGCTTCAGGAATGGCTTTATCAAAACTTTCAGGATATTTTCCCGCATATACATTTTCAAAAACGTCGTGACGGGCGGAAGTAAGTCCATTGCTTCCCATTCCTCCATTATACTCCTCCTCATATGATGCCTGGCCATAAGAAGCCAATCCCACAATTACATCTCCCGGTTGTATTTTTTCATTGGTAATTACCTCCTCGCGTCTCATTCTTGTAGTAACAGTGCTGTCTACAATTATGGTACGAACCAGGTCTCCGACATCTGCTGTTTCCCCACCAGTGCTGAAAATGCTTATTCCAAAAGATCTTAGTTTCTCCAAGACCTCTTCCGTTCCATTTATAATGGCAGCAATTACCTCTCCCGGAATTAGATTTTTATTTCTCCCAATTGTAGAAGATAGCAAAATATTTTCTGTAGCGCCGACACAAAGAAGATCATCTATGTTCATGATAATTGCATCTTGTGCAATTCCCTTCCACACGGACATGTCTCCTGTTTCTTTCCAATAAATATAGGCCAGTGATGATTTGGTACCCGCACCATCAGCATGCATTATATTGCAAAAAGAAGGATCACCACCAAGAATATCAGGAATGATTTTACAAAAAGCTTTTGGAAAAATTCCTTTATCAATATTCTTGATTGCGTTATGAACATCTTCTTTAGAGGCTGAAACACCTCGCTGCATATATTTCTCTGACATGAGACTAGTTTTTTGCAAAAATAATAAAGCCCCGGTTTACCCGAGGCCTTAAATCTTTTTATTTTATAAATTCCCTTTATTTATTATACTCCAATACCTTAAACTCCGTCCTTCTGTTTGCCTGATGCTCCTGCTCGGTACATTCCACTCCGTCTTTACATTTATTTACCAGCATGGTTTCTCCATATCCTTTTGCGACCATCCTTTCCGGGTCTATTCCCTGGGAAATTATATATTCCACTGCAGATTCTGCTCTTTTCTGAGATAAAGTCATATTATATGCATCTGTATTTCGACTATCGGTATGGGAGCTTAATTCTATTTTAATACCCGGATTATCTTTAAGAATATCCACAAGCTTATCCAGTTCTATCGCTGCATCTTCCCTGATATTAAATTTATCAAGGTCATAATATATATTTTCTAAAACAATAGCCTTGTCAATTACTATTCTTTCCATTGGCACTATCATTTCAAAAGTTGTATCTGTAACGGGCTTCGTTAATAATTCATTTGGAATTCCTATCCCTTCAGCCGAAAAAAACTCTCTTTTGGTTAAATAATCTTCCTTTTCAGCAAGGATGGTATAATTTTCCCCCAAAGTGATCGGGAATTTAAATCTTCCATCTATACCTGTTACAAAATTATTTACAAGCGTACCATCACTTCCCAGTACTTTAACCCTTACATCTTCCAGCACTACCTGCGGGCTATCTCTGGGAACAGTGATGCCTGCCACAAAATAGTTAACAATTTTATCATCCGGTGTGGTGTCAACAAATTCATAAATATCATCGTCTCCTTTTCCTCCTTCTCTGTCAGAAGAAAAATAGCCTGTTTTAGGGGTTTTGAAAGCAATTCCAAAATCATCGGCAGTCGAATTCATCGGAACTCCTAGATTTTCTACTCTTATTTCTTTTCCTGCCTTAGTGGCAACAAACAAATCCAGTCTTCCAAGACCCGGATGACCTGTTGAGGAAAAATATAACTTTCCGTCATCTGAAGCATAGGGAAACATTTCATCGCCAGGAGTATTTATCTGAGCGCCCATATTGGTTACTCTTCCAAAATTGCCATTGGCATCCATTGTTGCTTTATAAAGATCTATTCCTCCATATCCACCTTTCCTGTTGGAGGCAAAGTACAACGTCCTTCCATCTCTGGAAAAGGCAGGGCCTGAATCCCAGGCAATTGGATCATTTATCCTAAGTGTAGCCGGTTCAGTCCATTTACCATCTTTAAACCTGCTTAAATAAAGATCTACGTCTTTTGTGTCCTTCTTTTTACCACTATTGCTTCTTGCAAACACCATTGTTCTACCATCTTTGGTAAATGTTGCAGCGGCTTCGTGGAATCCATCCAGGTTTATTCCATCTCTGAAGGGTTTTACTAGTCCTGTCTCTGTGGTGGTATTCTCAAAATCATAGATAAAAAGATCACTAAACCGGGTACCGGTTCCTGCATATATTTTTCCATCTCCGCGTGAAGAAGTGAAGATGATCTTATTCTCTCTTACCGCAGGAGCATATTCTCCCGCAGGGGTATTTAAATAATCAGAAGGTTTGATCTCGAATTTGCTGCTTTTGGCGGCAATCTCTTTTACAATTTTTAAATTTTCTATTTCTTCTTTTGCTACCTTAATATTATCCCGAGACCTCGCTTTCTGAAGATAACGGGACAATTGTTGAGCAGCTTCGGGGTACTTTCCGTGAGCTTTCAGAGCAAAGGCATAATAAAACTGAGCATCTTCATCCTCTATTCCTTGATCAATAGCTTTTTTATAAAACTCCAATGCCTCACCAATACGATTGGACTGTCTGTATGATTCTGCGATTTGAAAGTTTATATAAGCATTCCCGGATTTCTTTCCCAATGCTTGTTTATAAAACTCAATTGCATACTGGTACTCTCCTTTTTCGTATTTTTTTTCAGCTTTTTTCAGAGGACTTTGAAGGAGACTACACCCCATCAAGAACCCAAGAGATAAAACAATAATCAGAATGCGGGTCATATTAATTTCTTGATATTTCGGTTTAGGATTGAGGCTTAAAGTTATGTAAACTAAATACAATTAGTAATCTCTATATTAGTTAAATACAAAACCTTCCTTTCTTGCCTGTAACGTATAGTCTTTAATATTAATTGTTAATTTTTAAAGAATTTACCCAGCCAACTTTCAGCAGCCGGCACGATCCATTTCTCCTCAAGTTCTTTTTTATTCATAATGTTGTTATTGAAGGTTCCGGTCTCTTTTGTAACCAAACCATTTGTAACAACTTGCTTTGCCGCCTGAATGGGAAAAAATTGTATTGTATTATCTGATAAATAACTTTGTTTGGACCTATTTAATAAGTTTATATTCAATTCTTTTTCAAGCGCCTGAATAAAATGGACCGATTTATCTATGGAACATCCACTTGAAGATGAATGAGATTCATCTATAGATAAAATTAAAAAATGGTCATAAAATATTTTGGCAGAACCTCTCAGATCATTTCCATGACTTTGCCAATAATTTATAAATTCTTCTGCTTTTTCCGAAATATATCGGGCTTCCGCTTCATTAAATTTTTTATCCGATTGATATACCCAAACTCTTGCTGTTGGGGGTAGTGTGTCAAATTCAACAAACATTATAGTAGTATTCAGTTGTTATTTCAATGTATTAACTCTATTCTCTCATTCCGTCCTTCACCCATTTTATTTTATAAACCTTCTGATTTTGCAATAAGTTCTGCAATGTCCAGGACTTTTACCTCTTGTTCTTTGTTTTTGTTCTTTACTCCGTCGGAAAGCATTGTCATACAAAACGGACAAGCTGAGGCAATCACATTAGGTTGAGTTGCTAAAGCCTCTTCCACTCTTTCTATGTTTACTTCTTTTTTCCCGGGTTCAGCTTCTTTAAACATTTGAGCTCCTCCTGCTCCGCAACATAATCCAAATTTTCTGGATCTTTTCATTTCTACCAACTCTGCATCCAGGGCTTGTAAGACCTCTCTTGGTGCCTCATAAATATTATTCCCGCGCCCAAGGAAACAAGAATCGTGATGGGTAATTCTTTTTCCCTTAAATTCTCCTCCGCCTTTTAATACTATTTTGCCTTCATTAATTAATTGCTGCAAAAAGACTGAATGATGGATCACTTCATAACTTCCACCTAGTTCAGGATATTCATTCTTAATGGTATTAAAACAATGAGGACATGCGGTAACGATCTTTTTTATACCGTATCCATTAAGTACTTGAATATTAGAAACAGCCTGCATCTGAAAAAGGAATTCATTTCCCGCCCTTCGTGCCGGATCACCGGTACAGCCTTCTTCTGTACCCAATACGGCAAATTTTATCCCTACCTTATTTAAAATCTTAACAAAAGCTTTGGTAACATTTTTATACCTGTCGTCAAATGAACCGGCACATCCTACCCAAAACAACACCTCAGGAACTTCTCCTTTCGCTACAAGCTCAGCCATTAAGGGCACTTCAAAAGTTTTTTCACTCATTTTATTGGTATGAATTGTTTAACTCGACGTTTAAATTTAACATTCAAAAATTTCATTTTATATCCTTTGACCAGTTAAAGCGATCGGATGGAGAAAATTTCCATGGCGCCATATTGGTTTCAATATTTGAATACATGGAATTCCAAGCCGCAGGGGCCTTGGTTTCTTCCATGGTAATATAGCGTCTTATCTGAAGAATAATAGAAAGCGGATCAATATTTACCGGACAGGCTTGTACACAAGCCTGGCAAGATGTACAAGCAAATATTTCCTCCCTTAAAATATGGTCGTCCAATAAAGCTTTCCCATCTTGTAATCCGGGACCACCTTTATCAAGTGACATTCCAACTTCTTCCATCCTGTCTCTCGTATCCATCATTATTTTTCTTGGGGACAACAGTTTTCCGGTAATATTAGCCGGACAGGCTGCAGTACAACGTCCACATTCTGTACAACTGTATGCATCCATAAGGTTTTTCCAACTCAGATCGTTGATATCTTTTGCACCAAATCTGCCGATCTCCTGTGGAGCATCATTTTGGTCGACTGCTCCATCGTTTATGCCTAACATACTTTTAACTTCCCTTGTAACCTCTGGCATATTGATCATTTTACCTTTTGGCTTCAGATCCGAAAAGTAGGTATTAGGAAAGGCGAGAAATATATGCAGGTGCTTGGAATAAGTGATATAGATGGCAAAACCTAAAACACCCAAAATGTGCGCCCACCAGGCTAGTCTCTCCACAAAAATTAACTGGGAGGTAGTCAAATCTGAAAAGATGCCAGTTAAAAAATTACTGAATAAGAAATAACCTGTTTGAGCATAATGAGGAACTCCTCTATGTTGCAAAACGGTATCGGCAGTATTCATTGACAAAAACGCCACCATAAGGGCAATCTCAACGATTAGAATAATATTGGCATCTGTTTTGGGCCATTGAGTCATTTCCCTGGCCCAAAATCTTCGTAGCTTCAATACATTTCTGCGAATCAGGAATATTGAGCAACTTATGATTACTCCTACGGCTAAAAATTCAAATACATTAATCAGTATGGCGTAGAAGTTTCCCATCAGATCTAAAAACACCCTGTGGGTACCGAATAATCCATCAATCACAATTTCCAGCATTTCAATATTAATGATTACAAAGCCCAGATAAACCAGCAAATGCAAAAGACCCACAAGAGGCTTGTCAAACATCTTCTTCTGCCCGAAAGCGATCAAAAGCATTGTTTTAAATCTTTCTCCCGGATTGTCATTAATTTTTTTCTGCCTGCCTAAAGAAATGTTGTCTCTTATTCTTTTGTATCTTTTGAAGATAAAAAACACTGCACCCGCAAGAATCAGGGCAAATAGAATCTGAGGAATGTAATTCATAAGGATTTAGTTAATACTTTTTTAACGGCGAAAAATTACTTAAAGGTCCTAAAAAATACTCGGCATGCATAATATTTCTATTTATATGTTATAATAAGAAATCATTTTAATATTTGCACCTTTTTTCCTCTTCAAGAAATAATTATCAGCATTTTTTTTAACAATGTTTGGTAGGTAATAAAATAATAATAAATTTGCGCCACATTTGGCGGTGATGTAGCTCAGTTGGTAGAGCAAAGGACTGAAAATCCTTGTGTCGATGGTTCGATTCCATTCATCACCACTTAAAGGATCGGTTTTTCAGCCGATCCTTTTTTATTTCTTCATTTGTTCTCATAGTCCCTTATTCCAATTCAAGAAGTTGGCGGCAGCTCCGCACTTTAGTCATGTTAAAAATAATTACATATTCTCACCTATCAATCAGAAAAGTTGGGGGAATACATGGCTCAGATAATAAATTAGATGGACAGCGAAAACTGCTAAGTTTGTTACCTCTCAACCGTTTCATCAACTCGATTTTGTATTATTCCAATTTTTAAGCCGCTTTCCTAGCATTTTGTTCCTTCGCTGTAGGTTCGCTTTAGGTTCGCTCTAGGTTCGATGGAGGCATATTTGGTATTATTTTAAGATGGGCTAAAGTGCAGAGTTATCCCCAACTTTTTATTTCCACCAGAGCCTTCCGAACGTTTTTAAACTATTCTAGCTCCCCCTTAGAAATCCGACTGATCCAAATTTATGGTGTCGGAAGAAAGAAGTGGAGGCGCTGGTTGTTCATTTTTATCCATTCTTCGAATTTACCTCCGTACAACTTTCCGATTGATTCCATAGTCCCTTGTATTTAAATTCAATAAAATATCCTAAAAATTTAAATTTTAATGAACTTTTTAACTGCTGCCTTTGTAATTTCTATGATTCGATTTAGTTAATTATGACATCATCTTAATTGATTACTAAATCTTTAAGGATTTCTTTGACTCTAAAATTTTTAATAAAAAACATTTGTTGTCTATATAGTGTATTTACTAAAAAGGAAGAAGGGGATATCATTTAAAAAAAATTTAACGATGCGACAATTAAAAATCACCAATACAATAACCAATCGGGATGGCATTACCATAGAGAGGTATTTTAACGAAGTGGCCAGGGAAGAAATGCTTACTGCTCAACAAGAAGTAGAACTTGCAAGAAGAATTAAACAAGGCGACCAGGTAGCCTGCGATAAACTGGTAAGGGCAAATCTTCGGTTTGTCATTTCTGTTGCCAAACAATATCAGCATACAAAAATGCCTTTAAATGACCTTATAAATGAAGGGAATATAGGCTTGATAAGAGCGGCCAAAATGTTTGACGAAACAAAAGGCTTTAAATTTATTTCGTATGCGGTATGGTGGATTCGTCAATCTATTATGGATTCTTTGGCAAAGAACGGACGACTTGTAAGAATTCCTGCCAATAAAATTGGAGATCTTTCTCATATAAACAATGCGTCTGCTGTTATTGAGCAAAAATTCGAACGTGAACCTACTCACGAAGAATTGGCAGAGTATCTCGGGGTAAAAGTTGAAGATATTAAAAGTGCAAATGGTGCATCTTTTCGTCAATCTTCTCTTGATGCTCCTTTTGAAAACGAAGATGCCGGTAATCTTTATGATGTAATTCACGATCCGGACGCGGCGCCTACTGACGTTTTACTTACCAATGATGCCTCTTTAAGAACAGAGTTGGATAGATTGTTGACAACTTTGTCTTCAAGAGAAAAAGAAGTGATTACCAGATTCTTCGGAATAGGCTACGATTACACCCAATCACTTGAAGATATCGGTGAGAATATGGGCCTTACGCGCGAAAGGATAAGACAAATAAAGGATTCTGCGCTTAGAAAACTGCGTTCTGGTGAAGGTATAAAACTTTTAAAATCTTATTTAGGATAATTTGTTTCAGAATCAGAAGCTTCAATATGTTAAATAAAAAATCCAAACTTTTAACAAGTTTGGATTTTTTATTTATGATCCCACAAAAGGGAAAGTGTAAGCTTCCCAACTAACATCATGATCACCTTCGTTACTTACACTTTCTTAGTTTCCCACAAATCTTTCTTCTGCCTTTCAGTTTTCTTTCTTCTCCTTTCGTACTCACATGTGGGAATCCTATTATTTTGAATAAGAAGCTATGTGCTTAATAATTTTTCTGTTGGTTAATTAGAGTTACGGAGATAAAATTATAGAGATAAAAAAATCAGTATTAATTTACATAAATCAGTATAAAAGGAGAAAAGAAGTTTTATAAGCAAGTTTGAAAGTCGCACCTTCTTAAATTCAATAAAATCCACTTTATTTTTTTCATTAAAGCTTCAAAATCTTTACGTACTCAGGATTAGAACAAGTATTTTTTAAAA
>Ga0196965_1000475_pt1 | contig 23407 bp, 18 predicted proteins | sample S1_20metaG_FD_148668 | JGI IMG/M metagenome (GOLD analysis project Ga0196965, IMG submission 148668) | Soil microbial communities from Anza Borrego desert, Southern California, United States - S1_20 | ecosystem: Environmental > Terrestrial > Soil > Desert | place: USA: California | collected... | reverse complement strand
ACTATGGTCCAGCATTTTGCCACTACAATTGGCTATTGGGCTGGTGACAAATATGCTCAAAACGATGCTTATCTTAGTGCCTATTGGGAAAGATCCTATGATGAACAAGTAAAAAATGTGGTTGATTTAGTTGAGCTGACCAGGGAAAAACCGGAACTAGCAAATTTGCATAATGTCGGTAGGATCATGAAAGTATTAATCTTTCATAGAATTACGGATTTGTATGGTGATATTCCTTATTTCGAAGCAGGACAAGGCTTTTATAAGCAAATTTTTACTCCTAAATATGACAAGCAAGAGGATATTTATGCTGATATGCTTAAAGAACTTTCCGAAGCTACAGCTGCTCTTCCTGCCGAAACAGACGCTTCATTTAGCGGTGATTTAATGTATGGCGGTGACTTGAGTAAATGGAAAAAATTCGGTAATTCCTTAATGCTTCGTTTAGGTATGAGATTGACTAAAGTCAACGAAGCGCAAGCCAAAGAATGGGCTGAAAAGGCGGTTCAAGGTGGTGTAATGGCTAGCATAGATGATAATGCCAAAATCTTGCATGACGCTGCCGGTGGAAGACCGACTGTAAACAGAATCAGCCAGGTTTTAGCAACCTCCAATCCTGAAAACCAAGGTTATGTAAGATGGAGCAAAACTTTTGTAGATTATCTTAAAAATACAAATGACCCTCGTCTTCCGGTAATTGCTCAAACCAGGAATGAAGCCGGAATTTTTGGATTGCCAAATGGATATGAGTTGGATATTACCCAAGAGACCGATATTTCCAAAGCTCCGAATTACGACGCGGCTTTAAGTCAATATAGCTATGCCGGTCCTGCTAGTTTCTTAATTGATTTGGGCGCCCCGACCTTTTTCTTAACCTATGGTGAAGTTGAACTGCTTTTGGCAGAAGCTGCTCAAAGAGGTTTTTCTACTGGCGGAACTGCTGAAAGCCATTATATTGCAGGTGTTACTGCTTCAATGAAAACCATATCTCAATATCCGGGATCAACTGCAATTGATGATGTGGCTATTGCAAATTATTTAACTGCTAATCCTTTTGATCAGGCAAATGCTTTAGAAGTTATCAACTCTCAATATTGGGTCACTACAATTATGAATGACTATGAAGCTTATTCTAATTGGAGAAGATCCGGTTATCCTGTATTAACGCCCGTTGATCATCGCGCTGGTGTTACAGGCGGCGTTATTCCAAGAAGATTTCCTTATCCGGCAGCAGAAGCGGCAGCTAATGCGGCAAACCTTGACGAAGCAGTTTCAAGATTAAATGGTGGAAATACCTTGATCTCCAGAGTTTGGTGGGATAAACAATAATTTTCTTTCTCTAATTAATGTAACAAAGAGGCTTCGATTTTGAGGCCTCTTTTTATCATATTCTTAATCATTTCACGAAGTTTTTCCTTTATTCAATAAGTCGGTCAATCCGAACTTTCATTTCAGTTGTCATTTTAAAAAGAATAGCATGAAGTGTAAAAACTATACTTTGTTCACATGGCTTTTTTTAATCCTGTGCAATCCTCTTCTTGCCCAAAAACATACCGCTTTATTTACAATTCTGCCTTCACAACAAACAGGGGTTGACTTTAAAAATCAAATAAAGGAATCTGAGAAGCAGAACGTTTTATCCTACGAGTATTTTTATAATGGAGGAGGTGTGGCTATTGGAGATGTCAATAATGACGGACTCCAGGATCTTTATTTCACAGCGAATATGAAGCCTGATAGGCTTTACCTGAATTTAGGAAATTTGAAATTTAAGGACATTACGAGACAAGCAAAAATCAAGGGTAGAGAAAAATGGAAAACAGGGGTTTCCATGGTGGATATAAATGGAGATAGGTTTTTGGATATTTATGTTTGCTACTCAGGAAACGGAAATGAGGAAAGCAGGCGAAATCAGTTGTTTATTAATAATGGTGATTTGACTTTTTCTGAAAAATCCGAAGAATTTGGACTTGATGACCCTTCTTATTCTACTCAGGCTGCTTTTTTTGATTATGATAAAGATGGTGATTTGGATATGTATCTGTTAAATCACAACATCAAAGATTTTAAAGATGTGGATCTTGGACATTTGAAAACAGAGTATGATTCCTTAGCAGGAGATAAACTGTTCCAAAATCAAAAGGGAAAGTTTATAGATGTAAGCAGAGACGCAGGTATTTCTGGTAATCCCATAAGTTATGGGCTGGGAATATCCATTTCTGACATCAACAATGATCATTTACCGGATATTTATGTATCCAATGATTACAGAGAAAACGATTACTTATATATCAACAACGGAAATGGCACTTTCACCGACAAGATAAATGAAAGCTTTGGCCACATCTCCGAATTTTCAATGGGTAATGATATCGCCGACATTAACAATGATGGACTTCCGGATCTTATTACTTTAGATATGCTTCCTGAAGACAATAGAAGGCAGAAGCTTTTACAGAGCGCCGAGAATTATGAATTGTACCAGTCGCTTGTGAAGAATGGATTTCATCATCAGCTCATGCGAAATATGCTTCAGTTGAATAACGGCGATGGCACATTTAGCGAAATTGGACAATTGGCTGGTGTGTCAAATACAGATTGGAGCTGGTCGCCTTTAATTGCTGATTTTGATAACGACGGAAATAAAGATCTATTTATTTCCAATGGTTATTTAAGAGATTATACAAACAAAGATTTTCTCAAATTTTGGGGAAATTATGTGGTGGAAAAAGCGGTGAAAATGGAGGAGACAAATCTGCTCGAACTTATCGAAAAAATGCCTTCAACCTTAACAAAGAATTATATTTTTAAAAATAACAACGACCTTACTTTTGCCAATGTAACCGAACAATGGGGGCTTAATGAATTGGTCTTATCACATGGAGCAGCTTACGGAGATCTGGATAATGATGGAGACGTGGAGCTTGTTTTAAATAATGTGAATGGAATGGTCTCAATTTATAAAAACAATACCTCAGAAAATCTGTCCAATAATTTTTTAGATGTGGAGCTTTCCACAACAGAGAAAAATACAGCTGCTTTAGGAACAAAGGTGACGGTATTTGCCGATGGGAAAGTTCAGGTTTTAGAACAATTTCCCGCCCGTGGTTTTCAATCATCAGTGACTCCGTTTCTACATTTTGGTTTGGGTACGTCATCAATCGTAGACAGCTTACTTATTTTATGGCCCGATGGCAGCGAGCAAAAAATGCGCTCAGTTGCTGCCAACCAGAAACTTTTGGTCAAAAAAACCGAGTCAAATTCATCACCACTTTTGAAAAAATCACCCTCTATTGGCAAAACTTATTTTGACTCAACCGCGGCTTCAATAAAATTTGTTCATCAGGAGCTGAATTTTAATGATTTTAAACGTCAGCCTTTAATGCCTAAAATGTATTCACATTCTGGACCTGTAATGACGAAGGCTGATGTGAATAACGATGGTCTAACAGATATTTTTATCGGTGCAGGTAAAGGACAACCCAGTGCTTTATATGTGCAACTTCCTGATGCCTCCTTTAAGTCGGTAAACAATTATATTTTCGAAAAGGACATCTCTTTTACCGCTAGTGATGCTGAATTTGCAGACTTTGACTCGGATGGGGATTTGGACCTGCTCGTGGCAAGTGGGGGATACGGTGATTTGCAGGAAGGAAATGAGTTTCTTTACGATCGGCTTTACCTCAATGACGGAGCAGGGAATTTTTCAGGCAAGAAGAACTTTATAAAAATCAGTACAAGCAAATCGTGCATTAGTCCTGTAGATTTTGATAATGACGGGGACATAGATGTGTTTATGGGAGGAAGTGTTGTTCCCGGAGCCTATCCGTCAGCTCCTAAAAGCTATTTTTTAATTAATGATGGAAAAGGAAATTTTCAGGATGTTACTGATATAGTATCTGTTGGGCTATCTTCAATAGGAATGGTAACGGATGCTAAATGGCAGGATTTGGATGGAAATGGCTACAAAGATTTAATCTTGACAGGGGAGTGGCTGCCTATTTCTGTTTTTATGAATGATGGTAAAAAACTGATAAACAACACCAAAGCTTTTTTTGAAGAATCCTATTCAGGCTGGTGGAACACGTTGTGGCTGGAAGATATGGACGTAGATGGAGATGTAGATATTATCGCGGGAAACCTCGGAACAAATACACAGCTAAAAGCCAGTGAAAAAGAACCAATGGCAATGGTGTTTAAAGATTTTGACGGAAATGGCTCAGTAGATCCTTTTTTATGTACTTATATTCAAGGGAAACAATACCCATATGTGACAAGGGATGAACTGCTGGATCAGATTTTTTCAATGAGAAAAAAGTTTACCAGCTATAAAAGTTATGCTGATGCTACTTTGGAGGATGTTTTTTTACCTGAAGAATTAAAGAACGCCAACAGGATAATAGCAAATACGCTTGAGACCTCTTATTTTGAGAACCAGGGAGGGAAGTTTGTTTTAAAGAAATTACCTGTTCAATGTCAGTTTTCTCCTGTTCATTCCATTCTTTCAATTGATGTAAACGGAGATAAAAAGAAAGACTTGCTTTTGTTTGGAAATGACGAGTATATGCGGTTAAAGATTGGGAAGACAGATGCCAATTATGGGACGTTATTGTTGAATAAAGGAGCGGGAGAATTTGAGTATGTACCTCAATATAAATCAGGGTTAAATATAAGCGGTGATGTCAAAAGTTCAATGGCAATTAAATCCCCAAAAGGAGATTTGCTTATTCTCGGAATAAATAATCAATCTCTTAAAATGTACATAATAAATACTGCTCCATTATGAGAAAGATGCTTTGTTTAATGGTACTGTTTCAATCAGTTCATTTGTATAGTCAGAAGATTGGCAAAGAGGAATGGCACACGCAAAAATTTATTGATCACTTTTATTATTTGACTGAAGTGATGTTTCACGATGTGATTAATCCACCTGCTGCTGCAAGATTCTATTCCTATTCTGCGATGGCTGCTTATCAGATTATGAGTGAGCATAACAAATTGCCTCCCCTGAATTTAATTTTGAAAAACTATATAGACGATAGTCGGCCTAAGGAAAATATCGATGAAAATTTTTCTGCCATTTATGCAATGTTGGAGACGGGTAAAAATATCATCCCGTCTGGATACAGTCTTGAGGAAAAGCAGAAGCTATTGTATAAGGCCTATTTAAAACAGGGGATTAAAAAAAATATTCTTGACGCTTCTGTAGAGTATGCGGAAGAAGTTTCAAAAAAGATCATAGAATATTCAAAAACTGACGGATATTTAAAGTTAAGCGCCTTAAACCGTTACCAACCCATAGGGGCAGACAGCACTTGGTTTCCTACTCCACCGGAATATATGGGAGCAGTAGAGCCGAACTGGAATACAATCCGAACGTTTTTTCTTGATTCAGCTTGTCAATTTAAGCCCAAAGACCCCATTTATTTTAATACTAAAAAAACTTCTCCTTTTTACAAATCAATGGAAGAGGTCTATACAACTACAAAGAATTTGTCGCCGGAACAAATCCTTATTGCCCAATTCTGGGATTGCAATCCTTTTGCCAGCTTCTATGTAGGTCATGTGAGTGTCGGGATCAAGAAGATCTCTCCTGGAGGACATTGGATGGGTATTACCGGTTTAGCCTGCCAGAAAGCAAAGTTTAACCTTGAAAGAACGGTGCAGGCTTATGCTCTTGTAGCCATGGTGCTTCATGACGGTTTTGTAAGCTGCTGGGATTCAAAATATAAAACACATAGAATAAGACCTAAAACTGCCATAAATAAATATATTGACCCCAAATGGAATCCTTTATTGGAAACACCCCCTTTCCCGGAATATACCAGCGGGCATAGTGTAGTTTCCACGGCGAGTGCAGAAGTTCTTACTTATTTATTTGGAGACAACTTCAGTTATACTGATAATACCGAAGTGTTTTTTGGACTTCCTGAAAGAAAATTTAATTCGTTCTTCCAGGCTGCAGATGAGGCAGCTATATCAAGATTGTATGGGGGTATTCATTTTATGGATGCCATTGAAGAGGGCAAAAAGCAAGGAACCAAGGTCGGGAAATATGCCTTAAGTAAATATTTTACAGGAGCGAATTAGCCATTATTTTAAGGCATTCATCGTATTGATTAAAATAAAAATGCAATCCTTGAAGTTTGACGCTGGATTGCACTTTTATTTATTTGACTAGCTTTAAACGCAGGTTAATCCGCATTATTTTGATCAACATCCCCAGCCTGCACTTGCTCCAGTAGTTTTCTTAGCTCATTCTCTTTTCTTTTCATTTCCTCTTGTGTGGCTTCCAGTTCCTCCATATTCTGGCGCATTTCTTCTTCTTGTGCTTTCATTTCTTCCGCTTGCTGTTGTGATTTCTCCAGTAAAATTTTTGTTTTTTGCGAAACGCGCATGGACACAATAGATGCTGCAATGGTTTTGCACGATTGCTCCAGAAAATCCATGGTAAATGAATCAAAATCATTGAAAGAAGCTATTTCCAGAACAGCCTCTACTTTTTCATTATGGATAAGAGGTTGAATAACCAGGCAGTTGGGCGTAGATTCACCTAATCCGCTGGTAATTTTTAAGTAATCCGCTGGCACCTTTGTAAAATGAATAGGCTGAGCTTCCAGAAAAATTTGTCCCACCAATCCTTCACCAATTTCAATTTCTTTAGTTATATGTTTGGTCCTATTGAATGCATAGCAACTTACCAGCTCTAAAAAGGATCGTGTTTCGTCTTCCTCATTTAGCACAAAAAGCGCGCCTTGCTGGGCATCAATATAGTTAACGATAAAAGAGGTAGTTTTTTCTGTCAGTAAATAAAAATCTCCCTGGTTGTCTCTCAGTATTTCAGAAAGTTTATTAAGCCCTTCACTACACCATTTTTGCCTGTCCGTTTCTATTTGCTTTCGTTTCATCTCATCCCTCATATTCATAAGTTCTCCGGCAATATTATTTTTGTTTAGTCCCGCATTCGATTCATCCAGACCTTCCCACTGTATATCATATTTTCCCTTTCCAATTTGTTTAATAAATGACGCCGTTTTGTTAAGATTTTCGATCATGCTTCCTACAATCAGGCGCTCATCCTCAGAGTCTATCTCTTGGTTTGAATTAAATATCAGGTTTCTGTTATTTTCATCCAACGATTTATAAAGTTCGATGCGTTTTTTTGCATTTTTCTGAAGAAGTCTTGCCCCAAAAATCAGTGCGGGAATCCCAATGATAAATGGGATAATTTGAAAAATAAGGCTGATAGATGCGTAATATTTATAAGCAGCCTCGGTTTCATCTTTTTTTGCAATTATCAACGGATCGAATTTCTTTGAAAACTCAACGAACTTTAACCATACGCCTGTGCCATGATCTTCTTTTACAATTTGTAAAGCCTTTTCACTATTTCCAGCCTTTTTAAGATTGACAACTTCTTCCATTAGCAGGTTGTAATTTCCGGCAGTAGTCTTTATTTCAGAAAGCATCGAGGGATCTAAGCCCATTTGTGGAATTAATCTATATAAGGAGTCAAACTCATCCACCTGGTTCCTTTTTATTCTGCTGAGGGTCTCTAAAAATGCTTCATTTTCAACCAGCAAAAATCCTCTCACGCTCATATCTGTGTTATTAAGGTTGATGAGAATATTGTCTTTAAAAAACTTGATACGGTCATACTTTAGCTGGCTGAGCTGACTTTCCTTTAAAGCCTCTTTGGACTTAAAAGTAAATAGAACATTGATGGCAATAAGCAGCAGTATAAAGCTAGTAGTGATGGATACACCGTTTTTGTAAAAAAATTTCTTTATTGATTTTTTCGCAGGCATATGTTAAAGGGATATAAACATTTCAAAAGTAGAAATATTAGGATGTTGAAAAACCTGTCATATAATAATTTGCTTACATGAGTATCACCAAAGGAATTTCTTTATTGGAGTTTAAGAGAAGAAGACCCTTGTTTTTGATCCTGTTACAAAAAATATGCTGGCATTCTTCCTTGAGTCAGTGCCTTTTTTAATACTTCAACTAACCATAAGCCCTGCATAAAATGCAGGTAAATAATACGCCAATACGATAAGTGTGTACGGGAACGCTTAAATATTCTATGGTACAAAAGGTCAAATTTTTAAAGTATAATCTTTTAAAGAAGAACTTGAAATAATGAATTTTCCCACCTCGTAACTTTCACTTTTTTCTCAGGAAAATTCAAATTTTATATAATCCCTACTTTAGTTTTTATGTTTCTTTAGAGGAAAAGAAAATTTAAGATAGCAATTGTGATTTGCGTATTTCAGTGTGTTGTCATTAACGAAAATGAAGGATCTGTCGGGAAATTGGGGGAAAGACAATTATATAAGACAATAAGGAACCTTTTTTCAGCATCAAACAAAGATTTTTGTTTGTGAACCAGTATCGCAAAAAGGTCAAAGTGTTCTTCCGGTGTTGAGTATTTTTTTGTAATTTGAAATCTGGATTCTAACTCTTGAGCTTTCATTTAAAAGTAATCCTCCCTAAAAATCTTCCCTCCTTATAGTGAGCTTATAGCGATCTTATACTGACTTTATAGCGATGTGTCTTCAATCATCCTCCTTGCATCCTTCGGTCATCCTTTTATCACCCTCCACGTTTGAAGGAAAACATACCTAAAACTAAGCTAATCGCTTTTACCGGTCTCCTCAGAAATTCCGCTGGATCTAAATGAACGATGAGTAATGAGTAGTATATACAAGAAGAGGGTGCCCAAAGTATTTTTAGACACCCTCTGTATTTAACAAAAGTATTTTTAGCTTATTTGCCTACTTCTTTCACCGCTTTTCCTTTTTTCCTTAACGCATTTTTAGCAGAACCATTACGTTTTGGCGGAGTAGTATCGGTTGCTTCAACCACTTCCAAGACCTGAGTATTTTTATCCTTTTGTCCTACAGGCGCTAAAGACGCCATTTGAGGCTGATATCCAAGTATTTTTAGCATGGATTGACTGTCTTGTTCAGGCGCAAAGAGCGTGGTAATAATGTTTCCATCTTCGTCTCTGTCGACAAGTACATGCTTTGGAGCCGGAATCAGGCAATGCTGAATTCCTCCATAACCACCTAATGATTCCTGGTAGGCGCCTGTATGAAAGAACCCTATATATTGGGTTTCATCCGGTTCTATTTTGGGCAAGAAAACTTCAGATGAATGGGCCTCTGAATTGTAATAGTCCATGCTGTCACAAGTAAGCCCTCCCAGATTTACCTTATGATAGATATTGTCCCAGTTGTTCACCGCAAGCATGATATATTTCTGGTTTAAGCCCCAGGCATCAGGAAGATGAGTGATAAAAGAGCCATCGATCATATACCAAAGCTCTTTGTCATTTTGAAGTTTCTGATCAAGAACAGAGTAAATCACAGCCCCACTTTCACCTACGGTATAGCTTCCGAATTCTGTAAAGATATTTGGTACAGGAACATTGTTTTTTTCACAGATCCATTGAATATTTTCAATGATCTGATCAGTGATGTACTGATAATCATAAGTAAATTGAAGGGATGTTTTAATTGGAAAACCTCCTCCGATATCCACAGTATCCAGTTCGGGACATATTTTCTTAAGCTCGCAGTATTTGTACATAAACCTGCTCAATTCGCTCCAATAGTATGCAGTATCTTTAATACCGGTATTTATAAAGAAATGAAGAAGCTTAAGGGTATATTTTTCATTTCCCTGAATTTTATTTTTATATAACTCAGTAATGTCATTATACCTTATGCCGAGTCTTGAAGTATAAAATTCAAAGTTGGGTTCTTCATCTGCAGCTACTCTTATTCCCAATTGAAGGGGCACATTTACCGCAGAGTCATAATAATCTAACTCGCTTACACTATCCAAAATAGGAATGCAGTTTGAAAACCCATCATTTGCCAACTCAGCAATATATTGAGTATAAAGAGGCCTTTTATATCCGTTGCATAGGATAAAGATATCTTTATCTATTTTTCCCTTCTTATAAAGTTCCTGTACAATTGGCAAATCATAAGCGGAAGATGTTTCGATATGGATATCATTCTTTAATGCCTCTTCTATAACAAAGCTGAAATGAGAAGATTTTGTACAATAACAATAGGTATAATGGCCTTTGTAATTGTATTTTTTTATTGAGTTATTAAAAAACCGTTTTGAGTTCTGAATATGATCTGTAATCTTAGGGAGATAAGTCAGCTTTAAAGGAGTGCCATATTCCCTTATTACATCCATAAGAGGCACATTATTGAATAAAAGTTCGTTTTTTTCAACCTTAAATTCTTCAGTGGGAAAGTCGAAAGTTTGCTCTATTAAATCAATGTAGGTCTTCATTCCTAATGGTTCTCTGTTAGCAGAATTATGTGTTTAAGTTAACTAAAATTAATGCGCTGAACTTTGTTTGTTTTCATTTCACAATATATCGTTCAGCGATTCCGTAACAATAATGTGTAAATTAAAGTTTGAATAATATAACCCCTAAAGTAGATTAAAGTTTAAATTATAAACCTCTAATTTAGTTTTTTAGGAAAAATAAATTTTTTAAGAGTAGAAACTCGCGTTATTCGTCCTTTTGAGCTGATTTTTTCAAAATGCAATATTGAGATAATTTTATAATCTTTGCAAAATGGAGCCTATAAAAATAATAGAGGTAAAGTCGGAAATAGCGGCAGGTACAAGAGGGGCTAGTTTGGGTATCGATGCTATCAAAACTGCTTGTCTGGACAAGGGGTCCAACTATTTTTTACGACACAAACAAGAAGTTCTCGAAACCCTTAATGATATATTATTTCAAGAAGACAAACATCCGCACGCTAAATTTATTGAAGGCGTTTACACCATGGTAAAAAGGGTGAGCAAAGCTATTTATTCCGCATACGAGGAACAATTTTTTCCTATTGTTCTTGCAGGGGATCATTCTACCTCGGCAGGAACAATAGCAGGCATAAAAAGCGCCTTTCCTGATAAACGCCTTGGGGTAATTTGGATAGATGCCCATGCAGATATTCACAGTCCATTTACTACTCCTTCAGGCAACATGCATGGCATGCCTCTGGCTATGGCCCTTAATGAGGACAACCTGACTTATAAGAAAAATGAAGTTGAAGAGGATACTTTATTATATTGGGGAAAAATAAAAAATATTGGGATTAAAGGTCCCAAATTAAAGCATAAGGATCTTGTGTATATTGGCATAAGGGATTTTGAACCAGAAGAGGAGTATTTAATAACGAAACATCAGATTAAAACCTTTAAAACGGAGGACTTAAGGACGATGGGGATTGAAAAGGTTACGAAGGAAACCCTGAATGCCCTCAGCAGTTGCGATCTTATTTATATTTCATTTGATGTAGATAGCATTGATCCTGCTATTTCAGAAGGTACAGGCACGCCGGTTGAAAATGGATTTACTGTGGAAGAAGCTTTACAATTAACTACTTTATTGGCTAGAGATCCGAGGGTTTGTTGCTGGGAAATGGTGGAAGTTAATCCTACGCTCGACAGCTTAAATTTAATGGCGGAAAATGCATTCGATATTCTGGAAGCAGTGACAGATGCACTTATAAATTCACGGGTAAGAATAGGGTGAAAGAGTGAATTGAATGACGAGTGACGAATGAGGGAGTCAATAAGGTAGATAGTTGATAAGAAATAAGATAAGAATCCTTTATTCTTGAATCCGCAATTCAAACATAATACATAATAACTGAATGCTGAAGGCTAAGTGCTGATAGCTGATATTTGAAAACTATAACTAAATGAATATTGAAAAGCTGCTTCAAGAGAGCATCGTAAAAGCTTTTAAGGATAACTTTGAAGTTGAATTAACACCAGAACAAATTGCCTTACAACCTACCAAGAAAGAGTTTGAAGGTACCTACACATTTGTAACCTTTCCATTTGTAAAACAATCAAAAAAATCGCCGGAGGATACAGGAAGAATTTTGGGGGAATTTATAAAAAGCTCTACTCAAATTATAGCTGATTTTAATGTAGTTAAAGGTTTTTTAAACTTTGTGATTTCTGATAAAATCTGGGTGAATATTTTTACAGGTATTTTATCTTCTACCGAATACGGCTCACATCCCCAAAAAGGTCAGAAAGTAATGGTTGAATATTCCTCTCCCAATACCAATAAACCGCTTCATTTAGGGCACTTAAGAAATAACTTTTTAGGGTATTCTTTAAGTGAGATTCTTAAAATGAATGGATATGAAGTAATTAAAGCAAACCTTGTAAATGACCGCGGGATTCATATTTGTAAATCGATGCTGGCCTATTCCAAATGGGGGAATAATGAAACCCCTGAAAGCGCCGGAATAAAAGGTGATCACCTAATCGGCAAATATTATGTGCTGTTCGATAAGGAATATAAAAAGGAAATTGACACCTTAAAAGCACAAGGAACGGAGGAAGAAGCAGCGAAAAAACAAGCGCCGGTCATAGTGGAAGCTCAACAAATGCTTAAAAAATGGGAAGACGGCGATAAGGAAGTCAATGATTTATGGAGGAAAATGAATGGTTGGGTATATCAAGGTTTTGAGGAAACATATAAAACAATTGGTGTCGATTTCGATAAATTCTACTATGAATCACAAACCTATCTTTTAGGTAAGGATGTGGTGGAAGAAGGTTTGGAAAAAGGAGTATTCTATAAGAGAGACGATGGCTCGGTTTGGGCAGACCTTACCCAGGATGGCCTGGATGAAAAACTTGTAATGCGTTCCGATGGAACTTCTGTTTACATCACACAGGATCTTGGAACCGCGGACCTTAAGTTTAAAGATTTTAATTTAGACAGGTCTATTTATGTTGTTGGAAATGAGCAGGATTATCATTTAAATGTGCTCTTTTTGATTTTGAAAAAACTCGGAAGACCATATGCCGACGGATTGTACCATTTATCTTACGGAATGGTAGATTTGCCAAGCGGAAAAATGAAGTCAAGGGAAGGAACGGTAGTAGATGCCGATGAACTGGTAAATGAAATGGTTCAGACGGCGTGCGAACATACTACTGAGCTTGGCAAAATTGAAGGATTTGCCGAGGAAGAAGCAAAAGAATTGTACAGGGTTTTAGGCTTAGGGGCTTTAAAATATTTTCTTTTGAAAGTGGACCCTAAAAAACGAATGATGTTTAATCCTCAGGAATCTATAGATTTTCAAGGTAACACAGGACCTTTTATACAATATACTTATGCCCGGATTTCTGCTATATTGCGAAGAGCAAAAGATTTAAGCATAGATTTAAGTAACGCTGCCAAAGTGATAAATATTCAACCTGCTGAAAGAGAAGTGATTTATCAGTTAAGTCTTTTTCCTAAAAAGGTGGAAGAGGCTGCTGAAACTTATTCGCCATCAATCATTGCGCAATATGTTTATGATACAGCCAAGGAATATAATCGCTTTTATGCGGAAGTTTCTATCTTTAACGAGCAGGATACTGAAGCATTAAGGTTTCGGGTTCAATTATCTCAGTCAGTTGCAAGAACAATTAAGGAAGGATTGAGGTTATTAGGTATAGAAGCACCTGAAAGAATGTAAACTGATTTGATAATTTGTTTATGTGATAATGTGATTAAGAAAGTGTTAAGTTTTAAATTTTAAATGTGTCACAAAATCATCACAGAAGATAAAATAATTTTATACTGATATAGGGATTAAATTCCTTGAAGTCTTATGCATACATAAAACTAAAAATTTAAATAAATAAGATTATGAAATAGCCATGATTGTGAATTATCCAAACGAGGATGAATATCTAATGGCGTATTCCATATGACAACTAAAAAAACAATTATTACATATGAAACTCTATATAATATTTCTCTCCGCTTTGTTTTTATCAAGCTTTGTTTTGCCTGACCCCAAATCCTTTTATGATTTTAAAATGAAATCAATCGATGGAAAAGAAATTGATTTTTCTCAATACAAAGGCAAAAAGGTTTTGGTTGTTAATGTTGCCTCCAAGTGCGGTTATACTCCTCAGTACGAAGAACTGCAAAAGCTGCACGAACTTTACGGCAATAAAGTAGTCATCCTGGGATTCCCGGCGAATAATTTTATGGGACAGGAGCCAGGAACCAATGAAGACATTGCTGAATTCTGTAAGAAGAATTACGGCGTTACCTTTCAGCTTTTTGAAAAAATTTCGGTAAAAGGAAAAGATCAACATCCTCTTTTTAAGTATTTGTCTGACAAGGATTTAAATGGAAAGGTTAATCAGGAGCCAAAATGGAATTTTAACAAATACCTAATAAATGAAAAAGGAGAGGTGGTGAGATGGTGGCCTTCTGCTGTAAAACCCATGAGCGAAGAAATTGTAAGGGCAATACAATAAGGAGGTTAAATTGGTGAAAAATGCTTTGATTATTTATGGGGAATCGTAGGAAATTTTTTGACTTCCTACTTCCCTCTTCCTACTTCCATCTAAACTCTATAACATCATTGAATACTCAGGAATTAAAGATTGGATCCTGGATACAGGCCTTCAGACTAAGGACCCTACCGCTTGCACTTTCGAGCATTGGAATGGGAGGTTTTTTGGCCGCTTCTCACAATGCTTTTAGTCCGGTCGTTTTTCTCTTTTGTTGTTTAACTACCTTACTGCTTCAGATTCTTTCAAATTTGGCTAATGATTATGGAGATTATGTCCATGGTGCAGATCACTTGGATAGAAAGGGTCCAAAGCGAATGGTACAGTCCGGTCAGATTTCACTTATACAAATGAAATCTGCACTTTTTCTTTTTACATTCCTTTCTTTAGTTTCAGGTTTGTTCTTGCTTTATACTGCTTTTGGATTTTCTTCAGGTTTTCTGATATTTCTTGTTTTAGGAATATTGGCCATTGTAGCAGCCATTACTTATACTGCCGGAAATAAACCTTATGGCTATGCAGGTTTGGGAGATCTTTCCGTGCTGCTTTTCTTTGGGCCTGTTGGTGTGCTCGGTACATATTATTTGCAAGCCAGGGAATTTTCACCTGCGATTTTATTGCCGGCTATAAGTTGCGGATTGTTTGCTGTTGCTGTATTAAACCTTAATAATATCAGGGACATTGAATCAGATAAAGCTGCGGGAAAAATGTCTGTCCCGGTGAGACTGGGTAGAAATAAAGCCGTTTTATACCATTGGATTTTGCTGACTAGCGGTATCTCTCTAACGGTTTTTTACACCCTCAATAATTATAGATCGCCTTTCCAATTTATTTTTTTAATTGTTATTCCTTTACTTTTAATAAATGGTCGTGCGGTAAAAAGGTATACCACTTCAGCTCAATTGGATCCATATTTAAAACAAATGGCCTTGACTACCTTGTTATTCGTACTTTCATTTGGAGCTGGGAATTTGCTTTCATAATTTATGGAATGTTTAATTTAAAATGTTAACTGTTGAATTGATATAGAAAATCAAATGATTTATAATTGATCTCTGAAGATGAATTGCCAGATAAATATGAAATTCCACTTGATTAAGAACATAAGTGATTTTACTTCCCGCTTCCCACTTCCATCTTCTAACTAAGTATTTAAACTTTATCCACCAATGAAAAATATACTGGTTCCTACCGACTTTTCCGAAGAAGCAAAAAATGCTCTGGAGGTTGCTGTAGAAATTGTCAAGCTCAGTTTGGGCAAAATAACGCTTCTTCACGTAGTAGACATTCCTGCCCCAGCCTCGCCGGTAAACCTTGTTGGAGACTATATAACTACTATTCCGGATAATTTATACCTTGAACAAATCACTGAAAATGCAAAAGCGCGAGTCAGAGAAATAGTGACTAATCCTGCTTTTGAAGGTATAAACCTTTCTGAAAGAATAGTCTTAGGTAATATTTACAGCAGCATAGAACTTGAAACCGAGGAAAATCAGATAGATTTAATTGTAATGGGTTCTAAAGGAACCTCCGGATTGGGAGAATTTCTGATCGGATCGAATACAGAAAAGGTAGTAAGAAGAGTGAAATGTCCGGTATTAACTATAAAAAGGAAAGCATCTGTTTTTGCAATAAAAGACATCGTTTTTGCAACCAACTTAGCGGATGATCAAGGGCTAGTTCTAAATCAGGTTAAGATGTTCCAGAAGTTATTCGGATCTATCATTCATATTTTGAAGGTAAATACGCCTGATTCTTTTGAAGAAACAAAAAGTATAAATAAGCGGATGCATGATTTTGTACAGAGGTATCAGTTGGAAAATTATACTTTGAATACTTACAATTCAAAGGTTACCGAGGATGGGATTATCAATTTTGCGGAAGAAATAAATGCTAACCTTATTGCAATGGGAACACATGGAAGAAGCGGAATAGCACATTTAATAAGCGGAAGTATTGCAGAGGATGTCGTAAATCATGCTACCCGAATGGTGCTTACTATTAAGATGAATAAATAGTTTTAATATCAGAACAATGGCAAAAAAGGCAAAAGGTAGGGAAGGAGTAGTTTATTCAACCAATCCTGAATTTGAATACAATTATAATAGTGAAGACGAGGTTGAAACATTGCCTCCTTCAAATCAAAGTTTGAGGATTTTACTGGACAAGAAAGCAAGGGCCGGAAAACAAGTGACACTCATCACCGGCTTTATCGGAAAGGAAGATGATTTGAAAGATTTGGCTAAAGTGATAAAAACCAAATGCAGCGTTGGTGGAGCCGTCAAGGAGGGTGAAGTGATCATACAAGGCGACTTCAGAGAAAAAATAGCCGCCATATTAAAAGGTATGGGGTACAAAGTAAGGGTAATATAATGTGATAATTAATTGATATGATGATGTGCTGATTTTGGAACTCGCAATCACATAAGCACATTAACACATAAGCACATTATCATTTTATCACATCAGCAAAATATTTTTATAAAACTGTATACTTCTTTTGGTCCGGTTCCGTATTCAGAGTACAGCCTATTAACTTTAACCTTCTTACTATGATTTCTCAGAATTTTTTTGAAAGATATTTGGCAATACAACACCAAATACTCGACAATAAAATCAGTGTCCTTAAGGAACGGGCTAAGGACATCAAATCCGATATGGTCAGGGATTTTAGATACAATTTCCTGATGTTGGAAAGAAGAAAAAATAAGATTTTGAGAGAATATAAAGCAGTAAAAGAAACCCAGACAAGGAACTACGACCTTTTTGCATCAACCCTTAATACTGAATTGCAGGATTTGTGCAAGCTTTATAATAATCTCTTTAAACAGTTAGAGTCCAACAAATAAAGCCGCATATTTAGGAGAAATATTTTTTTAGATCAGTTTTATTATTGGCTTTTTCGTTTATTTGCACCTGTTAAGCTTATTTATAAAAAATGAGCAAAAAACAGATTGTATTTTGAATGGAAAGTAAAATAAAAATTGCCTTACAAAAGTCGGGAAGATTAAGTGAAGATTCTTTAAGCCTAATCAAAGAATGTGGAATTCAATTTAATAATGGTACCGGAAAATTAATGTCGGAGTCATCCAACTTTCCTATCCATTTTCTTTTTTTGAGGGACGATGACATTCCAGGATATGTATCAGATGGTGTTGCCGATATTGGAATTGTGGGAGAAAATGTGGTATTTGAGAAAAACAAGGAAGTAGAAATAGTCCATAGACTTGGGTTTTCCAAATGCAGGTTATCCATAGCTATTCCGAAAGGACAAAAATTTAACTCTCCGGCAGATTTAAACGGATTAAGTATTGCCACCTCTTATCCACGTATTTTAAGTCATTTTCTGAAAGAAAATAATATCCATTCAGATATTCATGAGATCAGCGGTTCTGTAGAAATTGCCCCAAGTATAGGACTTGCAGAGGCGGTATGTGATATTGTAAGTTCAGGCAGTACATTAATGAGTAATGGCTTGAAAGAAGTAGAGGTTATTTTCAAATCCGAAGCGGTGCTTATAGGTAATAAGAACATGAACGGAGAGATAAAAGCATTGCTCAATCAACTTCTTTTCAGGATTAAGTCAGTGCAAGCCGCCAAGAATAATAAGTATATAATTCTTAATGCGCCCAATAAAGCAATCCCTAAAATAATAGACATACTTCCCGGTATGAAAAGTCCGACCGTCGTTCCCCTAGCCTTGGAAGGTTGGAGTTCTTTGTATTCTGTAATTAATGAGAATGAGTTTTGGGAGGTTATAGAGAACTTGAAAGGTGCAGGAGCAGAAGGAATTTTAGTTGTTCCTATTGAAAAAATGATATTCTAATAGTAGAAAATAAAGTTGTGATTAAAAGCTTATCCTATCCCGATAAAAAAACCTGGCTTTCTAAACTTGCGCGACCAGAAGCTGATTCAAAAGAAATTGAAAAGACTGTAAAGGCGATACTTAAAAATGTAAAGGAAAAAGGCGACAAGGCAATAAAGAAGTATACAGAAGAATTTGACGGGGTAAAGCTTAAAAGCCTTTTAGTAACAAGGGAGGAAATCAAAGAAGCTGAAAGTCAGGTTTCTAAGGAGCTTAAGGAAGCTATTGATATAGCAGCAAGCAATATTGAGAAATTTCACCGCGCACAAATTATACCTCCTCTGGAAATGGAAACCCTTCCGGGAGTGAAGTGTATGAGGAGGAGTGTGCCGATTGAAAAAGTCGGACTGTATATACCAGGTGGAACGGCTCCTTTATTTTCAACGGTCTTGATGCTCGGCATTCCTGCTAATATTGCGGGTTGCGATGAAATTATCCTTTGTACACCTTGCAATAAGTCGGGTGAAATAAATCCTGTGATTTTATATACTGCGGACAAGATAGGAATAGATAAAATAATTAAGGTTGGAGGAGCGCAGGCTATAGGTGCAATGGCTTTTGGAACCAAAAGTATTCCTAAAGTACATAAAATTTTTGGGCCAGGGAACAGATACGTTACCGTGGCAAAGCAGCTGGCCAGCAAAGAAGGCGTGGCAATAGATATGCCTGCCGGACCTTCTGAATTATTAATTTATGCTGACGAAACCTGTGTACCGGCTTTTGTTGCAGCCGATCTGTTATCACAGGCAGAACACGGGCCGGACAGCCAGGTGGTGCTTGTGAGCTTGAACCAGGAGGTAATTAATGCTGTAAAAGACGAAATTGATTTACAGGTCGAAATGCTCCCTCGTAAAAGCATTGCTTTGAAGGCACTTGATAATAGTTGTCTTGTTTTGATGAAGACCCAGGAAGAAGCTATCCGCTTGATTAATTCCTATGCCCCGGAACACTTGATTTTGGCTGTAAAAGATTTTGAGAAGGTAAGTGAAAGAATCACTAATGCAGGATCGGTATTTTTAGGAAATTACTCCCCCGAATCAGCAGGAGATTACGCGTCAGGCACTAATCATACACTTCCAACCTTCGGCTATGCAAAGGCATATAGCGGCGTATCGCTTGACAGTTTTAATAAGAAAATAACCTATCAGCACATTACTAAAGAAGGAATGAAGAACCTTGGTCCGACCATTGAAATTATGGCTGAAGCCGAAGGTCTTTTTGCTCATAAAAATGCCGTTACCTTAAGATTAAAATCCTGAAAAAAAGAAATTTAAGGTAATTCCTTTTCCTAAATAATATATATTTAATTCTGAGTTAACTATTAATAATAATTTATTATTTTCGTACAGTTTTACGATTTTGAAAAAGCTAAATAACATTCATTTTAAATAGAGATGTGTTCTAAGGTTTCAGTTGCCTTCCTAGGCGGCTTTATCTCATTGTTATTTAACATCAATTATTGTTTATCCCTTTCTTTTACAACTTATTCTCATTTTTCCGATTCCGTAATTATTGAAGGAAAAGTATTTGATGCGGAAACCAAGTCTCCCATCAAGGCTATGTTAAGTTTTGAAAGAATTCCGGGAAGGGATGATATAGGAGTTTTCTATTCAGATTCTTTGACGGGTGATTATCGTTTTGTCTTTAAAGATTCTTCCAGATACAAATTGACCATCCAGGCTGAAGCCTATGTCACCGCTTTTAAATGGGTGGACATACCTTTTGAAGAAGATTCCACTTTCTATAAAGAAATATATTTGATCCCTCTGAAAGTAGGCCAAATAATAGTGATGGACAGAATTTCCTTTAAAAAAGGGAATGATAAGTTGCTTCCCGAATCCTATGGCGAACTGGATAATGTGTTCAAGATGCTAAATGAAAATCCTAACATGGAAATTCAGTTAGAGGGACATACAGATAATGCAGGCTCGTCTGAGGCTAACTTAAAACTATCAGAAAGAAGGGTAAATGCTGTGAAAGATTATCTGGTAGAGAAGGGCGTTAAAAAGAACAGAATAGAGGTAAAAGCATTTGGCGGAGCCAAGCCGGTCGCCAGTAATTCAACAGAAGAGGGCAGAATTAGAAACAGGAGAGTTGAGATAAGAATCCTAAGAAATTAATCAAAACAACATATAAATGAAAAAAAAGGATAATCAGTGAATTATTAATGGATAAAATGTATTTAATAGTGAATAAATAAACAAAAAAAACTTTAAAAAGGTATAAGAGAAAAAACAATTAATGGAGATCCTCCAGATGAAAAATGATACATCCAGATACAGAGTTAAAATTCATCAATGATACCATTGGATATGGTGTTGTTGCCACTCGTTTAATACCCAAAGGTACCATCACCTGGGTGATGGATAAATTAGACAGAGTTTTTCATCCTGCGGATATTGATAGATATGATCCTGTATACAGGGAAATATTTGATAAATATTGTTTTCGCGATAGTTCGGGGAATTTAGTGCTTTGCTGGGATATTTCCAGGTTTGTGAATCATAGTTTTCGGCCAAACTGTATCACCACTGCCTATGATTTTGAATTAGCGGTAAGAGACATTTATCCTGGGGAAGAGTTGACAGACGACTATGGGTTTTTAAATGTAACGGAACCTTTTGAGTGTTTACCTGAGTTGGGCGTATCCAGGGAAAAAGTTATGCCAGACGACCTTTTGTACTTTCATAAAGAATGGGATGCTCAACTGTTGGAAAGTTTTGGACATTTCAATGAAGTATCACAACCCCTGAAACAATTGATTGCTCCAAAACATGCCGCTAAAGTAGAAGAAATTGTTACTGGTAAAGGTAAAATGGATTCTATTCTCCTGAATTATTATGATGGGAGAAAGAATGGTAATGGACATAAAAAGTAATCTGACTATTGCAATTTAATGCGCTTTGCCCGGGACAAAACTCCCGGGTTTTTTTATTCCTGTAGTGATGGTCGTATACGCCAATAGTTCAAATTGATACTTTTTATGCTAAATTCCGTATCAAACAAGAGGTTTACTAAATAGTAGACCTCTTTTGCTATCTTTTGTTATTGAATAATTTTTAAATTTTATGAGATTATTATTAAACCTGTTGTTTTCTACAATCGCTGTTCTTATCACCTCCTACCTATTGCCTGGTGTTGACGTAGTTACCTTTGGTTCGGCATTAATTGTTGCTATAGTATTGGGTTTACTCAATATTACCATCAAACCTTTATTGATTATACTTACTATTCCTGTTACCCTGCTAACCCTGGGATTGTTTTTGCTGGTTATTAATGCCATTATAATTTTAATAGCTGACGGACTGATATCGGGATTTTATGTGGATGGGTTTTTCTGGGCGCTTATATTTAGTATCATTATTTCTCTTCTTCAGTCGTTGTTTTCAGTCTTTGTTCCTGAAAGAAGGGAGTAAAAAAAAGTTCTATTTGCAAACCTGGCGGTTTACTAATAGAACTTTAATGCGCTTTAATTAATTTTTATTTCTTTGTTTTGTCAAACTCTTCGTTTAACCCTTTTATAACCTCCCTGGTTATTTCAAGGCTGTCATGGCCATAAAGAATAGCTCCTCCTTGTTGATGACTTAAAACGAGGTGATAGTTTTTCTGTTTGCTATAGTCATCAAGGAATTTTGTAATCTTGGTATACAAAGAATCATTAAGGACGGCTTGATCCTGCATAAGTTCTTGAGAAAGTCTTTCCTGCTCTTGAAGCAAACCCTGACGTTTCATCATTAGATTTTCTTCTCGTGCCTGTATTTCGCCCGGAGACATTCTTTGCGCAGATTGTTGAAATTTGTTTACTTCATTTTGAAAACCTTTTTCACGCACCGCAAAGTTTTTGCCAAGCTTATCTCTTTTTTCTTCCAGGGTTTTACTCAATTGCTTATATAAGTTATAATTCTTGACAAGGGAGTCAGAATTTACATAGGCGATGGTGAGCTCACCAGCATCTATTGTAGGGTTAGAGGTACTTATAGCGGAATCTTTTTTGTCTGAAAAATGCAATACGTATAGAACGATGACAGCGATTAATAATACAATGTTTAATGCAATAGATAAGTTTTTCACAAAATGTTAATTTAGAATGATGCCAAAGTTAAGATTTTGCAAGAATAACTAAAGTTGAATGTAGTAGATTTTAGATTATTTTCTCGTTGTCAGGTTCCGAATTAGGTGATTCCGGGTTACTATCAGCATTAAAAGTATTTGAGTAGGTGTAATTTTTATATAAGTGATAAGTGGTATTTATTGAAGATGAGCCGGAAGGCAGCTGTAAATCTTCCTCTTCTTCCTGCTCTTTTTGCCAGTCGTATTGATGCAATGGTGTTTTTACCCTAAAATAAAAAGCACAAAAAATACCCGCTATAGCGCCCAAAATATGGGACTCCCAGGAGATTGTCTCTGATATGGGCAAAATGCCATAAAACATTCCACCATATAAAAAGATTACAATAAGGGAAACAGCCAATGAAGGCCCATCTCTTCTGAATATACCACTAAAAAAAAGAAAAGAAACCAATCCGTATACTAGTCCGCTGGCGCCAATGTGATAAGCATCCCTTGCGGCGATCCAGACCCACAATCCCGTCATGAAGTAGATCCATAAAATAACCTCAAGCGCTACTTTATTATAAAAATAGAAGATGCCAATGATGAGAATTATTAAAGGCAACGTATTTGAAGCCAGGTGAGCAAAATCTCCATGAATCAAAGGCCCTGTGACAATTCCGATCATTCCGGAGAGGTGTCGGGGATGAATTCCAAAAGAAGCGAAGTCATAGTGCAATACAAATTCAACGATTTTAATAAACCAAAGAATAATGACAAAGGAAAGGCTTATGAAAATGCTGTTTTTGAATTTAAGACTTTCCTGATCCATGATTTAGATGATTTAACAAAAACCTTAACGAATTTTAAATGAAGGAGGCTTAGATTTTCTATCAATATACAGGAAGCAGGTCAGAAAAATATTTCTTGAGCTACCCTGAAAGTATTAGCATGTGCCTCAACTACTATGGATATCTTTTCAGAATATCCTCCTCCCATTGCTCCGGCAATGGGAATTTTATTTTTTTTAGCTGCTTGAAAAACGATTTTGTCTCTTTCTTTACATCCCTGAAGGCTAACTGATAATTTTCCTAACTTATCAGTGGTCAGTATGTCTACTCCACTTTGATAGAA
>Ga0196965_1000474_pt1 | contig 23412 bp, 16 predicted proteins | sample S1_20metaG_FD_148668 | JGI IMG/M metagenome (GOLD analysis project Ga0196965, IMG submission 148668) | Soil microbial communities from Anza Borrego desert, Southern California, United States - S1_20 | ecosystem: Environmental > Terrestrial > Soil > Desert | place: USA: California | collected... | reverse complement strand
TACTACCACAGGAAGTCCGGCAGACCTTGACGGAAAATTTACCCTTCCGAATTTACAACCCGGTAAATACAACATTCAAACTTCATTTATTTCTTATCAGACTTTAACGATCAATGAGGTTGAAGTGAAAGCAGGTGAAGTAACCATCTTAAATATAAGACTGAAAACAGAAAGTGTGGGACTGCAGGAAGTAGTGATAGAAGCAAAGGTTCAGAAAAGTGCAGAATCAGCTATGCTTACGGTACAAAAGAAATCCGGCGTAGTACTGGATGCAATATCATCTGAACAATTTTCGAGAAGCGGTGACAGTGATGCGGCGGCGGCAATGAGACGTGTGACCGGGATCTCTGTGGAAGGTGGAAAATATGTATATGTGAGAGGACTGGGCGATCGCTACAGCAAGACGGCCGTTAATAATGCTGAAATTCCCGGCCTTGATCCTAATAAGAATACCGTTCAGATGGATCTTTTTCCAAGTAATCTGATTGATAATATAGTCGTTTATAAAACTTTTAGTCCTGAGCTGCCTGGCAGTTTTACAGGAGGGTTTGTAAATGTGGCTACAAAAGACTTCCCCAACAGCTTTACCATGCAGGTTTCCGGCTCGATGGGATATAATACAAATGCCACTTTTAATAATGAGGCATTAACACATGATTTGGGTAAGACCCATTATTTAGGGTTCGGTGATAAAAACAGGGATTTACCGGAAGAAGTAAAGAATGGAGTGAGCAATTATTCCGGAAGTAATTCAGAAATGGCCAATGCCCTTGACAAACAAACCAAATCTTTCACAGGAAAAATGGGTCCTTCCAAAGGAACTCCTAAGCCTAATCATTCTTTTTCATTTTCTATTGGTGATCAAAAACCTTTGTTCGGGAAACCACTGGGCTTTATTGCCGGCTTGAGTTATCAAAGAAATTATGAACATTATGACAACGGAACAACCGGAAGGTATTTCTTGCCAGGTAATGCTCAGGTAGAAACAAATTTAGATACCACTTACCATTTTAACGATACAAGATCCACCGAATCCGTGCTATGGGGAGGATTGGCCAATATCAGCTATAAACTTAACGACAGGAATAAAATCGGAATTAACCTGATGAGAAACCAAAGTACTGATGCAAGTACAAGGTTTCAACAAGGTTTGTTTCCTTCAGCGTCAGGATCCCAAAACCCGAATTTTCAGCTTCAACTCAGGTCCATGATGTATACGGAAAGGTCATTGAGTTCAGGGCAATTGAAAGGGGATCACGTAATGGGTACAGGCAAAAATCCTGTTAAAATCGACTGGATTGCTTCTTATACCAAATCCACACAGGATGAGCCGGATCTACGGTTTTTCAATAATGTGAGAAACGAAATGCCGGACGGTTCTTATGTATATGATCCATACTCCAATAACATTACCCCGCCTTCAAGGTATTTCAGGTACATGGATGAGAACAACCTGGATCTGAAATTAAATGTGGAAGTGCCTTTCAACAATTGGGGACTGGTTTCTAAAATAAAATTCGGAGGCGCTTACCTGACAAAAGAAAGAAATTTTACAGAAAGGGTATTTCAATTTCGTGCAGCAAACCCATCTGCGTTACCTTTCAACGGAAATCCGGATGATTTTTTCGCTGAGGAAAATCTTGGAATCATCAACCAGGAAGGGAACCGATATGAGTTTGGATTGTTTATCAGGGAAGAACAAGCCACAGGCACTTATCTGGGTGAAGAAAGTGTGCCTGCCGGATATGCGATGGTTGACTTTCAGATCACAAATAAATTGAAAGTAGCTACCGGCGTTCGTTTTGAACAAACCGATATCTATCTGGAAAATGCCGATACTTTAATAGACGCTTCAAGACGAACTTCAAGCCTTAAAAGAGATGATTTTTTACCGGCTGCCAATGTTACCTATCAGTTGAAAAAGGATATGAATTTGAGGTTCGGTTATGGCAAGACCATTGCCCGTCCTACTTTCAGGGAATTGGCCAATTATGTAACCTTTGACTTTGCCGGCGACAATATAGACAGAGGTAATCCAAATCTTGAGAGAACAGTGATAGACAACCTGGATTTGAGATGGGAAGTTTTCCCGAAATCAGGTGAGCTGATATCCATGAGTGCATTTTATAAGAAATTTAAAAATCCGATTGAACGAGCCGTTAATCCTTTAACCACTGACCTTGCTCTGGAAAGACAATTTAGAAATGTGGATGAGGCAAACGTATATGGGCTGGAGTTTGAAGTCAGGAAAAACCTCGATTTTATAACACAAGCTTTGGATGATTTCAAACTGGGGGCAAATATAACTGTACTTAAATCTGAAGTTGATATTAATGAGGGAGAACTGGCTTTAATAAGGAATAATGATCCTGAAGCTTCAGATAAAAGACCTATGTATGGACAAGCGCCATATATTGTTAACTCATACCTTTCTTACGACAATTCAGAATCAGGAATCACGGCCAATGTAAACTTTAATGTAAGCGGAGAACGATTGTCAATAGTAGGTGTGGGCGGAACTCCTAATGTGTTTGAACGACCGGTGAATATGTTGGATGCCTCTGTGGGCAAATCATTTGCAAATGGCATCTCTGTCAGGGTAAAGGCTCAGAACCTATTGGATGCCGAATATAAATTCTCCCAGGAATTTAAAAACAAAGATTATGTATTTCAATCGTATAAAATAGGAAGGACATTTTCATTAAGTCTAAGCTATCTCATACATTAAAAATAATAATAATTAATTCTTAAAATAAAAGGCTGGGTTGTTGATCCGGCTTTTTTTGGTTGAACAAGCGTTTGCTTTAAGAATAACAAAGCGTTTACCCCTATAACAGCAAACGCTTTGCTATTACAGGGGTAAACGCTTTGTTACGATAAGTACAAGAAGATCGCTATAGTAGAGACAATCTTCTTGCAAAATTTAAATTATACTGTTAAAGGAAACGGAAGAGCACCTGTTCTGATTTGTTTACCGTTTCTTAAATTAGACCTTACTTCTAGTCTGTATGTTCCGGCAGATATCCCGGAAGGAATCATAAATATAAGCTCTCCGGGTTTGTGTCTTATTAAAGTTGTTGCTTTTGTCTCGGTTCCTGACTCTGCAATTATAAATATTCCCTGTGCAGGGTCTGCAGGGTCAAAACTTAACAGCGAGCCTTTAATATTGCCAACCCCTCCCGGTGTAAGATTTTGATTGCGGCTATCGCTGGCGATATCTTTAAAGTCAATCAATACCGGCATTGGTTTATCTGCCTTTACTTTTTCTGTTTTAATGCTTCCTTCAGATTCTCTGAGACGCAAACCTGGCGAAACATTAATTCTTAATTGATGTCGCGCAGGATCAAATGAATCGTCCGGGCCATTAAATACTCCGGTGATGCTAAATGAAACATTAAAAAGCGGAAAATTTATTGAACCTCCATCCTTTAAAATATTTGTAAGCGCTAAAGAGAATTCTTCCATTATGGAAAGTACTTCGGCTTTTGTTGCTGTGGATCCCCGATTGGTCATCATTGCAATGATGTCATCCATAGTTTTACTTGCTTCCGGTTGAACTACTGCCATGTAGTCATTTGGATCGCTGGTCATGTTGTTTTCAAATAAGGCGTATTTTACTGCCATAATAAATGAGGTTAAGTTTAAAAATTAATTTTATTTTGGTGATTTTCTTTTAAAAAAGTAACCCAATCCCTGAACGTTATCGCTTGTTTCATTCCTCTTTGAGAGAAGGATTTTTTGAATGTGGTGGAGATAAGGTTTGTGGATTTTTTTATAAAGGAATATATTGGAAAGGTATGTAGGGCGTAAAGACAAGGCATGCTGTAGAGACAAGGCATGCCTTGTCTCTACAATCGGGAATTGGAACACAAATTTGGACCATCATAACCAGCCATCTGAACAATAACCGGAATAGATTAAAGTGTCAGTAAGAGTGTAGAAATTGAAAGAACATATTCAGGACAATTGTGCGGGAATAGGTTGTTTTTTTATTTTTATTTGTATTTTGTCATTGTCATTGACCAAGCCACATTTGAAATTCATTAAAAATGTCTGATAAATTCCAAAATAAATATCGGATATCATCTTCACGCCTACAATCCTGGGATTACAGCAGTAAGGGAGCCTATTTCATTACCATTTGCACCAAAGACAGAGCACATTATTTTGGTGAGATTGTAAATCAAAAAATGAAATTGTCAAATGTAGGTGTGATCGCAGATCTTATGTGGTATGAAATAAAAAATCATGCAAAAGATATAGAATTGGGTGAATTCGTTGTCATGCCCAACCATATTCATGGTATTTTGATTTTGAATGGTGATGGGAAATCCAATATAGATGGGGATAGGAATGGTAATGTTACCGTAGAGACAAGGCATGCCTTGTCTCTACCGCATGCCTTGTCTCTACAAATGCAACCACCGGAACCACAACCACCCATCGGGCAAAATCGATTTCAAAATCAAGGGAAAAATACCGTTTCTTCAATTATTGGTTCTTATAAATCTACGGTAACAAAACACGTGAACAGGTTAGGTTTTGAATTGGCATGGCAATCCCGTTTTCATGACCACATTATCCGGGATACCCAATCATTTGAATATATTCAACAATATATTTTAAATAATCCATCCCGTTGGAAGGAGGATAAATTTTATTCGTAATGAAAACATTAGATGATTTGTCGTAGAGATAGCATGTGGGGTAGAGACAAGGCATATGGGGTAGTAGTAGAGACAAGGCATGCCTTGTCTCTACAACGGTGTCTCTACATTTATTTCAACCCAAATAATTCCTTCATTTTTTTAAAGATCTCGGTATTCTCAAATACTCCGGTAAACATTTCAGCGCCTGGTCCATAGGCGAAAATGGGAACCATTGTTCCGGTATGACCCTTAGTGTTAAACTTCATGGCTACTGTATTATAATCTCCGTTGAAAGAAGTTAAAGCCATTCCACCGGTTTCATGGTCTGCTGTAACGATCACCAAAGTATTTCCATCCTTCTCGGCAAAATCCAGCACGGCGCCAATGGTATTATCAAAATCAATCATTTCAGAAACAACATAAGAAGAATCATTGTCATGTCCACCCCAATCTATTTGAGAACCTTCTACCATCAGGAAAAAGCCTTTTTTATTCATGTTTAATTTATCTATCGCAAACCGGCTCGATTTGGTAAGAAAATCCCCACGTTCGGAATCCGCCCTTGCCACACTAACCTCTCCTGCAAAATAAGCCACCTTAGATGTTTTCTGTTTGGCGGGAAAGGCAGAAGTATATACAGAAAAGCCATTTTTCTTAAGACTGTCTGTCAGATTTAATCCATCCTTTCTATTGGTAAAAAACTTTAATCCACCCCCTAAAAAAACATCTACAGGAGAACCAATCATATCATAGGCTATTTCTTCCTCCATACTTCTTTTGGGTTGATGGGCGAAAAAAGAGGCAGGAGTGGCATGGGTAATGGAAGAGGTGGAAACCAAACCGGTTGACTTTCCGGCTTTAGAAGATATTTCCAGAATTGTAGGGACACTAATAGTATCTTTATCCATTCCGATGGCGCCATTGTAAGTCTTCACTCCTGATGCCATTGAAGTTGCTCCCGCGGCGGAATCTGTAATTTTACTGTCAAAAGAGGAGGTTTTAACAAACCCCGTATAAGGAAAACGTTCGATATTTACATTGTCCTTTTTGTAATAAATCAAAGATGAAACCTGAGCCAACCCCATGCCGTCACCAATCATTAAAATTATTTTTTGAGGTTTTTTATTTGCCTGAGAAAAGGCTAGATCTGTCTGAAGGAACAAGAAACCAAAGCTGAGAATTAATACAAATAATGATGGGGCATTTTTCATCTTCTATTCTGATAGGTTAATAGGTTTAACTTTCTTTTATTTCCAAAGATTCCAATAAAAATCCACAATGAAGATAAAATGAATGTTAAGTTTTGAAAGTCATTTCCATTTTTTGTCAATCTATATTCAAGTCTAATTCTTCAAGATAAGACAGAATTATAAATTAAGTCTAGATACGCCGAACATATCGCTATAAATAAAGGACATGGAAACAGTGTTGGATAATTCTAATATGGTGGATTGGAAATAATGTTTTACAAAAATCGGTTTTTAAGAAATATTTTTCTCTATATGAAAAGGGTAATCTACAAAAATTAATTTTTTGAATTTAAATTATTCTTTTTATCGTATTTATATTACAGAAATGAATGATTTATACTGTTGCCCAATTATTTAATATTTAAATAAATTTGCATTATATGAAGATGGCGAAAAACATAATTGGATTTGTTCTATTATTAGTATTTATTAATTCTGCTGGATTTACCCAGTCTTATAATACCGACCCTGCCTTTTCACCTCAAAACTATAAACATCCGAATAAGGCTAAAATAGAAGCCGAAAAAAAACAATCGCCCACGATTGTCAAGGAAGAGTATGTCAGGATTATTGATAATTACAAAACCTCGAATCGGGTATCAAAGAAAATCCCGATAACTGTCGCTGCAAATTTCTCTAGGCAAAAAGAAGAAATACAGCGTAGCTATAAGCAGAATTTTAATCCTCGACCAAGACTAGATCGGGATGAACAAATAAGGAAATTCCTTGAAGAAATGAGCGCAAAAAATAAGGAAGAAAATTCTAATGTAGAGAGCGATTAATTATTTCCGTTTCTTTTCTGATTCTTTTCCTTCTCCTATTAAAGTAAAAGGTTCCAGTTATTAGAATTGCTATTCCTGTAGGTATAAAAACCCAAGCAATAACTGTTAGAAAAATTGAAGTAGTAAATCCTAAGAAGGTTATCCCAGTGATCAATAAAGTTAATGATGTGCGGATATACGATAAAAAAGTCCTTTCATTGGCATAGCCTGTTCTTTCGGCAGATAAAAGATGGCGGATATCAAAATTCTCTTCACTCACGTCTTTTTTTATAAATTCTGCAAGTCGACTTCCAGTTCTTTAATCGCTAAAATGGTGTTTTCAGTTATTTTTCTTATTAGCCGTTTCATTTCAGGGGGATTTTCACTTGCTTTTGAGAGTTGTTCCAACTTAAGAATGTCTTCCCTCAAATCCGCAATACCCATAAATTGATAGGAAGGCTTCATTTTGTGAACCGTGCTTCTTACCAAAGCGTAATCCTCTTTGTGCCATGCATCTTCAATTGCTCTTAAATCATCACCAATGGTATCAATAAAGATGTTAATCATGTCTTTCATAAAGACGACATCGTTATTACTGAATTCTCTTAGATACTTAAGGTTAGTCACCTTTTCCATTTTGAGTTTTATTAATCTTTACTAAAGTTAAATTTTAAAAAGGAAAATTGCATATATCCTCTATGCTTTCCTTAATTCTGGGAGAATATTATCTGGGCTAGCACTAATTCTTTAAAATTTTAAATTCTACTCTCCTGTTGAGCTTTTTATTCTCCTCGGAATCATTTGGAGCTATAGGGTCGCTTCCTCCATAGCCCATTCCTGTCATTCTGTTTTTATCTATTCCTTTCGAGATAAAATATTCTATTACGGTTTCTGCCCTTTTTTCGGAAAGTTTTACGTTTAGCTCTGCCTTGCCTACATTGTCTGTGTGTCCTCCAATCTCAACCTCCATGTCCGGATTATCTTTCAGTATTTTTACCATTCTGTCCAGTTCCGGAAAAGACTCTTCCAAAATGTTGGCCGTGGATCTTTCGAAAAATACGTTTTTTAGCGTAATTGATTCGCCAATTTTTAGAGGAACAAGATAAAGGTCCTTTGTTATTTCTTTATAATCCGACAGACTTTTTGTGTCAATATTTTCATTTATACTCAAATATCCCGCTGCCTGGGCATAGAAAGCATAATTTTTTTCAGCAGGTAATACAAGGCTATATTCACCAGTAGTAGGGTCCGAAGAGGCATTTCCCACATTTTTCCCTTCAGGTAGCAGTTCATATTTTATTTCAGCCTGAACAGGTTGATTGGTTTTTGCATTATAAACCTTCCCTTTTATCAATATTACCGGTTCTGGTTTTGCTTCCTGAGGAACGGGTACCCTGTAAATATCAGAATGGCTTTCGCTATTAATACTCGAAACAAGATAAGCATAATCCCCTGAAGCCGGGATCACAAAGGAAGTTTCCATTCCGGCAGTATTGATGCTTTTTCCAAGATTTGCTGGTTTTGACCAACTTTTCCAGGTATCGTCAAGTCTTCGGGTTACAAAGATATCTTTGCTTCCAAAGCCACCATGCCCATTGCTTGAGAAATAAAGTGTTACGCCATCGGATGCTAAATACGGACTAACCTCATGAAACTTTGTGTTGATTTCCTTTCCAAGGTTTTGAGGTTGAGACCAGGTTCCGTCTTCTTTTAAGAAACTCACATGCAAATCTTCATTCCCATAAGTAAAATAATATTGAATGGCCATTACCAGCACTTTTCCATCTGTGGATAAGAAAAAATCTCCTTGTTTTGACTTATTTATAAAATACTCTATTTCAATTTTTCGGGGAATGTCCCATCCAGTGGAAGTTTTCCTGGCGATGGATATTCCTGAAGTATGGGATGGGGCACCGTTTTCCTCATACAAGTTGGGCAATAGAACAGTTTGGGCATCTGGGAGGATACTGGATACGTAGTTGTTCCCCATATTATTTAATGGACTTCCTATATTCCGGGCAAGTGACCAATTTTTTGCCGAATCTAATTCAGAAATCCAAATGTCTGATCCCGATTGAACTCCTCCGGTGTTGTCCGGGTGTTTAAGGCGGCTAAAATAAAGTGTAGAACCATCGGGGCTTATGATCGGATGCGATTCATAAGCGCTGGAATTAATAGTCGAATTTAGTTTTTCCGGTTGAATGCCTTTCTGAATCAGGGATTGAGCGTAGCTTTTCGAGAGGAAAAGAATGTGAAAAAGTATTGAACAGGAGATTAGCCTTCTCATAAAGGGTAAACTTACAAAAGGAAATTTTTATTTTGATTTGGACGGAAAGAAGGGTAAAAAAAAGAGGCTTTTCAGCCTCTCTGTATATTATTATCTTCCAAGTGCTTTGAGCATTGTTTCTCCAATTAAAGCCGGAGACTCTACTACATGGATTCCGCATTCCCTCATGATCTTCATTTTGGCAGCAGCCGTATCGTCTGCTCCGCCAATAATTGCACCGGCATGTCCCATTCTTCTTCCGGCAGGCGCTGTTTGTCCTGCGATGAATCCTACAACAGGCTTTTTATTTCCACTTTCTTTGATCCATCTTGAAGCGATTGCTTCGTAGCTACCGCCTATTTCACCTATCATTACAATGGCTTCTGTTTCAGGATCGTTCATTAATAATTCTACTGCTTCTTTTGTAGGCGTACCAATGATAGGATCACCTCCGATACCAATAGCAGTAGATATTCCTAAGCCGGCTTTTACAATCTGGTCAGCAGCTTCGTAAGTAAGGGTTCCTGATTTTGAAACAATTCCTATTTTTCCAGGTTTGAAAACAAATCCTGGCATAATTCCTACTTTCGCTTCCCCTGGAGTGATTACTCCGGGACAATTAGGACCTATCAATGTTACATTTTTCCCTTTAAGATATTCTTTTGCATAAATCATATCTTTGGTTGGAATTCCTTCAGTAATGGTTATGATAACCTTTACTCCTGCATCGGCAGCTTCCATGATGGCATCAGCAGCAAAAGCCGGAGGTACAAAAATTATTGAAACATTAGCCCCTGCTTTATCAACGGCTTCTTTAACGGTATTAAAAACTGGTCTGTCAAGATGCGTCATTCCACCTTTGCCAGGCGTTACCCCTCCTACTACGTTCGTTCCATATTCAATCATTTGTTGTGCATGGAATGTTCCTTCTGTTCCGGTGAATCCTTGAACTATTACCTTTGAATTTTTATTGACTAGAACGCTCATTATAGAATATTAAAATTTGCACAAAAGTAGGGTATTTTGATTCTAATTCAAACCTATATTCCTTTCTAATTAGGAAGAAAAGTGTTTAAGCTGAATTACTTCTTTTTCAGTTAAAAATCTCCAATGCCCCCTTGGAAGATCTTTTTTAGTTAATCCCGCATAGATTACTCTATCCAATCCTAATACCTCATATCCCAGGTGTTCAAAAATCCTTCTGACAATCCTGTTTTTCCCGATATGTATTTCTATTCCTAAAACCGTTCCGCTGGGGACAACAATCGAAAGGTCATCGACCATTGCTTTGCCGTCTTCTAAAACTACGCCCTCTTTAATTTTTTGAAAATCTTCGTCGGTGATGGGTTTATCCAATAGAACCTGGTAGAGTTTTTTTATATTATTTGAAGGATGCGCTAATTTTTCAGTCAAGTCGCCATCGTTTGTCAAAAGTAGAAGGCCTGTGGTATTTCTATCCAATCTTCCTACAGGATATATTCTTTCATTACAGGCATTCCTTACCAAATCCATTACCGTCTTCCTCTCTTCAGGATCGTCAGTAGTGGTTATAAAGTCTTTTGGTTTGTTAAGGAGAACATAGACGAGCTTCTCTCTTTTTAATGTCCTGTTTTCATATTTAATTACATCTCCGGGCTTTACTTTATAACCCATTTCCGTAATTACTTTTTCATTTACCCTGATCAAGCCGGTAGCGATAAGTTCATCCGCTTCTCTTCTTGAGCAAATTCCTGCATTGGCTATGTAGCGATTAAGTCTGATCTCCTCGGTTTCTTGATCTGATGGTGTTTTGGTTATATTGGCTTTCTTCCCTTTGTATGAGGGTGTTTCTTTTTTGTTTGCTGTATAAGGTTTAAATGGTTTTTTTAAGCCTCTATCCTGTTCCCCCTCTTTTGAGTCTCTGGAATTAGATTTTCCATATTGTCTTTTACCTGGACCTGATTCAGGAGTCTTTTCAAGTCTGTCGTCTTTTCTATAAGAAACTCTTAAATTTTTGGATTCTCGCTCTGTTTTTCGGGAGCCTCTTTTTTTCTCTTCTCTGAAAGAATCCTCCGGCCCCAGTTTATTAAATGACCGTTTGGCGTTTTCTCTTTTATCAGAAAAGGAAGACGTAGACTTTAAATTTTTGGAAGCGCTAGAGTTTTTTTTTACCTCTTTATCAGAGCCCTCTCCGTTTGGGTTGTTTCTTTTCCTAAGGTTCTTCCTGAATCCTAATTCTTTAAATTCCTTGTTGTTGGATTTATCCGAAGGGCTCTTCTTAAAAGTTCTTGGGGTTGATTCTCCGGATTCGACTGATTTGCCCGGTTTTGTTATTTTTTTTTGTCTTCCTGAATAAGATTTATCTGTAGCAGGTTTTGCCTTCTCAGGCTTAGGTGTTCTTTTTTTCATTTTTATGCAGTATCCCTACTGTATCTTTTTGTGAGGTTTTATTGACTTTCTTTTTTATCTCCTATTTCATTGGCCTCCGCAGAAAAATCCTTTGGTTGAGGCAAATCTTTTAAGCTGTTTATTCCAAAATACTCCATAAACTTCTGAGTAGTGGAATAGAGTAAGGGCCTTCCTACCGAATCTGCTTTTCCGGTAATTTCAACAAGTTCTTTATCTAATAGCTTCTGTATGGCATAATCACAATTCACCCCTCTGATTTGCTCTATCTGATTTTTTGTGATGGGTTGTTTGTAAGCTACGATGGAAATGGTTTCCAGAGCGGCAGTTGAAAGCCGTCTTTTTGATTTTTGCTTTAATAATATACTTATGCTGGCCTGGTAGGAGGGCTTAGTTAAAAATTGATAACCTCCGCCGATTTTATAAATCTGGAAAGAATATTCTTCCGCTTCATATTTTTTAATAAGTTGTTCCAAAGCTTCCTGAACGTGTTCCTGGGGAACTTGAGCTTCAAACATCTCGGTAAGGCAGTGGCAAATCTCCTCTTCTTTTAAAGGAGATTCAGCACAGAATATTAATGCCTCAATATGATTTTGAAGATAGTTCAACTATTGCCTGCTAAGTTTTGCTTCTATGGAATGCATAGTATGTGGCACAGCGCGCAATCTCTCTTTTGGTATTAATTTTCCTGTATCGATACAAATACCATAAGTCTTGCTTTTAATTCGGATCATGGCATTCTCAAGTTGAGTGATGAACTTTTGTTGTCTGGCTGCCAACTGGCTTAAATTCTCTTTTTCTGACGTGTCCGCTCCATCTTCCAGAATCTTCAAAGTACCAGCAGTGTTGTCCGTACCTGAGTCATTTCTTCGACTAAGAACTTCTTTAATATAGTTTAGCTCTTTTTTTGCTTTGTCTAACTTTTCACTTATTAGGACTTCAAACTCTTTAAGTTCTTCGTCAGAATATCTAAGTCTCTCTTCCTGATTTGATTTCATATACTAGGGAGGATTTAAAATGATGGCAAAATTAGGGAAAAAATTAAGGATTTTAATCTTTGTGTGATTTATTTATTACTAATCAATCCTTCACACGGGTGTTTCAGTTTAATTTTATTAAGTTTTTAATTCTGTTTTTAGATTTAAATTGCCTTTATAAATCCAATACCATCTTTACTGATTCTATTAATTTCATAAAGTTATTTGTTGGTAAAATACCGATATGAGAGGTTAGTCTTGTATTATCAATGGTTCTTATTTGATCTATTAAAATTTCAGAATCCTTATCAATTCCTCCAATATTCTTTGGAATAATAACCCTTAATATATTTTCCTTTTTTGAAAGATTGGTAGTTACAGGGCAGATAATAGTGGAAGGATGCCCGACATCGTTTAAAAGGTCCGTCTGAATAATTACTACCGGCCTTATTTTATCTGCTTCAGTTCCTCTTGATGGGTCAAGGTTTGCCCACCAAATATGGCCTCTTTTAATATTGGGTGTCATCAAACTTTTCGAAGTCATTTAACACATTCATGCTTTCTTTTCTACAGATTAAGCTTGCCTCTGCCATTTGCTTTGACAAAATTTCACGTTTTACTTTCTTGTTATAATACTCCAAAGCAATATTAATATATTTATTACGAGAAGTTTCTAATGACTTAGAAAGGCTTTCTGCTTCTTTTAATATTTCTTCTTCAAGTTTTAATGAGATAGGTATCATGCTTAATATTGTAAATGATATACTAATATAATATACCTTTTTAATTTAAAAAAGTTCTTTTGAAATACTTAATTTTTGTTTGCGGTTTGAGAAGGAAAGGGAAATATCTTCAAGCTTGATATTTTCCCTCCTTTACATAGCTAATAATCAATCTAATAATAGAGAGTTCTCTTTAAAAAACTGATCCTTGGTTAGCCAGAGTTCCTTTTTTACTTCCAACTTCCACTTCTTCTTTCCAAGATGCTTATTTTTTCTTCTTAGGCAGACCGAATTTATCTTTAAGCCTGTCGGCTGCTTTTTCTGCTTCTTTTTGCATTTCTTCAGGGCTATCTTGTTTCAGCACCTGTTCCACTTCTTTGGTTACTTCTTTTTTAGCTTCCTGTGTTTGTGTTTTTACTTCTTCCTTCACGGCCTCTTTTACTTCAGTTTTTACCGCCTCCTGCGTAGAAGCCGTGGCACTTTGCTCTTTATTGGAGCTCAGAAGACTTATTTTAGGATCTTCATAAGTTCCCAATACTTTAAAGTTCAGTTTGATGGTTTCCGGAATATCCACTTTTTGTCCTGTAGCCTGAGTGATCAACCCACCTACTGCTTTTCCAGCAGCGCCTGAAGGAACGTCGGAGCTGATATTATAATTTAATGTACCATCAATTCCCTGACTACCTCCTATGATCATTTTTTGAGTGCCCGCTTTCAGCTCAAAAGGCTCAAAATGAACTCTTCCGTCCTTAATCTCTGCCTTAATTTTTACATCACTTATATCAATCTGACCTGATCCTTTTGTCAATTTACTTACGGCATTAATTTTAGTGAGAAGGTCTAAGTTTTGAAGTTTAGCTTCTTCGAGATTTATTATTCCCTTACCATATATGCTAGGATAAACCGGCATCATATCCTGGCCGAGTTTTCCAGCAATGGCAAAGTCAGTAGAAAAATTACCGTCTACATTTTTAGCGGCGGGTGCTAAAGCTTGTACTGTATTGAAAGATTGATAAGCTTGTTTGATTTGCATCTTTTCAATGTCCAGCTTAAAGTCATAAGATGGATTTAGCGAATCCCTGCTGTCATAGGTTCCATTCATCACCATCCTTCCACCTAACGTATTAAAGGCTAAGTTGTCCAATCTTAATACACCGTCTTTTACAATAATATTTCCCTTCATATCACTTAAGGTCAAATTATCATAAAGTACCTGATTAATCGAAGTAGCTAACCGGAAATCTATATTTTTGGGTACTACAAATACAGACATAGGTTCTGAGGCTGTATCTGCATCCACTGTTTCTTCGTCTGTCATCCATTCATTTACATTAAACTTATTGGAATTGAAGTTCAGACTTCCTTTAATGACCGCATCAGGTTTTACTATATAGGCTATATAATTTGAAACATTTCCTTTCAAACTGATGTCGCTTTTTCCAGCAAAACCTTCAAAGTTATTTAATACCATACTCTGAGGATTAAACGCCAGATTAGCATCTGTAATAGAAACTCCTTGGGGTAAATCGGTACTCACGTATTTGAAATTCTTAACGGACATGGTACCACTTGTTGGCATCTGATCATATCTTCCGGCATCCAATGCAGACATTTTCCCTTTGGTCGTGATGTTGGCATAGATTTTCCCGGTTAATGTCATTCCTTCGATTGGGTATACTTTCATTAGTTTTTCCAGATCAAGTCCGCCCTTAATCCATACATCCCAAGTGTAATCGTTAAGGTTTTCTACAAATGCCTTCGCTTCCAGTTTTTCGTTCTCAAGCATCATGCTGAAGTTTTCGACAGAAACCTTTGTGTCCTCCATTCTTCCAGTAGTGTTATAAACTACAGAATTGAAGTTTACCTGCTCCAATGGGATAGGGAAATCCTTAGATTTTACATATCCGTTGGTCAGACTCATTCTCGCATCTATGGTTGGGATTTGAGTACTGTCTTTGTAAACACCTTTGGCTTTTAAATCCAGATCATAAAGACCTTTAAGCGCCAACCCTTCAATAGGAAACATATTGGAAAGATCTGCAAGGTTAATTTTTGCAATGATATTCGCGTCAATGTCATATTCATTTAACCCCTTTAAAAGGAAGCGACCTTTTACAGGATTTTTGCCCATATCCATATTAAAGGTTTTGATATTGACTACAGTATTGTCAAGGTTTCCACTTTTGTTATCCACCTCCATATCAATATTAATGTTGTCAATAGAAGTAGGGAGGTCGGCATACTTCATCATCGCATCGTCTACTTTTAGCTTTAGATTGAAAGCCGGCATTTTACTGTCACTGTACACACCTTTGGCAAATCCGTTAAAAGTCAGGTTTCCCTTAGTTGTCAAATCTTCATAGCCCTGAAGAAATACGCCGGGCACAAGAGAAAGAATATTCTTGAATTCATTCTTTTTAGCGCCGAATTTTAGGTCCATTTCATATGATGAAGTATCGGGCATGGCAAGGTATCCGTCAAATCCGAATTCAAAATCATTAAGTTTAATGTTGTTGTCCTTAAAAGTATATTTGGATTTTGGCATGTCCATATTCAGAGTAATATCCGCATCCAGTTGGTTTTTAGAAAAATAATCAATGCCATCATAATTAACCGTAAGGGCTTTCACCTGCGTTTTCGTGGAAAGATCAAAGATGTCCTGGGTAAAGTCCCCGCTTCCGCTATGGTCAAGGTCTACAATTTCAGCGTATGTTTTGGACGATCTGTCGTCGTATACTACATATCCATTGTTTATTTCCCAGCCCTCTACACTAAGAGCGAATTCAGACTCTTCCGAAGTAGTGTCCTCCATTGCCGTGGTATCTTCAATAGCGATATCATAATTGGCTATTCCATTTGGGAGCACTTTGATAAAGATCCTTGGCTCATCAAGTGTCACAGAATTAATCTTGATTTTATCTCCGGAAATGACGCTCATTAAGTTTACAGCTATTTCAAAAGAATTGATGGAAGTAAGCGTATCTCCCTTGAATGGCGCATTATTTACAATCCCAAACTCCTCCATAGACACTGTAAGATTGGGAAAGTGCCTGAATAAGGAGAGATTGAATTTATCTGCTTCATAAAAAATTTGTGCATTTACAGACTTCGCGAGTTCTGCATCTACTTTAGCTTTAATCTGATCTTTAAAAAAAATGGGTATCAGAAACGCTGCAATTAGTAAAAAAGCGAAAATTCCAAGAACTATATATATTACCTTTTTCATTTTTTGAATTGGTTTCCTGTTTAACTCTATTTTTAATTAATACTTAATATAACAAACTAAATCATAGTAACGATTCATACACTCGTTTATGAGTTAGAAACAAATGTAAAGGTTCACACATATGAGATCGCAAAGGTTAAAAAACGCAGAGAACGCAAAAACTATATTTTGTATTCTTTGCTTAAATACTCAATACTCAATACTCAATACTCAATACTCAATACTCAATACTTTCAACTTATTTGCAACTCGTTATTTTAAATTTTTTCCCCTGCAACTTTATTCCTTGCATTTATCGAGATGATCTTATAAAAATCTACGGGATTAAAGGGTTTACTGATCATATCTACCATGCCGGATTTCAGCGCCTTTTCTTTTACATTGGCTGTTGAAGAGGCCGTAAGGGCGATTATAGGCGTTTTACTATTTAAATTATCTTCAGCCTTAATTCTCCGTGTTGTTTGATAGCCATCAATTTCCGGCATTTCTATATCCATAAGAATTACATCATATTCTTTATGTTTCACTTTTTCAATGGCATCAAATCCATTATCGGACATCTCCAGGTCGACTTTAAACCGCTGACAGATATGAAAAACAACCTTTTGATTCATCATATTGTCTTCCACCAAAAGAATTTTGACACCATCCAGACTTTCAATAGTTTCGCTTGGTGCAGGTTTTAATTCCTGGGTTCCTTTTTCCGGTTTTTTCAGCTTAAGGCTAAAGAAAAAACGAGCGCCTTTTTCAAAGGAACTGTCAATTTCTAACTTGCCTCCCTGTAGTTCGATGAGCTTTTTGGTAATGGCAAGGCCAAGGCCTGTTCCTCCATATTTCCTTGTTGTTTCTGAACTGGCTTGGGTAAAACTTTCGAATATAAAATGCTGTTTTTCTAGCGGTATGCCTATTCCAGTATCAGATACTTCAAAGTAAAGCGTAACGGTTGTGTCTGTTTCCCCTTTGTTTTTGACAGAAATATTTACCCCACCTTCTTCCGTAAACTTTATAGCATTATCCAGAAGATTTACCATTATCTGATTCAATGTAGTAGGATCTCCCAAAACAGTTGCATCCGAATCCAGTTCTACGTCTACGTTTAATGAAAGCTGTTTTTTATTAGCTTTGTAGCTGTATATCTTCTTTAAATTCTTTATCAGTGTTTCTACATTGAAAGGAATTTCCTCAAAAGTTATCTTTCCTGAATCAATCTTACTGAAGTCCAGGATGTGATTAACAATATTGAGAAGATTGTCAGAAGAGATTTTCAGAATGTTTAAATATTCCAATTGTTCCTTCTTTGGCTCTTCGGCTACAAGCAGGTTCGTCATTCCGATAACCGCATTTAAAGGGGTCCTGATCTCATGGCTCATTGTGGAAACAAACTGTTCCTTCATGCTCATGGATTGTTCAGCTTGTTCTTTGGCAATTTTTAATTCCTGTTCTGCTTCTTTTCTTTGCGTGATGTCTAATACTGAACCATCGTAAAACAAAATCCTGTTATGTTCATCAATTACCGAATTACAACTCATTAAACCCCAAAACTCCGTTCCATCCTTACGGGTGAAAAGCACTTCTTCATCCTTATAAAATTTATTGACCTTAAGGTGTTTCATGAGCTCATTTCTTTTTTCCTCATTTATTTTGAGAAAAGGATTCTCCTTGTTATTGATTACTTCTTCGGGAGTATTGTAGTCAAAAAGTTTGGCAAAGTATGAGTTGGCATACATGATTGTATAATCTTCCGTAACCCTGAAAAGTCCCTGAAGAACATTTTTGTTGATTGAAGAAAGCAACATTTCGCTTTCCGTAAGCTTTTGATTCACCTGCTCCAAGTCTGTGGCCTGCTTTTCAATGGTCTTAATATTTAAATAATTCTTAAGGTGCATGGAAAACAAAAACCTTGAAACCAACCACATCATCAAAACAAGGGCAACTCCATTGATATGATGCGTGTATCTGATCAATGGATCAATCTGGAAATAAGAAAGCGAAAAAATGAATAGCGTATGTGTAATAAGGTAAAGCGGAAGAATGGTCCTGTTATAAAAGAACAAACCCGCACTTACCCAGGTAAAACCAAGAATATAGGTAGATATTGACCCGGTCATAAACTGGTCAACTATGGTAACACTGGTACAAATGAAAAGAGAGGCTGCTAAAAAGGCAATTTGTGTATTTCGATGGAAATCATTGATATCTTCCTGGTTTTTTGGCCATTTTTTGGTTATGACAAAAATGATCCCTGCCATAAAAACAACCGCCAACACGTGGATGATTGCCCAATATTGATACCCCGCTTTATATTCCCATAATCCATTTAAATAGAAATACAGATCAGGAACAAGACCTAGAAACAGATAATAAAGAAGAAGGATTATTGCAAAAATTCTTATCCTTTGAATGTTCAGAAGTGTTATTCTTCTATCGAACTCCTGCCTGTATTCGTCAGGGACTGTAGGAAAGAAATTATCAATGAAATTGTTTTTTATTTGAAAATAATATTGAAGCATTAGCTGATTTTAAGGATACTAAAATATGGATAAATAACAATTTAATATATAAAAAATTATCTTTTTTGCAAAGTTTGAAGTAGGAAGCACGAAGTTGGAAGTTGTTTACCCTTCCCACTTCCAACCTCCCACTTCCTTTTTCCTACTTTTACCCTTCCCAACTTCCTTTTACCTGGCTTCCTGTTTCTTCGTTGTTTACAATATTCAGATAAACGTCAATTTCCTGCTGCATCTCCACTATATGCGATATTACTCCTACAATCCTGTTCTCTTTTCTCAGCGATTTTAATGTTTCAAATACAATGGTCAGAGATTCCTTATCTTGTGAACCAAAGCCTTCATCCAGAAAGAAAAAGTTCTGGTGAGATTTATTTTGCTGCTGCACGCTTTCGGCCAGGGCCAAAGCCAACGATAAGGATGCCTGGAAAGTTTGTCCTCCCGACAAAGTCTTAACACTTCTAACCTGTCCATTGTTCAAAAAGTCCCTGATTTGAAAATTATTATTTTCCGTAAGTTCCAATCTTAACTTTTGCCGGGTCAGCTTATAAAACCTCTCATTCGCAGCATTACAAAGGTTTTTCAGGAAAACAGAGGAAACGTAATTTACAAATCCACTGCCTTTAAACAGTTGCTTTAACGTATTCAGGTCCTCTTTTCTAAAGTTCAGTTGTTCCATTTCTTTCAGGATCCTGGTTCTCTCTTTGGCATTTTCCTCAAGCGTGGTGATTAAATTGTCAAGTCTTCCTATTTCTTTGTTTGCCTGGGCAATCAAACCTTTTTGCTCTTCAATTGTTTTTAAAAGTAATTGATGGTTTTCTGCTTTATATTCCTTATTTAGCGTTTCCTTTTCAACCTCTCTCAATTGATTTAATGAAAGGCTTAACTGGTTTTTATAACTTAATACATTGTCATTTTCTTTTTCGAGGTCAATTTTTTCGGAAAGAATTTTTTCTACTTCTTCTAAAGTAAGGAAAGCCGACACGCTCAGTTTCTGCTTTAAAGTATGATTGTTGGTTTCGTATTCATTTAGAACTTCTTTTTGATGTTTGAGTGTTTCATCAAGTTGACCTCCCGTTTTAGCAATTTCCTGATTTAAGGAATTGATAGCGGTGGAAAGAAGTTCATGCTGGTGAATGATGGTTTTGTATTCTTCCTTAATTTTTTCTATTTCATTTTTTAAAAAAGATGCCTGGGTATCTTTAAAATCAATAAAATTTAAATGTTTAAGCTGGTTCTTGTAGGTGGATTGTTCTGAAATTTTATTTCCTAAACTCAGGTTCAGTTGATTGAGTCCCTGGCTGTACTTGTCTTTGTTTTTCTGATTTTCCTCCAGGGAATTAATAAGGCTATCAAGGGAATCTTCTAATTGAGTAACCTCCTTTTGAATTTTTTCTCCGGCCTTATATAAAAGCTCAATTTTCTCCGGCTCATTGGGATCAAAAGTCTTCCAGATAAACTTCTCTTTATGCGCATCCAGTTTTTGCTTTTCAGCCTGAAGCTTTTTCTGCTGCTTGTTAAGCTGAGTGTTGAGGTTTTCTATTTTGAAAATGTTGGCTTGTTCCCGGGTGATCAGTTCCTCGCATTTCTTATACGCTTCAGCCAATTCTACTTTTTTAGTCTTTAAGTCTGCCAGCTGAAAGCTTACATTTTCAATGTTTATAATATTTGGATGATGCAATGAACCACACAACGGACAGGGATCATCCAATTTTAGAGCAGAAGCGAAACTTTCCAATTTGCTGTGTATGGCTGCGTTTTCAATTTGGGCAGATACATTTTCCTGCTTAATATAAAATTCTTCTTTTTTTAAGTTAAGAATCTCGATGAAATCATGTGGTTGCTTATTTTTTTCATCCAGAGAAAATAGTTGTAAAAGATCTGGAGGAATACTTCTCGATGTGGGATTATTTATTATTTCAATTGATTTTTGGAGTTCAGAAGTCTCAGAAAGAATGATGCCTATATTTTCATCCAGGTTCTTTTTTACAATGAACCAATCATTTATTTCTTTTAATATCCCCAGGTCCGGAAGCGACGCTTTCTTCTGATTAATAGATAATTTAAATTTTTCCCTTTCCTTGGTTAATTTTTCTATAGTTTCCTGTATATTGTCAAGGAGGACAGTACCTTTTAAAACCCTTTCCTTTATTATCTCGATTTCTTTTTCCAGGCTCAGTATTGAAATTATTTTTTCAAGCTCTTCTTGTTTGATCTTTAGCGTGTCTTTTTCCTGAAACTTCTTCTCCACCAAAACAAATTCCTGCTGCTTTAAAAGCAATTGATCTTTTGCCTGACTTATCTTTCTATTAAATTCTTTAATGTCATTCTCAGCAACTTTGATCTTCTTTTCTTCCTCAAGTTTATAATCGAGAAGGGGTTTGAAATGCATTAAACAGTGCTCATAATTTTTGATCTTTTTCTCTAAAGAAGCATAGAAGTCCTTTTGGTTGTCAAGTTCCCCCAGAGTCTTTTTTAAGGTAAAAAGCTTGTCAAAAAGTTCTTTTAAATGGCTGAGCTTTTGTTCCTCCTGAATTTTTTCTTCCAATACGCCATTTAATCTGGAGGTGTCTTCCAGAATGGTGTGCCGTATTTTTTTTTGATCTTCTATTTCATCGGGTGATATTTCGCCAAGCTGTTCAAGCTTTCCTTTTAGTATATTTATCTTTTCATTATTCTTTTTCTCGAGGGAAACTACCTGACGATAGTATTCAAAACGCTCCAGGTGGAAAATTTCCTTGAGCATTTCTGTCCGGTCCTTATCCCCCAGTTGAAGGAATTCGCTGAATTTTCCCTGAGGAATAATAATTGTTCTTCTGAAATTTTGATAGCTCAAACCCACCGCCTCTTCCATTTCAGAATGTTCAATCGGTATCCATTCGTTGTTTATCTTTTTATAAGCTTTTCTTTCAATGGAAGGTACTTTTTCAAAAATTGTTTTATGTCTTTTGCAGGAAACAATACTTTTATAAGTGCCTTCAGGATTCCCGGCCAGAAAAGTGAAATCGATAAAAAGCTCTCCACACTTCAAATTCATCATGTTATAAGCCCTGTTATCGCGGAGGTTCAGCCGTTCCGTTTCTCCATAAAGTGCAAAGGAAATAGCTTCCAGAATAGATGATTTACCACTTCCCACAGCACCAAATATTCCGAACAATTTTGCATCTGTAAGCTTAGTAAAATCAATTATTTGTTCTTCCTGATAGGAATAAAGGCCTTTTAAAATGAGTTTTAAAGGAAGCATGAAAAGGAATTGTTAATGGTTAGTTTTTTTAAGCTTTGAATGTTAAAGAAATTAAAGGAGATGTAAAACTTTTGTCAAATGTAGGAAAGGGAATTTAAGTAGAAAATGATGAATGTTGAATTTTAAATTTGGAATGAAGGGTATTTAATGTGATAACTGGTTTATATGTAGATGTGCTAATCAGCGCTCTACAAGAGTAAAGTAAATCACAATCTGTTTAACTTAAAAAAGGAAGAAATTATTTAACTGAAAAACAGAGATCCTAATAATACTTTTAGATTGAACTATTCACTATTCGTAAATCGTCATTTAATCAATTGTTTTTATTCCTTACTACTTTAGGTTCGCTAATGGCATTATCAATCATTGGAATTAGCTCCAGGGGACTATCAGGAGGTAGCGTAGAATAGAAATTTCCTGTTTTATCAATGATGCAATTTTTGGGGAATCTGGTTACTTTATACAACGAAATAATCGGATGATCCATGCCTTTCCCTTCTGTAAAACAATGATAACCCTGAATTTTATAACTTGTTACGGTTCTGTAAAGAACCTCCCTGCTATCGATGGAAACAGACAGAAAAACGACATTGTTGTTATCTTTAAAATGCTCTTTAACAACTTTTAATTTATTGATTAATGTGTGGCTGGGGCTGTTACCAGAGAACCAAAAGCTAAGATATACTACTTTTCCTTTCAGGTCGCTTAAGGATACTTTCTTTCCATCTAAATCTTCTACAGTAAAATCGGGTGCTTTTTTGCCAATACGGAAAAGCTCAAATTCTCTCTCCATAAAAGGTTTAAATTCGCTGGTAGAGTGATTTGCAAATGTTTTTGTTATCAATGAATAAATCCCTTCCTGGTCATTTTCTTCTTCCATGTCAGCCAGGATAAACTTGCTAAGTACAGGTACCTTGAATTTTTCATCAAGCTTTGAGTTCAAATATTTATATTTTTCTTCCAGGCCTTTTTTGATTTTTCCTGAGGACAATAAGCCTTCATATTCTTTAGCCAGTACATAATAAACTCCCTTTAAATAACAGGGAGACAGGTAATAAGAATTATTGAAATTTATAAGATTCTTTAATTCATTTTTTGTTTTTGCAGATAAAGGAGCAGACACTGAAGTGCCCACTTTCTGAAGGTTTTGATTAAGTATTCTTTCCAGACCGTAATACCTGTTTAAAAGCGCTACGCCTTTAATTTCACCTTTTAATAAATTATAGGAAGCAGAAGAAATGCTAAACATTACCTCTTCAAGGTTTTTAAGTAAAGCATTTTCTAATGAGTCTACATAACCGTAATAACTTTCGAAGGATTTAGCGCTCTTTGAATAACTTTTTATTTTTTCTGAAAGCGTTAGCGTTAATGCTTCTTTGTAATTGCGACAAAGCTCCATTTTTTTACTGCCTCTTCCAGAGAAAA
>Ga0196965_1000473_pt1 | contig 23438 bp, 15 predicted proteins | sample S1_20metaG_FD_148668 | JGI IMG/M metagenome (GOLD analysis project Ga0196965, IMG submission 148668) | Soil microbial communities from Anza Borrego desert, Southern California, United States - S1_20 | ecosystem: Environmental > Terrestrial > Soil > Desert | place: USA: California | collected... | reverse complement strand
GGACGTGAGAAACGAAATCCGCCTTTTTTTGCTCTTGTGTTTGCTGTGCGCTTTGCTGCAACGATGTATGCGTTCATAGTCTTGTAATGTTCGTTAAGCTTTGTCTACAATAAGCAGTTGACACTGAGCAGTAGGCAAAACCGCCGCATTATCAAATTGAAACTTTTTGTTCATTGTAACTGCTTTTTAATTTTGAGGGTAAATATTTTCCCGGGTTGTGATCATGTGACCGAGTAGCTTTCCTATTTCGTTTGATCTGAACATGAGATCATCCTGTTCATGATCCGAGAGGAAATTACATGCCGATGCAAACTCAATCCAAACTTGCGTCTCTGTATTTTCCATGTCTGCATCGGAGCATTTGCTGATAAAGTAGGCTTGGTACAGTCGTTTGCGATAAGCCTCTGCAATGCAAGCACACACAGATCGCGACGAGCGCCGAATCTGATCGGTCAAAGAATAGCGTTCATCCTTCGGAAAATTTTTCGAAATCGAAAAAATCTTCATCGCTACCTCAAACGCCTTCTTATAAACTGTTAAATCCTTGTATGACTGAGAGCCCATTGCAAATTTTTTCAATCAATGCGTCCGAATGATCGAACACTTAAAACAACTTACACATTTTGCCTATTGCCTATTAGGTATTGCCTACTATTTCAATTCCGTAAAGGTTTCCCACCTGTCAATATCGACTGTATCCGCTCAAGGGTTTTCTTTTCTCCGCAAAGAGACACAAACGCTTCGCGTTCAAGGTCGAGAAGATATTGTTCGCTCACTTCCTGGGCAGATGTCAAATCTCCACCACACATCACGTTTGCGATTTTCATTGCGATTTTTGCATCGTGATCAGTGATGTAGTTACCCATACGCATGCCGTTAACACCCGCCATAAAAAGCGCCATACCCGCGCGGCCTTGCACTTTAATGTTTTTCGATTGTACCGGCATTGTGTAACCGGCATCAGCCAGTTCTATTACTGCCTCTTTTGCATCTGCAATCTGCCGATCGCGATTCATCGAAATTCTGTCGATGGGTCGAAGGATGTTCATTTCCCTGGCTTCCTCCGCCGACAACGCCACCTTTGCCGTCGCAATGTTCATGAACGCATTTTGCAGTGCATTCAACTCTACATCACCTTCTTGTAATTTATCGCTGACGCGTTTGGTAAACTCTTTCGTTCCACCGCCACCCGGGATAAGACCTACTCCTACCTCCACAAGACCGACATAAGTTTCTGCTGCGGCCTGCGCGATGTCAGCGTGAAGCGTCATCTCGCAACCACCTCCGAGTGTACGACCTTGCGGGCAAACTACGACAGGCACGGATGAGTAGCGAAGACGCATCACTGCGTTCTGGAACGCGCGAACCATAAAATCAATCTCATCGTAATCCTGTTCCATCGCATACATGAAAACCAAACCGAGGTTCGCTCCCAGCGAAAAATCCGGACCCTGATGTCCGACAACAAGTCCGCGATGATTCTTTTCAGCCAGCTCGATCGCTTTATTCATGCCCTCCATGACAGCGCTTCCAAGTGTATAGCTCTTGCTGTGCCATGAGAAGTTCAGGACGCCATCGCCAAGATCAATTACCTTCGATTCAGCATTTTTCCATACAACGTTGTTGCTGAGGTTTTCAAGAATTATAAAGGCTTCCTTACCTGAAATGTTCTTGTACGACTTCGAAGGAATATCATAATACTTTTTCTGACCGTCTTCGACTTTATAAAATGAGCGATTGCCGGCAGCGAGCATTTCGTAAACCCATTGATTCGCCCTGTATCCCGCGGCTTCCATTTCATTCACAGTGCGATCAAGACAGACAGTGTCCCACGTTTCAAATGGCCCGATTTCCCAACCAAAGCCAGCACAAACTGCGTCATCAATTTTGTAAAGCTCGTCTGCGATTTCAGGAATTCGGTTAGAAACATATTGGAATAAGCCGAAGAAAGAGTCCCGATAGAACTCTCCCGCTTTATCTTTCCCGGCAAGAAGAACTTTGAAACGTTCTTTCAGGTTGTCGATCGTCTTTGTGCTTTCGAGTGTGGTAAACTTTGTTTTTGCCTTCGGTTTGTACTCGAGCGTTTTAAGGTCAAGTGTTAGTATCTCTGTCTCTCCCTTCGCGTTTTTCGTCTTTTTATAAAAGCCCTGGCCTGTTTTGTCGCCGAGCCATTTGTTCTGCTCAAGTTTCGTAATGACATCCGGCATCTTAAACAACTCACGACCTTCATCGTTTGGTAATCCGGCGTAAAGGTTATTTGCGACTTTTATCAACGTGTCGAGTCCGACAACATCTGATGTTCTGAAAGTTGCCGATTTCGGCCTACCGATGACAGGGCCCGTTAGCTTATCAATCTCGTCGACATTGAGATCAAGCTTGCGCATTGAGTCGACCACTTTCATGATCCCGAAAATGCCAACGCGGTTAGCGATAAAAGCTGGTGTGTCTTTGCAGAGTACGGTTGTCTTTCCGAGAAACAGATCGCCATAATGCATCAGAAACTTGACGACTCCCGGATCGGTTGTCTTTGTCGGAATGATCTCGAGAAGTTTCAAATACCTTGGCGGATTAAAAAAGTGGGTTCCACAGAAATGCTTTTGAAAATCTTCACTCCTTCCTTCTGCCATCAGGTGGATCGGAATACCGGACGTATTGGATGTGATCAACGTGCCAGGCTTCCGATATTTTTCAACCTCATCATATATCTTCTTTTTGATCTCGAGGTTTTCAACAACGACTTCAATTGTCCAATCATAGGTTTTGATTTTGGACATGTCATCGGTGAAGTTTCCGAGCTTAACACGCGAGGCGAATTTTTTGCTGAACAATGGCGCGGGATTCGATTTCACTGCCGCCTCGAACGCAGCATTTACGATACGGTTCTTGACGGCAGGATGTTCTAAGGATAATCCCTTTTTCTTTTCTTCTTCTGTGAGTTCCTTCGGCGCTATGTCCATTAAAAGAACATCGATGCCAATATTTGCAAAATGGCAGGCGATCCGGGAGCCCATGACGCCGGAACCCAAGACAGCAACTCTTCGAATGGTTCGATTCATAGTGATAGTTTTCCGTTGTACATCGGCAACGGTAGTTTCAGGTTGTAACGTTATCATAAATGATATTCTTGTCGATCATCTTGTTGATATGCTGCAGCACTTCAAAAAACACCTCAAGCTTTTCGCCCGAAATCTGTTCACGAACTGCTTCATTGAATTTGAGAACCGTTTGCTTTGACCTGTCGCGCTTTTTCTTTCCCTCTTTCGTCAACACAATCCTGACGAGCCTTTTGTCTGTCTTATCTGGTTCTCGGTAGATAAGACCTTTTTCCTCCATGCTTTTCAGCAATCGGGTTAAGCTCCTGGCCTCAAGACCCATCATCGGGGCAATTTTTGTAGCGGGCGTTCCCCCATCCGAATGTATATTCAACAGCACAAATCCCATCGACATGGTGATATCATGTTTCGCCGCCTGCTGATTATACATCCTGGCGATGGCATGCCACACTGCTTTAATATTATAGTCGACAGTTTCTTCTCTGCGCATACGTTTGCCGAAGTCTGACGAAGGTATTTAAAATTTGTTATGCATGCATACCAGTTGCCAAAAATTTTTCCCAAAGCAGCAATTCGGAAACAGCGGAATTGAACCGACTATTATTGTGCCTGGGATAGATACGCTCAGGCTCGTCTATTCATTCTAGCAATTTATTCCCTTCGCCTCGTTTCTTGTGGAATAGCCAGCATTTAAAGGGCGCGGCAGAATTGTCGACGTCAGATCGAGGTTCTATTTCAGGGACCGTTAATCAGCATCAAGCCAGCGGCCATTTACAATTCAAACGCGCTCAAACTTCGTGGGTGCGCAAAAAAATGCTCTCTGCGTAGCTTTAAAATCAAGCGTCTGAGAAAATAACCTCTTGTACAGATGAAAAAGATTTGCAATATTGCATAAGTTTATTATGGAAAAGAAACTTATGCATCCAACCGAGTTATTAAAAGGCACCTTGCAGACTATTGTCTTAAAAGTGTTAGCCGACCATGGCAAAATGTATGGTTACGAAATCGCGCAACGCGTGAAGGATTTATCCGAGCGTTCTATCCAATTGACCGAAGGGGCACTGTATCCGACGCTGCACAAGATGGAAGCGGCAGGCCTGCTCGAAACACAAACCGCTTTTGTTGGAAAAAGAATGAGAAAGTATTACACGTTAACCGACGAAGGGGGGAAAGCGGTTGAAGGAAAAACCCGGGAGTTTAAGCTGTTTGTGCTCACGATGAAGCACGTGCTGAACCTGCACGCAGCTTAGTTGATCGGCTCAGTGAAATCGCCGCGCATGATGCGAAACCGTTTTCGTGCCTCTGCTGCATAAACACTTCCTGAGTATTTGTTCAGGAATTCGCGGTAAAGCTCCATGGCTTTATCTTTATCATTCAGCATCCGGTCGTAAATCTCCGCCTGGAGAAAGAAAGCATCGTCATTGAGAATTTCGTCCGGAAATTCGTTTAACAAAGTCTGCAGCACCGTAATGGACTGATTGAAACGTCCCTGTTTCATCAAAATGTTAGCTTCCAGCCAATAGGCATCGTCGAGAATAGGTTGGTTAGAAAATGTAACCCCGCCTGGACCGATGCCCTGTTTTAGCAGCTGTAATTGATTTAGTGCTTCGTCAATTTTGTTCTGGTATAGCAGCAGTTCGATTTTTGCGTATTCCTTTAGCCCGGTGCCGATGGAATCAAAAGCTATGTTTTCTTTAATCCGGATACTGAGATCCATGGCGTCATTTGAAATTTCACGCGTTGTGGCTTCTTTAAGAATATCCAAATGTTCCTGCGCCAGTTGGAAGTCCCCCTTGTAGTATGAAAGCCGTGCATTTCTGAGTTTAGCCTCATAACCTACCGGGTTTTCTCTCTGCATTTTTTCGACCTGTGAATAAAGCAACGTGGATTCCCAGGATTCGCCTTTCAACAAATAAATATCGCCAAGATCCAGCTTTGCTTTTGATCTCAGGTACTGGGATGTGCGAGGATTCTCAATCAGCCGTTCGAGAATATGGATTGCTGAGTCCTGCTCGCCCAGATAGCTCGCAAAGAGCATTGCTTCACCGCGCTGCGCCTCTAACGCGTTGATATTATCCGGATATTTTTTGATGAACCGTTCGTAATCGCGAATAAGCATTTTCACTGAATCGCGGTTTACAGGAAATGATTTTTTTATCCGTGCTTCGCGGGCGCGGATCAGGCCTAAACGCGCAAGAAGGTGGTTTGGGGAATTTTCGAATTCACTGATCACATAGCGGTATATTTTCGCAGCACTTTCATAATCGTCATTGTCAAGGGCCACTTTCGCAACCTCCATCGACTTGTCGCCATCCTTCTTGTACCGCTTATCGTAGGCCCGCGCCTGAATGAACGAGCCATAAAAATTCTTTTGTTGCATCGTGACCCAGATCAGGAGATCCGAGTAGACCTCAGCATCGGGAAATTCCTGGACTTTATCGTACAATAGCTTTTCAAGGCTTTCAAGCTCCTCTGGCTTAGTGAGCAGTGCCTGCATCACATTCTTCACGTACTGGATGTTTGCGGCGTTCTGAGTGACGTAGCTTAGGTATTCCTGAACCATCTTGTCCTGCTTGCCCTGGATTCGATACAACATAGCCAGGTCGAGACAGAAGAGGTACTGATTGCCGAGGTACTGGCGGGTCTCATTAAGCGTCAGGATTGCGTAATCGATCAGCGTACGCCCCGAGAGATAGTCGGAGACGATCTTAGCCATATGGACGCTGGATTGATTGTCAGCAATGATCTCCCGGAAATGCTTGTCTGCCTTTTGGAGTTCGCCCGATTTGACATACACAAATCCCATGTCCAGGCGATACTGGATGTTCTGCGGATCTTTTCGTTGCAAGCGCTTCAGATACGAATGCGCCTCTTCAAACTCACTGGCATCAATCAGCAGGTTAAGGTAATTATTGTGGATAAGGGGAACATTACTATCATCCTTTATCAGACTCCGGTAAAGTTCTATGGCTTTCTTTTTATCGCCTTTGAGAACGTATTCATTGGCAAGTTGAATTCCTCCATGATCCTGGGCAAAGCACACGAATGAACATAGCATTAGCGTTGTCCAGAATGTTGCCTTTCTTATTATTCTTATTATATATATATTATTGTAAGTATAATTAGTCATGTTGATATGTGCATAACTCTACGATGCGTTGGTTCGTGTATACATTGTTGATAATGGGTATGGTGTAACGTATTGGAATTTAGTTGTTTGATGAGTTATTAACAATGTTTTTGAGTGTGGAAAGGCAAGCCGTGTACAAGTTCGGTTGTTAATGGTTGTTGGTAAGTAGATGGTTCTCCACATGCTTGTTGATAGTTTTCTGTTTTCTATCATTTTTCTGACTTGTCAACGAATTTGAGATTTTTATCCACACAGTTGCTAATAAGTTATCAACAGTGGACCTAGTTCCCAATTAGCATTTAATTTTATCACTTTCGTTCCCTCATCGTTCCTGTAATATGTGATCCGTTCTGGTTCAGTCTTCGTTAAGTAGTTGCCTGGGTCCCATTGATTATTGTTATTTCGATCGATTACCGATCTAAGTTGATATTCACCTGGCTTTAAGTTTGAAAACGTTACTATTTTCTTTCCTGTTTCACGCCGTATGATGTTTCCCTGTTTATCCAGCAGTTCGATGATTTGAGTCTCTGGCATGGGTGATGTCTCAGCAATAATGATTCCCAGATCTTCTGCTTTTTCTGGCATTATGCTTTGTGTCAGTCTTGTCGATGAGTCATTCTCAACCGAGATGAATGCTGCTTTTCCGAGATAAATGATTGCCGGTGCAACTGGTGTTTCGTTGGCTGTTGCCTGTTCTTGTCTTGCCAACCAGGTGCTTTTGGCGACTTTGTTTTTAAGTGTCAGCTCCCTGTTTGGCTCGTCATAATTAACAAGTTCCTGCGTGAAGGGAATCCTGGTTGCCGAATCCATTATCAAATAGGTGCTGTCGAAATTGATTTCCTTTAGTGGCTTGCTGAATTTTATTGTTGTGGATATTTGTTCTTCGTCAAGTACCCAAGAAGTTTTTGTTTGTTCTGCTGTAAACTTTTCCGGCTGTATTTCCCTTTCCGAAAACTTTGCGTACAAGGTTGTGTCGATTTTATTATTAATGCTGTCGGTAGCTGTAATTCGTATCGCAATGCTATCGCGATTTGTGAGCGCGTTGTATACCTGGATGTTTGCGCGATCGGTTCCAAAGGCGTAATATAAGTCGCTGCTGTCGGTTGCCGATATGTGTATGCTTCTTGCGTTCTTAGATAACTTGATATTGAAGTAAGTGTTGTACGGACGTGCGCTGGTAAGTTTCAGATCCCGTGCATCGAGGTTCACGGTTCCAATCTGGAATCCTTCTTTGTTTCCGTCGAGCAGGATTGAGTCAGCCACGAATCCATATGCTTCACTTTTAGAGTCTGCGATTAGGTTCTTGTTGCGATCATCAATTGCGTTTAACCAATATAAGCCTGGTTTAAGATTTTCCAGTAGGAATTCGCCTTTGTCATTCGTTTGAGTGAAATAGGTAGATGAATGCTGAAAAAGACTGAACGTATCTGAGTATTCGGTCAGTGTTACCGTTATTTCTTTTTGGGGTTCCTGTGTTATTTGTTTTACGACTGTCCCTTTAACGGAAAGTGAATCGATGTATGCGCCAGTGCTAAGTGCAAGACGAAGGCCTTCGGTGGGATTTCGTTCGGTGACATCTTTAACAGATTCGCGAAAGTTAAACGTGTAAGTGGTGCTGTCCTGAAGCGTTTCCAGTTTTGAAATGATAATAGAGTTTTTTCGTGCTTCTATTTTATAGTCTTTTCCGACTGATGGATTGATAATGAGTTCTTCCCTGGGATTATCTAGCTGAACCATTTCATTGAAAAGTAATTCAATCTCGGTACCGTTGAAGTTGGTTGATTCATTCGGGGGAATAGTCGAGATAAGTGAAGGAGGAATAGTGTCTTTCGGGCCTCCCGTTGGGGAGCTTTGTCTTGCGCATGCGAGTACAAACAAACCATAAATGAACCAATGAATATTTTTACTTACTCTCATTTCGTGATAAGGTATACTAAACTGGAATATTGATTTGCTTTACCCGAGTTAATGTTTGAACGGAGCCCGGTAACTGCTCCTGAGATCATTCGCATGAAGCCGTTTTTGCCCTGATACTTTTCGCTGAGCATAGACACGTAGAATGAATCGAGTTTCATCGGGATGGTTTGTATGATCTTGAGCCCGTGTTTGGTTGCTAATTTATTCATGCTGGATTGGCTGAAGTGCCAAAGATGCCTTGGAACATCGTACGCTGCCCAATGTCCTTCATATTTTCTTGCATCGAAGCTTTCGAAGTTTGGCACCGCGATGAGAATCATTCCATTATTATTGAGCAGTGATTTGATCTGGCTTAAACTTTCATTTAATGTTGGTAGATGCTCTAGTACATGCCATAGCGTGATACATGCATAAGTTCCTTTGACATCGGATATTGTATGGTAGATTGATTGATCCAGTTTTGACTCTGCGTGTTGCCGGGCCTCATCAGAAGGTTCAACCCCCTCTACTACATATCCCTTTTGTTTCATGTATGCGAGAAAAGAACCGGTACCGCAGCCAATGTCCAGTATATTGGGTTCGATATCTCGAATTCTCTTGTTTACTAGATCATGTTTCCAGTGCAGTGTGAATTTCCTTGCGATTTGATAGAGCTCATTGATTACCCCACTTGCATTGTCTTTGTGAGATACATAATCATCAGACTGGTAATATTTCTCCAGGTCATTTGTTTCGGGACGAGGTGACGTGATTAAGAAGTTGCACGATGGACATTTTACGATGCTAAAATATTCGTTTGAAACGGTATAGTCTTTGACTATTAACTCCTCCTTGAGATTACCGCTATTGCAGACTGGGCACTCCTTCACCTGAACCATTACTTCCCAAGATAAATCGTTAACACGGATATGTCCGATGGTGACACGCCGCTAATTCTTGAAGCCTGCCCTATTGTTTCCGGACGAATCCTTTTTAATTTTTCACGCGCCTCAGATGACAGGGCGTTTACGCGATCGTAATCGAAATCAGTTTTTATCTTATAGTCTTCGAGTGATCCTATGCGTTCTGCTAACTTTTGCTCTCTTTCGATGTAGGACTCATACTTGACATGAATTTCTGCTTGTTCACCAACCTCGTCAGAGTAGGTATTCAAGAGGCTCGCGACACGCTCATCAAGTTGACTTAGTTCTGCGCGGCGAATCTGTGGCCGTCTTAGCAGATTGATTAAGGAGGTTTTCTCTTGAATTGGAGCTGTGCCAATGGTTGCCAGTGCCGCATTCGTTGTTTCTGGTTCGACCTTTGTTTTCGCCAACTCTTTGAGCAATGCCTCAATTCCTATTTTCTTTGTCTGGACGGCTTCGTAGCGATCCTTTGACGCGAGCCCTAACTGAAATCCTTTTTCCGTAAGTCGGATGTCAGCGTTATCCTGTCTGAGTAAGATTCGGTATTCAGCCCTGGACGTAAACATCCTGTATGGTTCCTGTGTGCCTTTCGTGATCAAGTCATCAATCAGCACACCGATATAAGCTTCTGAACGCTTGAGAACGAAAGCCTCTTTCTCATGCACCTTGTTGTGCGCATTAATGCCTGCCATTAATCCCTGGCATGCAGCCTCCTCATATCCTGTCGTTCCGTTGATCTGGCCCGCAAAAAATAGATTTTCGACTAGATGAGTTTCCAATGACAGTTTCAACTGGGTCGGTGGAAAGAAGTCATATTCGATTGCGTATCCCGGGCGGAACATTTTAGCATTTTCGAAACCAGGTATTTTAGTCAGTGCTTTATACTGGATGTCCTCTGGCAATGATGTTGAGAACCCGTTTACGTAGATCTCGACAGTGTTCCATCCCTCCGGTTCTACAAAGATCTGATGGCGATCACGCTCTGCGAATCTGTTGATCTTGTCCTCAATTGACGGACAATAGCGTGGTCCGAGACCTTTAATCCGGCCCTGGAACATGGGTGATTTATCGAATCCTTTTTGGAGCTCGCCGTGAACTGCATCGTTTGTGTACGTGATCCAACAGGACACTTGTTTTCCGAGGGGTTGCGTCTCATTTGAATACGAGAATTTGCCTGGGTTTTCATCGCCGGGCTGTTCCTCCATTTTTGAATAATTGAGGCTGCGACCATCTATTCGCGGCGGAGTGCCCGTCTTCATCCTTCCGGATTCAAAGCCTAAGCGAATCAACTGTTCTGTAATTCCTGTAGCAGCTTTTTCTGCCGTACGCCCGCCGCCAAACTGCTTTTCGCCTATGTGGATCTTACCGTTAAGGAAGGTTCCGTTAGTAAGCACAACTGATTTAGCTTTAATTCGAATTCCCAGAGAGGTTACCACACCAGCCGCCCTATTATCCTCGATAATAATCTCACTGACCATTTCTTGCCAGAAATCCACGTTGGGTGTCTTTTCAAGGGCCAGCCTCCACTCCTCCGCGAATTTCATGCGGTCGTTCTGTGTGCGAGGGCTCCACATCGCCGGGCCTTTACTAAGATTTAGCATCCGGAACTGGATCATGCTTTTATCAGACACAATCCCCGAAAGACCGCCCAGCGCGTCAATTTCCCGAACGATTTGGCCCTTGGCTACGCCACCCATTGCCGGGTTACATGACATTTGGGCAATCGTACCCATGTTCATTGTGACGAGTAAGACACTCGAACCCATAGTAGCGGCGGCGGCGGCGGCTTCACAACCGGCGTGCCCTGCCCCCACAACAATCACATCGTACTCTTTAAACATCTTGGTTTTGGTGTTCCACGTGGAACTTTATGTTTTTGCCTGCTTGTTGGTTCCACGTGGAACCTGCCGTTTTTTCCACAAAGATAAATACGCGTCTTCTTTTTTACGCATGAGGATTTGTTGTTGCCTTGACTTATCCTTAAACCCAAGCAGGTGCAGAACACCATGAATCATCACCCGACGCAGTTCCATGTCCAACGATGAGTTAAATGCACTGGCATTTTCAGTTACTCTGTCAATGCTTATAAAGATATCACCTGCTATCGTCGCAGAAGAATTATTCGTTGGAAACGTAATGATGTCTGTGTAGTAGTCATGGTTGAGATACGCGCGATTTATCTTTAACAGATAATCATCCGAACAAAAGATAAAGTTCAACTCGTGGAGTTGTTTTTTTTCGGATTTGATGGATTGCCTGATCCAGGCTGCGGTTTTTCGGGGAAGGGGAACTTTGAAGGTAATCTCTTCACTAAAATAGTTAATGTCAGCCATCAACTGTTCATATAAAAACTCAGCTCTACAATGCGGCCGTTTTCCTTAAACTCGACCTCGTCCGACAGGTGTTTCATAAGAAATATCCCACGGCCGCCGGGCTTCTCAATATTTTCCGGAGCGGTAGGGTCTGGTAAATGTTGGAAGTTGAAACCTCCGCCTTCATCCTTGATCACAAATCTTAAAAGGCTGTCTTGAAGAAAAAGGGATAAGTGAACGTTTTTGGACCTGTCGCCACCATTGCCATGTTTAATAGCGTTGTTAACAGCTTCGGTTACTGCAATCATAATGTTGCCGTATATATCGTCGTCCAGGTGAAAGCGTTCCTTCGCGTTATCAATGAAGCTTTCGATCATTCGAATGTTTTCAGCTAAGGAAGGAACCTGGATACTGATGGTATTCATGTGCTCGGTTAATTGTTTCCCAATCGTTTAAAGTACTCGCTTACTTCCTTCTTATAATAAGGATAAAGTTTTGGAGGAACTGTTTTCAGCAATTCTACTTCTTTTTCCTTGAGTCGCAAATATTCTTCAAATGCCTTAGGGATTTCTTTTTCCTGATCCTTTGCCGTCTCCCCTTTCCGTTCCTCATCCATGTCCTGTTCTCTCATGGATTTTTCTGCCTCCAGCAACCTGGTCATGATCTCCTTTTGCCGTTTGATCATCTGATCGGTTAGTTGCTTGTTCACAAGATCCATTTCGGTTTGTTCCATTTTGCCCGGAATATCCCCACCGGGGGTCTTTCCTTCGTTCTTCATTTTTTCCTGCATTTCCTGCAGTGCCCTGCGGATGCGCTCCTGCTCAGCAGCCATTTTTGCTAATTCTTCCGAGAGCTCGCGCCCTGACTTGCCGCTATTTTTTAATTGCTGAATTCGCTCATTAAGCTGCTGCTGCATCTGACTTAAGCTCTGCTTCTGAGATTTTTGTTTCGATTTCCCGGACGAAGGCTTTGCATTTGCCATCATTTGCATCATCATATCGAAATGATCATCAAGCATGAGTGCCAGGTTATTCATCGAGGTCATGCTCATTTGCATCGCTGTTGCCGCCTGTGGCCTTCGGCGCTCCTTGTTCGCATCGATTACCTTATTCATGTGATTGTTTAGCTCGCCAATTTCCCTTGTGATAAAAGAACCCATCATCGGATCTTTTTTGCCAAGCGCCAGCAGACTATCCTCAATTACCTTCGAATCGTCTTTCAGCTTAAGCTGTGTTTGTGCAAGACCATTGAATCGCGGATCATTCTGTTGTAGCTCATTAAAATCTTTCATTAAAGCCTCTTGGTCGTACGACAGTTTCACGAGCCCATGAATGATTTGACGAAGGGATTCGAGGTTTTGCATATCCATTTCCATCATCATCGAGTTCTGCATTCCCTCCATTTGATCCTTCATCTGCTGAAGCTTCTGCACGGCATTTTTTTGAGGTGGGATCGCTTTTGAAGGCTCACCCTGTTCGAGTTGCTCCTTGCTTTGATTTTGCTCATTCTGGATATCCTGCTGCTGCTGATCAGAAGGCATTTGTTCATCCTTTTTTAGTTCTTCACCTAGCTTTCCCAATTCTTTTAGCTCTTCGCTCATTTGCTTTAGCTCTTCAGTCAACTGCTCCTGTTGTTTCGCTAAATCGGAAGCCTGCTTCTCTTCCGCTTCGTTTGTTCGCTCCGATTTCTTATCACCCTTGTTGTTTTCCAGAGATTCTGTCTTGTCCAAAAGTTCTTCCTGCTTTTCAAGCTGCTGTTTCAGATCCTGAATTGCCTGGTCGAGCTTAAATTCGTATTGCAGCTCTTTGAATAGCTCAAGGGTTCGCTCGAGTTCTTTCTCCAGATTGTTGGAGTTTTGATTCATCTTATCAAGAAGCTTCTGAATTTTAGAAACATCGGTATTCTCTTTCAGCAGTTTCTGCAATTCTTCAAATAACTTCTTTGTCTCTTCGTCGAGTAACTGATCCATCAACTTCTGGAGTTGCTCGGCTTTCTCTCTTATTCGTTCGTTCTGTTCCGTGAACGCATTTTTCTTTTCATCCAGCAGTTCGTTCTGATCTTTTAGCTGTTCAACAGCTTGATCAAGAGACTGCTTTTGCTGGATAATATCTTCAAGCATTTTTTTGTCTTGCCAGTCGAGGGTTTGCTTTCCTTTGATCTTCTGATTGGCGTTTTCGATCTGATCCTGCAGTTTTTTCGCTTTTGAGAAACTTTGATCAATGTTCTTTTCTGTTTGTTGCTGCGACTTGCTTATCTCCGCTTCAAGATTCTCTGCAGTCGGAACCATGAAAGTGTATTGGCTGCTCTTCGTTGATTTGCTTCCGTTAACACCATCGTTATCCCACACTTGCAAATAATATTCGATTCGTTGGCCAGGGGATAACTTCAATGAATCAAGACTCCAATTAAAAAAGAAATTCTGCTGAGCCTGGTTGCGCTGTACCGGGATTCGAACCTCCTTCTTAACCATTTGATTATCAGATTCATCCGTGATCTCATAGTTGAGAGCGAGCTTAACAACACCATGATCATCGCCTACTGTTCCGCCCAGAATAATACGTTTGTAGAGTACTGAGTCGCGAAAATTGCTGACGGCGATTCGAGGATATTCGTCCTTGATAACGCCGATCTGGTAAGCAATTCTCTCTTTATTTTTGCTATGCTCGTTCGTCAGACTGATTTCATAAGCGCTGGGATCTTTGAACATCTTTTCAAACGCAAATGACTCGCTGTCAGATGCTTTGAAAGATTCAGGTGAATTTTCTCCATTAAAAAGGATCGTCGCCTCGTCGGCATATGCTGTTGAAATTTTCCATTTTACAATGGTGCCCTCGGGAATTTCAAGGTTACCGGCATTTGTTAGCCGCTCGTTCCGTCTCTGTAGATATCGTGGGTAAAGTAGCTCAACGCTCGACTTTAAGAGTTCCGGTCTGTTCAAGAGTTTTATTTCATAAGAATCCGAATAAAAACCGGCGGCTTCAATCTGAAACGTAACAGGTTCCTGAAGTCGCTCAAACTTGTAAGAAAAAGCTCCCTCTTCTGTAGGCGTTAACTTCAGTCGCTGACCGTTTGACACGAGATAAGCATTCTCAGGCAACGCGCTGCCTGTTAATTGAATTTCCAGATCAAAGTCTTCATTATAAAAACCGGCGAGTGATTGGTTGGCAACAGTAAAAGTAAACGGAGCCGCAGGTGAATATTCGCGATTGAAATGAACGAGCCGTTCAGTACTGTTGGTAAGGATGGAGCTGTTGATTAGAAAAATCGCCAGAAAGACGGCAAGTGGTACGAGCAGATATTTCAGATACCGGGTGTTTTCACCTAAATCAATCGCTGTCGAAAACTCCATTGGTTCAAACTCACGCGATTTCTGTTGCACACTTGCATAGCCCAGTGCAGACCTATCGGAGGTTGTGGTAAGCTGAATTAAATTAACCAACCTGTCTTTCACATTCGGAAGCGACCGGCCGATGAGCCGCGCAGTATCTTCTTCACTCAGTCCTTTGTTAATGATCCACCATTTGAGGGGATCCATAAGAAAACGAAAAACACAATAACCAGCAACCGCAAAGAATGTTACTAACACCAGGAGACGCATCCACTGACTCATCCATAAGCTGTGTTCCAGCAATGAAGCGACAATGAAATAACCGCCGAGAATTGAAAGTGTAAGAATGAATCCTCGCAGGAAGAGATTGAGATAATACTTCCGTTGGAAGGATTTTATTTTTTGCCTTATGCTGCCAGCGCTATCGTTCATAGTAAGGACGTTTAAGGAAACAACGAGTTATGATCGCGAAAGTTGAGAATCACATCAAGATAAATTGTATTCCCGGTTGATAAAAGAGCTGTGATCACAACCGGACTATTCGGTCGGTGCCGAACCGTCGCTATAGATCCAGTTGTATTCAGCTTCGAAATATTCCATTACGTGAATCTTAAGCAATTTTTCCTGTTCGAGTAAGTCAAAATGGGGGAGCTTTTTAACAACTTTCCAATGTGGCCAGCCGTCTTTGTCGAGGCCCTCAAGTTCGTAATAACCGGAAAGACTCAGCACTTTACAGATGCCGATGTGCATGAGATCCTGCTTTTCTTCTTTTGAAAAAAATGCGGAGCCTCTACCCAGCTCCTGCACACCAATCAGAAATAATACCCCGTTAAGATCTTTTGGTTTTTTGCCAATAAGTCCTTGCAGCTCATTGAGCAACGCATTCCATTTGCGGTCAAGATCGAGGTCGCGTTTAAACATTTCGCAGTTCCTCCCAGTACTCAAACGCCCTGCGCAAATGCGGGATGACGATGGTGCCTCCTACCAAAGTCGCAACACCCATTGCTTCGTGAACTTCTTCTGTGGAGAAGCCGACTTCCTTACATTTTCCAAGGTGATAGCGCACACAATCGTCGCATCTCAGGACGAGCGAGCACGTAAGACCAATCAGCTCCTTGGACTTTACATCCAGATGTCCGGCGGCGTATGCATTCGTGTCGAGGTTAAAGATTCTTTTGATGATCAGGCTCTCTGAGTCCATGATCTTCTCGTTCATTTTGCTTCTGTAATTATTGAAATCTTCTACTAATCCCATAACTTACTTGCTAAACCAGATAGGTCTATTTTTAGTTTGCAGCAAATATATTATTGATTTGGTGAATTCTACGGCGGCTGATATCCTCAACGACTTTGTTTCATTATTCTTTCCAAGAACATGTGCTGGATGCGATGAGGCACTTGTGAAGGGCGAAACCATGATCTGTACAAAATGTATCATCGAAATGCCCCGGGCGAACTATCACCTTGAAAGAAACAATCCATTCTATCAGAAGCTTCGTGGCCGCGTTCCCTTGCAATTTGTGATGTCGTTTCTGAAGTTTTCGAAATCGGGTCGTGTGCAAAAGATTCTTCACGAGCTGAAGTATCGGAACAAACCGGCGCTTGGTCATAAACTTGGATCCGTCTTCGGATCGGAGCTCGCACGTACCGGGTATAAAGACATGTTTGATATTATTGTTCCTGTTCCCTTGCATCGGATAAAGAAGGCGAACCGCGGCTACAATCAAAGTGAAGAATTTGGAAACGGACTGGCAGAGATGCTCGAAATCCCTTGCAACGACGACATCGTACAAAGGATGTCGCAAACATCGACGCAAACAAGAAAGAGTCGGCTTGGCAGGTGGGAAAATGTCAAAGATGTATTTGCATTATCAAACGTTGCCGCCGTGAGTGGGAAACGTGTGCTTCTGGTAGACGATGTTGTGACGACTGGCGCGACACTTGAAGCGGTGTGCTCCGTATTGCACAGTCATGGTTCGGCCGAACTCAGTGTGGCGTGTATCGCGGCTGCACAATAAAAAAGCCTGACGTCTGCCAGGCTTGAAATGCATTCTTGCAAGCTTATTTACACAACGAGACTTCTTTCCATCATAAACTCCGCAATTTGTACGGCGTTCGTCGCGGCGCCCTTGCGCAGATTGTCGGAAACCACCCACATGTTAAGAGTTTTCGGCTGCGATTCATCACGCCTGATCCTGCCAACAAAAACTTCGTCGCGTCCCTTTGAGTTAATTGGCATTGGATAAACATTATTCTTCGGATCGTCCTGAACGATGACCCCTGGCGTGCTGGCAAGAATTGTTCTTACCTCACTAATATTGAAATCTTCATAGAACTCGACATTGACAGCTTCGGAATGGCCGCCGACCGACGGGATCCTTACCGTGGTTGAGGTAACGCCGATTTTGTTATCACCGAGGATCTTTCTCGTTTCATTCACCATTTTCATCTCCTCCTTCGTGTAACCATTGTCGAGGAAACTGTCGATGTGCGGCAGCGCATTCATGTCGATCGGGTGTGGATAAACTTTCGGCCCGCTTACCCCCTGTCGTTCATTCATCATTTGCTGAACCGCGTCCTTGCCGGTACCGGTTACCGATTGGTAAGTTGAAACAACAATGCGCTTCAGCTTGTACTTGACATGAAGTGGAGCCAGCGCCATTACCATTTGAATTGTTGAACAGTTTGGATTGGCAATAATGCGGTCATCGATAGTCAACGTGTGACCATTGATTTCCGGAACAATCAACTTTTTATGCGGATCCATTCTCCATGCGGAGGAATTGTCTATTACAATCGCTCCCCGGTCAGCAAATTTCGGCGCCCATTCCAGCGAGATGGTTCCGCCTGCGGAAAAAATTGCCACGTCCGGAGCGAGTTGGCATACCTCTTCGATTCCTTTAATCAAATATTCCTTGCCCTTAAAAGTGAGTGATTGACCAACAGATTTGGGAGAAGCGACCAGATATAACTGATCAAACGGGAAGCTTCTTTCTTCAAGAACCCTTAAAATTTCCTGGCCAACCAACCCGGTGGCCCCAACAATAGCAAGTTTCATTTATTTTATTAATTTGACGTCACAAAAATAGTCAAAGGCCTCTCTCTATGTACACACCTCAAGGGATATCCGCGTATTCTTTACAAAATTTTTTACGGAAAACGTTTACAGCAATTTTGATTGTTAACATTTTGTTCAGCCAACAAGTGTTCGCTCAGGTTGCCGACGATTTCGGCGATGCTGAGATTCATAACAATCCAACCTGGCGAGGCAACGATGCAAAGTTTTCTGTTTATGGTAACGAGCTTCGCCTTTCAGCGCCGGCCGTTAATGACATAGCATATCTATCAACCGCGAGTTCTTCGATTAATAACGCAACATGGCAGTTTCTTGTTCGAATGGATTTCAACCCATCATCGACTAACTTTTCCAGAGCGTATCTGGTATCAAGCGCGGATGATCTCACCGGAGCAACCGATGGCTATTTCGTGATGATCGGTGGCACAGCGGATGAGGTGAGCCTTTATCGTCAGGATGGTGTTACACGAACGCGGATCATCGATGGAGCGGACGGCACGCTGAATCTCAGCACCGTAACGGTAAAAGTAAGAGTGACGCGCGACGACGCTGGCAACTGGACACTCTTTTCGGATGTTGGCAACACCGGAACTTTCACGCAGGAGGGAATTGCAGCAGACACGACGCATCTGGTATCATCCTACTTTGGCGTTTACTGTGAATACACGTCGACCCGTTCGGACAAATTTTACTTTGATGATATCAGTGTTGTAGGAGATCCTTTCGTCGACAATGTCGCGCCATCGGTTAACGCCGTTGAGGTGGTTTCATCAAACGAGCTCAAACTTACCTTTTCGGAACAAATTGATTCTGCCTCTGCAGTGATGCCGGAAAATTATTTGATCGCAGATCACGGCACGGCAAACCAGGTTCTCCTTTCAAACACAGGCAATGAGATCACGCTTCAATTTCCGTTTTCGTTTCCCAATGGAATCGAATCAAATCTTGTTGTGGAAAACGTCAATGACCTCTATGGAAATACGATAAACTCTATCAATCAATCATTCATGTTTTTTCAGGCTGCGCGCGTTGTGAAACGAGATGTGATCGTTACGGAGTTCTTTGCAGACTATTCGCCTGTGATCGGCTTACCGGAAGGAGAATTTTTCGAAATCTACAATCGGAGTGAAAATCCGATTCAGCTTGAAAACTGGCGCGTGACTGACGGCAGCAGCGTAGGATTTTTCCCAGACAAGATCCTCTTACCCGGCGACTACCTGATTGTCACGGCGTCTTCGACCGAGAGCAGCTTCGCGTCCTTTGGTCCGGTTGTTGGCCTCTCAAATTTCCCAACACTCAATAATTCCGCTGACCTTATTTTATTGAAAGATCCAAACGATCTCGTTATAGATTCGGTGAACTATAGCTCAGCATGGTATGGTGATCCGGATAAATCACAGGGCGGCTGGACGGTAGAAAGAATTAACAAGGAGGACGAGTGCAGGGAATCGGAGAACTGGCGTGCTAGTATCGCTACGATGGGAGGAACACCCGGCGCGGAAAATTCTGTCCATAACAATGAAGCAGATACTGTTCCACCTGCGATTGTCAGCGTTGCTCATGTCCAGGCAAATGAATTTGCAATTGAATTCACCGAAAAGCTCGATGAAATACTGCCGGAGATAACAGATATTTTTATTTCACCAGCGCTTACGATTGACTCGATCTTTTATTCTAATAGTACTTTCAGGGAGATTGTAATTCTTTTTCAAGAAAACATTCCGATTGGAAAGTCACACCTGATAACTTTTGAAGCCCTTCGCGACTGCCCCGGAAACGAAATTGATCAACCAATTTCGGCATGGCTGTACTATGATGATACTCCGCCGGCGATTACTGAAATTCAAACGTTATCAGATACAAGTGTCTTAGTCCGGTTTTCTGAGTCGATTGACACAACTGAAACTTTAGCCGGAATATTAATTGAGGGTCACGCACTAGAGCACTTCGATTTTGCCGACAGCGCCGTCACACTTTTTTCAGGTACGCCGTTCCAGAATGGCCAAACTCAATCGCTTCACATTGAAGGCATTCATGATATTAACGATAATGCAATGGAGCAAGACACAAGCTTTTTGTATTTCAAACCTTCACCAGTTAGTAATAGAGACATTATCATCACAGAGATCTTTGCAGACCCTTCGCCTGTCGTTGGCCTGCCGGAAGTTGAGTTTGTTGAGATTTACAATCGCAGTCATAATCCAATTAATGTTGATCAGTGGATCTTTACAGATCTGAGTTCACTTACGACTCTACCATCTGATATATTACTGCCAGGCGATTACGCCGTCATTTGTTCAAAAACTTCAGCAACTGCATTCGCAGAAACATCGAAAGTTATTGGTGTCGGCAATTTTCCGACATTAAACAACAATGGCGAGGTGCTGGTATTGAGAGACAGCTCAGGAAAAATGATTGACTCGGTTTTTTATAGTTCTTTATGGTATAAGGATATAGACAAAAAGGAGGGTGGATGGACTCTGGAGGTTATTGATCCGGATGATGTTTGTCTTGGCGCTGATAATTGGATTGCGAGCACCGACTCTACAGGAGGAACCCCCGGCCAGGTCAATTCGGTTTACCAGGTTATACATGACGTGGAAGGTCCACAGATTTCCAATCTACGCGCAGACTCTTCAATGATAGTGGTTATGTTCAATGAAAAGCTCGGTAAAGTCTTGCCTTCACCTGATCAAATTATCGTGTCTCCTTCGCTGATCATCGATTCAGCATATTTTCACAATAATCACAGGGAACTCAACTTGTTGTTACCGGTTGCGCCGCAAAAAGACAGAACGTATCATTTCCAGTTTCTTAATTTTCAAGATTGCCCCGGAAACGTCTCCGATACTTTGCACGCCTATCTTAATTACGACACCATCCCACCCACGATCAGATCCATCACGATTTCTTCGGATCACGCGCTACAGATTTTATTCTCAGAGCGGATAGACCAACAGCAAACGATAAACAGTTCAACATTCGTTCTTGCCGACAGCCTGGAGCCGGTATCAATTACGCCCGCCGACAGCAGCGTGATGCTTCAGTTCAGCAGCTCATTTGCGAACGGATATCACCATACGCTGTCAATCTCTCAAGTTCCTGATATCAACGGAAATGAATTCAGTGCGGATACTTCGTTCACGTATTTCGTTCCATCGAATGTTGCCCTGCATGACGTTATCATAACAGAAATTTTCCCGGACCCGTCCCCTCTTGTCGGCCTTCCCCCAACGGAATTCATTGAACTCTTGAATAGAAGCGAAAATCCGGTTGACCTCGGAATGCTGAAGTTCACAGATAAAAGTTCAACAGCCAGCTTCCCGCAATGGATACTCTTGCCCGGAGAATATGTTATAGTATGCTCAAAAGAGTCCGCGCTCAACTTTCAAGAAAACCGGGTGGTGGGCGTAGTGAATTTTCCGACGCTTGGAAATAACCAGGATACCATTGTGCTCCACAATTCAGACGGCGTTGTGCTTGATTCTTTGGTTTACACAAACGAATGGTACCGTGACATTGACAAACAGGCGGGTGGATGGTCACTTGAAAGAATTGATGTTAATAACTTTTGCGAGATCGCCCAAAACTGGATGGCCTCCATGAACGTGACCGGTGGCACGCCTGGACACGTCAATTCTGTTGATAGTGTGTTGAACGATGTCGAAGGCCCACGGATAAAAACATTAAGGACAGAAACAACGGATGAAGTTTTGATTGAATTTGATGAGCCGCTCACGTATGTTCCGCTTCTCTCACAAATTATGATCGAGCCTGCGCTTGGCATAGACTCGATATTTTTTGGTGATTGGGATAAATCCGTTGTCAGTATCCTTCTGTCCGAAAATATTCGTGATGGTAAAACTTACGTGATTCGCGTAACGGATGCCCAAGACTGCGAGGGTAACATTATTTCTGAAGAACATGGCTTGGGTTATCTTAACTACGATACCATCCCTCCGTCGGTCATCAGCACGCATGCCCCGACAGATTCGACCGTTACGCTTGTTTATTCTTCGGGCACGGATGCACAATCCGCATCCAATATTGATAACTATTCGATTTCTGAAATCAATGCGCTTCCAATATCAGTAACGTTTGTTAATGATACGGCCACACTGACATTCGAAAATCAATTTACAAACGGAAAGAACTACAGCCTTTTGATTGTCGGAATAACGGATATCAACGGGAACAGGGCTGACATTGGGACTGACTTTCGTCATTTCAATCCAATGCCTGTTGCATACAGAGACGTAATCATCAATGAATTTTTTCCTGATCCGGCGCCTCCCATTGGGTTGCCTGAATATGAGTTTGTCGAACTTTATAACAGGAGCCCAAATCCAATCGACCTGACGGATTGGATAATTAGTGACAAGTCCACCGAAGGCAAACTCACAGCGCACATCCTCCTACCGGATGAGTATGTTATTTTATGCCCATCCTCTGCCATCGACCTTTTTCCGCCTTCAGCAAGAGTGATCGGTGTTTCCGCTTTCCCTTCTTTAAATAATTCCAGTGACACGCTCATATTGAAAGATAACAACCATGAAATTATTGACAGCCTGATCTATGCAAGTGATTGGTACGCCGATGAAGACAAACGAGCTGGTGGATGGACATTGGAGCGCATCAATCCTGATGATATTTGCAGGCAAGACGAAAACTGGCATGCGAGCGTTGACTCCAATGGAGGCACGCCTGGAGAAATTAATTCCGTCTATAACGCCAGCCCGGATGTTGATGGCCCAATACTGGCGGGTCTCTCGATGCCAGACAGCTCCACTGTAGTTTTATCATTTGACGAAAGTTTGGACTTAAACTCTCCGGTAACATTTATCATCACTCCTGAGATAGACATCGCATCCAAAACGATTCAACAAAAATCTGTCACAATATTTTTAGAACGCCGTGTGGAAGAAGGAAGGATGTACAAAGTTGAGGTTCAAAACCTGTTTGATTGTCCCGGAAATAAAATTGACTCGACGACCGCGCATGTGTACATCAACTACGACACAGTTGCACCCAGCCTTTCGGCCTTACATATCGTTTCGGAAAAAAGCGTGAGGTTGAATTTTACGGAAAGACTTGATGAGATCGAGACAGTGAAGACGGTGAATTATCAAATCGATGACTATGAGGTGGTGAATGTGTCGCTGCTTTCAAAATCGAGTGTTCAGGTTGAGTTCAGCAAACCGTTCGCAAACGGAGTTGTCACTAATCTTCATATTCAAAATATGCTAGATATCAATGGTAACTCCCGCAACGCGTCTGTTGATTTTATTTATTTTCAATCCGCGCCAATCCTATACAAAGACATCGTCGTGTCGGAATTGATGGCAGATCCCGCGCCAGTCGTTGGACTGCCGGAGGCTGAATACGTCGAGTTGTTTAATCGTAGCTCAAATCCAGTCCAGCTTGCCAACTGGGTAATCAGCGATGGCTCCATCAGCGGAAGCCTGCCGTCCTACATTTTGTTGCCACAGGAATATGTACTCCTTTGTAATCTCGCAAGTCTGGAATTGTTTTTGGAATACGAAAATGTTTTAGGTGTTTCGGATTTTCCGTCCCTGAACAACGCCTCAGATTTTGTAAAAATGATCGACCCAACCGGGGCAGTGATTGATTCAATTTCGTACACAGACGAATGGTACGGACATGCAGATTACGCAGACGGCGGCTATTCGCTTGAGATCATCGACCCTGATAATGTCTGC
>Ga0196965_1000472_pt1 | contig 23471 bp, 15 predicted proteins | sample S1_20metaG_FD_148668 | JGI IMG/M metagenome (GOLD analysis project Ga0196965, IMG submission 148668) | Soil microbial communities from Anza Borrego desert, Southern California, United States - S1_20 | ecosystem: Environmental > Terrestrial > Soil > Desert | place: USA: California | collected... | reverse complement strand
GTCAATGACATGATATTGGAACTTATGTCGAAAAGATTTAGAAGAATGAAGCTCGTGGCGATGGTGATCGGAATTTGAATGATAATGCTCAGTGCACTTCTCAAGTGGAACAGGAACACAATCACTACCAGGGAAACAACTATCATTTCTTCAATCAAAGTCGTTTTTATAGAACTTATTGATTCCTGAATAAGGCCGCTTCGGTCGTATACGATGTTAAATTTTACACCTTTGGGAAGACCTTTGGCCACTTCTTCCATTTTCTTTTTCACATTTGCTATTACCTCATTGGCATTTTGGCCGTAACGCATTACCACAATTCCCCCTACCACTTCTCCTTCGCCATCCTTGTCAAAGATTCCAAGCCTGCTTTCTCCCGACATTTGCACGGTGGCTACGTCTTTTACTCTAATAGGTGTCGCGTTTACCGTTTGAAGGGGGATGTTGGCAATGTCCTCTTTGCTTTTCAGGTAGCCGGTAGTTTTAATAATGTATCCGATATCGCTCAACTCAAATTTTCTTCCGCCGGCTTCGTTGTTATTTGCCTGGACTGCCTGAGCAATCTGGGGCACTGAAAGTCCGTAATAGGTAAGTTTATTTGGGTCAATTGTAATCTGATATTGTTTTGTTTGCCCTCCAAAAGAAGCGATTTCACTTACTCCGGGTACATTTTGTAAAGCAAATTTTACATACCAGTCCTGGATGGCCCTTTGTTCGCCAAGATCCATTCCTGAGGCATCCAAAGTATACCAAAGAATATGGCCCACACCAGTCCCATCTGGTCCCAATGTAGGAGTAACACCTTCAGGCAGCATGCCTCCGGCTGTGCTCAATCGCTCAAGTACTCTCTGACGAGCCCAATACACATCCGTATCATCATTGAAAATGATATAAATGAAACTCATTCCAAACATGGAATTGGCCCTTACATACTTTACTTCAGGAAGGCCCTGAAGATTTGTTACCAAAGGGTAGGTAATTTGATCCTCAATGATTTGAGGGCTTCTTCCCATCCATTCTGTAAAAACAATTACCTGGTTTTCAGAAAGGTCTGGAATGGCATCTATTTTATTGGTTTTTACAGAATATATTCCCCAAATAAATAGCCCTGCCGATATTAATAAGACAAAGAATTTATTCTTTAATGAAAATGAAATGATACGTTCGATCATATAATCTTATGCTTTGATGTTGTAGATACCACTGGTTTATAAGCAGTAACAGAAAATCTATTCTGTTTTAAACACAGAAAAAGAGCATCGCCATTGATTAAAACTTAATCAAGGCATATGCAGCATAAGAAGTATTACAGACGGAAAATCTGGTTAAAAATAAACCTGGGGACTTTATAAAAAGGAGGACTGTGATAATCAGATAAAGAAATAGATGACGATTCAGCAATGAGGCTTTCAAATTCTACAAGAAGGAATTTGAAGTCTGCAAGGAGGATACGTTCCAGGTTAATCTTGAAAAGAGAACCAGTTTGCTGTTCATCGCCGGCACTTTCCACATGTACATCTTTACAACAGTCGTGGGTTTGTTCTGTTGATTTACATGCACAATCTTTCTTTTCTTTAAAAATTTCAGAAGAAGTAAGCAGCTCACCACAAAAGTGCATGCTGTAGCTCACGCCTGCATTAAACAGGAGGTAGCAAAAAAGCATGAATATGGTGAAGTATCTTTTCATTCTAAAATAGGTTCGGGGTATGAGGTATGAGGATTGAGGAGACCACTGCGAACTTTTTGCTTTCTTTATATAAATCGTTCATTTCTTTATGATGATTTCCTCTAAATTAACACTTCCTTCATATTATCAAATTAGCATATCTCTATGTTCATTCGATATTTGAAGTAACAAATATATAAAGATAAATAATTCAAACAATTATAGAATTTTATAAAAAAGGTACAGAATTTTTGGGTTTTGCCGTTTATTCTGTTTCGCGTGTGATAATAAGATTGACCCTATCTGTAGCGTGGCCTTGAACGTTTTCTGATTTTATAAGAACGATCTCTTTTTTTCTTTGGAACAATTTGATTTACATCGTGAAGGATATTAAACCTTAAGGAATAGTAGGAGGTTATTTTGGTCATTTTTTTCATTTTTCCCCCAACGCGGACTTTTATTCTCTGTCCTGGAAAAGGATTTGCAAATGATGTTGAAAAGGTTAAACCTGAAATAAACATCATTAAAACGATAGCTTGTGCTATGGTCTTCATAAGGAGCTGGTTTTTGTGTATAGTTAATATTGCCCTGTTTAACGTTGTGGCTTTGGTATAGTTTAAATGTTGTTTTGAAAAAAAATCAGGTTTAGAAAATTGAAATGCTTTAACTATTCACTATCAGTTTATTGCGATTTACTATTTGCGCTATGTTTTTCAATGAACAAATGGTCGCTAAAGCCAAATATTTAATCAAAAAATTCCTTCCAACTTTTAAGGCTAAGTAAAATAAATTAAAACTTAATAAGTATCAGGTCGTAGCTTTTAGTATATCTATTCTGCAAAACCAGACATAAAAGTTTTGGTTAGTAATTCATAAGAGTTTCGGTATTAGTAGTCATCGGGTACAAGGAAGGATTCCTTGGTATTGAGTAAATGGAAAAATAGTTGGATTAATAAAAATGAGAAATTATGTTTTATCACGTAAAAGATTTACAGTTTAATGCCCGGGTATCGAAACCCGATCCAAAGTTTGCAAGCCTTTTATTAGAGCAATTTGGCGGTCCCAATGGAGAACTGAAAGCAGCCATGCAATATTTTGTTCAGGCCTTTGGCGCAAGGCAGCCTTATCCGGATAAGTATGATTTATTGATGGATGTTGCCACAGAAGAGTTCAGCCACCTTGAAATTGTAGGAGCGACAATCCAGATGTTGCTTAATGGGGTCAATGGCAAATTAAAGGACATGTCCGAGGAATCGGAAATTATGCAGTTGCTTAAAGGAAAAGAGGCAAAGGAAAGTTATATTCACGAGGCAATGGTCAATCCTCAGTTTTTTGCATTAAGCGGAGGTGGGCCAAGAGTAACAGATAGCCAGGGAACTCCATGGTCTGGGGCTTATGTAAACGCTAATGGCGATCTTACCGTGGACTTGCGTTCAAATATTGCTGCTGAATCGAGGGCCAAAATTGTATATGAGTATTTACTTCAATTCACAGATGATCCTCATGTAAAAGATACCCTTATGTTTTTGATGACAAGGGAAGTTGCCCATTTTCAGATGTTTCAGGCAGCTTTGGAAACCATTACACCTAATTTTCCGCCAGGTGTTCATCAAAGCGATCCCAGATATAGTAATACTTATTTTAATTTGTCCAATGGTCATGAAATTCGTGGTCCGTGGAACCAGGGAGTTTCTCCGGGATTGGGCGAAACCTGGCAATATATTGACGATCCGATAAAACATGTTATGGATACCAAAGGATTAGCTTATGATGAACCGACCGGTACTGACAGAACGGTGGAAAGCGCTGAAAAAATGAGCGAGGCTTTGGGTAAGGAAAGAAGCGCTGAAGTAAGTAGCGCGGTACCAAATGGAGAAAATCAATGGAGCGATTATTCAAAAAAAACCTTGAAAAAAGAAGTAGCGTCAAAAGCAAAAAAATGACAGAGAATTCAGAAGATTCTTTCAATAAAATAAACAATGGGGGTCGGTTGGAAATTATTTACTATACCGATCCTCTTTGTTGTTGGAGCTGGGCTTTCGAACCTCAATGGCGGCGGTTAAGGTACGAGTTTGGGTCGAACATAAACTGGCGCTACCGCATGGGTGGACTGATATCAGGATGGAAAGAATTTAATGACCCTTTCAATTCAATTTCCAGACCTGCTCAGATGGGACCCCTGTGGATGGAAGCAAGTCATATTTCGGGAATGCCCATCGACAATACAATTTGGATAAAAGATTATCCCTATTCCTCTTATCCTGCATGTATCGCCTTTAAATGTGCAGAAATTCAATCTCCTGAAGCAGCAGAACAATATCTTCGTTTGCTTAGGGAAGCGGTAATGCTAAATGGATTAAACATCGCTAAAGAAGAAGTGTTGCTACGCCTGGCAAATGAGTTGGAGTCAAAATCTCCCTTCGATTTCAATGCGAAGATTTTTGTCCGCGATCTTCAATCCGGGGCCGGACAAAAGATGTTTTTGGAAGACCTGAAAGACCTCAGATACCATCAGATCGGGCGTTTCCCTTCTTTAATTATAAAAAATACAGATACAAATAAAGCTGTAATAATTGTAGGTTACAGGCCATATAATGTGCTTTTGGAAGCTGTTTTTGCTGTTGCTCCTAACCTGGCTCCAATAGAAATGAATGAGGAAGAGTATAAAGGATTCTGGGGTAATGTGATTGAAAGGGAAATGAAAGAGGTGACTAAAAGCAGATCAGGCCTTAAAGCTAAAATGGGCAAATAATGAAATATCCTATCCGGTTTTTTATGTAGAATCCCCATGATAAAACATCTAACCATTCACCCATTCACTCAATCACTCGTTCATCTATTCTCAGCTTAAATTAGCTCGCCTTGATACCCAGCATTCTTTAAAGCCTCCTTTATTTTTTCCGCACTTACATTCTCTGATTCCACCGTCAGGATTTTATTGGGATTTAGAAGATCTACGTTCCATTTTCCTGCTGCCTCTTTGTCAAGGTGAGGAGTTACTGCTGATATACAGCCTTCACATTTGATATTGGTTTTAAATTTTAAAGTATTCATAGTAGTTTGATTTTAATTTTGATTAATAATTTATTTAAAGTTTGACTGATCTTAACCGCAGACTATTACTTACCACCGACACAGAACTTAATGCCATTGCTGCTCCAGCGATCATTGGATTGAGAAGGAAACCATAGAAAGGATATAATACTCCGGCAGCTAATGGTATCCCTATGAGGTTGTAAATGAATGCCCAGAATAAATTTTGTTTTATTGTTTGCACCGTTTTTCTTGAAAGTTTTAGCGCCTTTGGTATCTGATTTAGGTCTGAAGTAATCAAGGTCATTTTTGCTACATCCATTGCGATATCTGATCCTTTTCCCATTGCGATGCTGACATCTGCTTGAGCTAAAGCATGGGAATCATTAATGCCATCCCCCACCATGGCTACCACTTTACCTTCGCTTTGTAATTGTTTTACAAAATCTGCTTTATCGGAAGGCAATACTTCGGCCCTGTAATGTTTTAAGCCTACTTGTTTGGCTACAGCCATTGCGGTTTGTTCATTATCCCCCGTAAGCATATACACTTCGATGCCTTGATTTTGTAAATTGTCTATGGCCTGTCTTGAAGTAGCCTTGATTTTATCCGCAATAGCCAATACAGCTAATACCTTATGATTATTTGCAAAATAAATGACCGTTTTTGCTTGTTCCTGTAAAGCCAGAACCTGGTTTTGAGCATCCTCTGATATCGTCACATTAAAGTCTTGTAATAATTTGGTATTCCCTACCAAATAAGTTTGCCCTTGACTTATCGCCTTCACGCCTTTCCCTGTAATGCTTTCAAAAGCTTCCAGTTTAATAGGAAGCAAATTCTCTCTTCTTAATTTTCTAACCACAGCCTCAGCCAATGGATGTTCGGAATTGGCTTCTATTTGAAGTAGAACCGATTCGTACAGCTCCTGATTGTCCTTTTCGTCAAACCAGGTTATGTCAGTTACTTCTGGTTTTCCTTCAGTGATGGTTCCAGTTTTGTCCAGGATAATCGCATCAACTTTGTGACCCAGTTCCAGGCTTTCAGCATCTTTTATCAGGATATTGTTTTCAGCACCTTTACCTACTCCAACCATTATTGCTGTCGGGGTAGCAAGTCCCAACGCACAAGGACAAGCTATGACGAGTACGGTGATCATGGCCAGTAAGGCATGTGTAAAAGCATTGTCGCCACCAAAAATCATCCAAACAGCGAAGGTAAGAATGGCTATCCCGATAACAATAGGTACAAAAATTCCTGCTACCTTATCCACAAGCTTTTGTACTGGCGCTTTGCTTCCCTGGGCCTGCTGCACCATTTTTATTATTTGAGAAAGAACAGTATCTCCACCAACCTTTTCAGCTACAAAACGAAAACTTCCCTTTTGATTTACTGTTCCGGCAAATACCTTATCGCCATTTCTTTTCTCCACAGGAATTGGTTCTCCACTGATCATGCTTTCGTCCACAAATGAATTTCCAGATTGCACCACTCCATCTACCGGTATTTTCTCTCCTGGCCTTACCAGTACTAAGTTTTCAACATTTACCTGAGCAACCGGTATTTCCTTTTCCTCTCCATCTACTATAATTCTTACTGTTTTAGGTTGTAATCCCATCAGTTTTTTAATAGCGGAAGAAGTATTGGATTTTGCTCGTTCTTCCAGGAATTTTCCCAATAAGATAAAGGATATGATTACAGTTGCCGCCTCAAAGTAAACATGCGCGTGTAATCCTCGGTTATGAAAGAAATGAGGGTTAAGCGTATTGAAAACACTGAACAAAAAGGCTATTCCGGTACTTAAAGCGACTAAAGTATCCATGTTCGCTTTTCCGTGTCTGGCTTGTTTAAAGGCATTTATATAGAAATTCCTTCCCAGCCATAATACGGGAATGGACAACGCCATCATGATCCAGTTGGCATAAGGCATATCCATTATAAACATTCCGATGACTACGATCGGAATTGTAAGGATTGCCGCCCATATGGTTTTCTTTTTTAACGTTTGATAATGCCGGAGCTGAATTTCTTCCTGTATTTCAGCCCCATTTTCCTGATCAATAATAAGGTCATATCCAATTGATTGTATTGATTTCTGTAATTTAGGAAGTGTTGCTACTTTAGGATCATAGTCTACCCAGGCAGTCTGATTGGCAAAGTTGACACCAGCATCTCCTACACCTTCCTGTGATTTCAACATAGACTCCACACTTACCGCACATGCTGCACAAGTCATTCCGGTAACTGGTAAAGTAACTTTACTATTTCCCTGGTCCTTTTTTACAGATTTGGGTTTTTTATCAACTACCAATGTGTCCATATTCATAATATTTAAGTATATGTAAATTTACTCAATGTCATTGGCGGACGTTTTACAGAATTTTAGATATGATTTATAAAATTGCTGAGGTTTAGCTATAACAGGGGTCGTTAACTCTCACCTCGATCTTCCCGCTTCTAAGTTTCCTATACTTCATCCAATGGTAATCTCTTGCTCTCTTTTATTTTCTTAAAATGAGAGGGTGTCAAACCGGTGACTTTTTTAAATTGGGTAGAAAGATGCTGAACGCTGCTATATCCCATTTGATAGGCTATTTCACTCAGGTTTAATTCGCCGTATACCAAAAGCTCTTTTACTTTCTCTACTTTTTGATTGATAATGTATTTTTCAAGAGTAACACCTTCAAGGGTAGAAAACAGCGAGCTAAGGTAAGTATAATCCATTCCCACTTTTTCCTCAATCAGGTAAGAGAAATTAAAGTTACTTCCGCCAGCTTTTTCCTGATGATGGATCAATTCTATCACTGTAGTTTTGATCTTTTCTATGATCAGGGACTTTTTATCATCTAAAAGCTGAAATCCATGTTTTGTTAAAGCTTCAACTATTTTTGCCCGATCTACTTCTTCTTCATGTTCCCCTAAGACAACTTCTCCCAGGTTGATTTTTTCTACATGCAATCCCAGCTTTTCAAGCTCATCCTTTACTACCGTAATGCAGCGGTTACATACCATGTTTTTTATGTGAAGCTGAGTGTTTTCCATGAGTGACTTATTTATATTTTTAGCGGGAATTTCAATTTTTAAAGTTACTTGCCGCATTCAGTTTGATCTTATACAATTTCAACAATATTTAATAAAATTTCTTTCCATCACCGGTTACAAGCCAAATAAATTTTGAATCAAAAGTTGCGGTTTTCCTTGACAAATAATTCTAAAAACCCTCGATAACAAGGCTGTGGCAACTAGAGTCATTTGTGTTTATATGCTCCATTCCCATGTTTAAGCTTCTTTTATAGTCGGCCCAGGTAATTGTAGAACTGAGTAATTATATTAAAAGATTTTTATAATCCAACCTGTTTTGACTCCAAAAAGGCCAAATATTACATCGATAATTTTGTATTTATTCTGAAAAACATATCATTATTCCATTTAATTCAGAATAATGAAAATTGTATTATTCTGAATTGACTTAATACTTGCTCTCTTTAATCCTTATTTTAATATGGATTTTTTAGGATTAATTAATCAGCTTTTTAAGAGCAAAAACTTACCAGGTTTTATTCCTCATCGTTCATTTTTTTTACTTTAATACAAAACCTTCAAGGTAATAAAGAAATCTACTTTGAGGATAATTTTGATTTCATTGTCGATAATTTAGAGGAAATCTTTTAATATGGCTAGAAGTGTAAATTCCATAAGGTCTTACTTTCGAAAGAATGGTGTTTCTTTTTGCATTCATTTGGTGGTAATACTTGTCTTAATAAATTCAATGCTTACCTATTACTCAAAGCTTGAATCTGACAAGAACCTGGAGGAAATGAAGATATATGAAGAGATTCGGCAAAATAAGGAATTTATTTTGACCACACTGAATAACATTGACATGAGCTTGAGAGGGTATCTGTTGGTCGAGAACGAAGCTTTCCTGAAAACATATTCGGATACAAAAGTAAATTACACGAGGAGAATGGCGGCATTGGATACCATGCTGCCTTATATCGACCTTGACGCCAAAGCCATTGCCCCGATGAAAAATATCGTAAACGAATATTTTAAGTTGATGAACAATGCTGTGGAACTTCATAAAGCAGGTAACTATGAGGAAGCATTGCAAATTATCAAAGATGACTATGGAACAACAGTTTGGGAAGAATATGTGAAGCTTTCCGAAACAATGGATCCGTTTTTTGAAAAGAAAAAATCATTGTCTCAAAAAAACTATCAAAAATATTTAAACTTAAGCTATGCCTTTCAGTTGGCTACTTTTCTTATCGGGGTTCCGACATTGATTATCGCTTTGATAAGGCTCAAAAGAAATAAAAAGAGAAGGCTCGAATCTTATGCTCAATTGGACAGAAACAACAGGACGCTTATTTTTAATTCTAACAGTACGATTGATCTGAAAAATGAGAAAATGGTGGTTTCTGAAATAATCACGAACCTCACTAAAACTTCAGATTTTATTAAAGAGATATCGAACGGCAATTTTGAGATTGACTGGGAAGGCATCAATGACGATAATTTTGATTTGAATAAAAACACTATTGCCGGAGAGCTGCTTTTGATGCGTAATAAAATGAAAGCGAATCATGAAGAAACAGAAAAGAAAAAGTGGTCAACGGATGGTTTGAACAAGTTAACAGAGATCATACGAGACCACCAGACAGATTTTTCCTCGCTTAATGAAAAGGTGATCGCATTTATTGTAGAGTTTTTAAATGTACAACAAGCTGCATTATTTGTTGTAAACGAGGATTTTAGTGGTAAAAGGAATCTTGAACTTGATACCTGTTTTGCTTACGACAGAAAGAAATTTTTGAAAAAAACAGTAGAGATCGGCGAGGGATTGATTGGTCAGGCTTATCTGGATGGAGAACCTGTGTTTCTTTCAAAAATGCCTGATACTTATGTAAATATTACTACTGGCCAAGGGGATCCAAATCCTAAGTGTTTTGTCATTTATCCCTTCAAACACAATATGGAAGTAGTTGCCATACTGGAAATCACTTCTTTTAATAAACTGGACGAATTTGCATTGAGGTTTTTGGAGGTGGCAAGTAAAACAATAGCCGCTACCCAGATTTCAATTAAAACGAATATCAAGACTAAAGAACTCCTGGAAATGTCGCAGATGCAGGAAGAAGAGATGAAAGCCAAGGAAGAAGAAATGCGTCAAAATATGGAGGAATTAGAAGCTACACAGGAGGAAATGAAGCGAAAGGAAATTGAATTGAGAAAACTTTTAAACGAATCAGATTCAAAATAAACTCAGATTATAGATCTTTAGTCTCTTGATCGATCACTTTATATCCCGAAATAAATTCGGAAAGGCTTTTTGTACACTTTTATTTATATTTAAATGAGGGGGTATAAAAATAATGTAATCATTTTTTCGACTATTTGACCTTTTTGACAATCCTCTTGAGAAGGTTTTCATTATGATTTCAATTTCCTTGTTAAGAAAGCAATGATACAAGTCGTTGGTTTATTGATATAAATTGAAAAATCAGTGTTCTTAAAATGTTTATTTTCAATAATTTATCTTAATTGAATTAGCGGGTAAGGTGATATTTTAATTTTTAGGGGTGTTTTCTAAAAGGAGGGTAAACTAATTTTATTCTCGAAGAAAATGAGATTCGTTTATTAACCTTTAAATTATTTTATATGCAAAAATCCAAAAAAACTTCTTTCCCTTGATGTTTTAGAAGTCAAATTCTATACGATCAATTCCTGAAATCAGTATAGGATTTCCGTTAAAGGAATCGTATGCCGTGAAGCACTCATTCTTTAATCAGAATTTTTCAAATAATTACAAAACCCTTATTCAAATGAACCTTCTTTACAAAAAAGGTAAGGCAATGCTATTTGTCTTACTGCTGACAATGCTTTCTTTTCCATTCACAAAAGTCTATGGACAAGATCCTCCGCAATATGGAACTCCCTTTGCCGGAGTACCTGACCCTAGGGATGTTAATATGTATCAGGTACATGTGCGCCCCTACAGCGCCTCTGGAAATTTGGCCGGCGTAATTGCCAGGTTAGATGCAATTAAAGCCCTCGGAACAAACGTCATTTATCTGATGCCGATTTACCCTCACGGAACGGATTCAAGAAGTTCTGCCTCTCCTTATTGTGTTAAAGATCACAAAGCGGTAGCTTCAGAATATGGATCGTTAAATGATTTGCGGCAACTTGTAAGTGGTGCACATGACAGAGGAATGGCTGTGCTTATGGATTTTATTCCTAATCAAACTTCCTGGGATCATCCCTGGATTACTCAGCATCCTGACTGGTACGAGCGCGATGGAAGTGGTAATATAATTGCACTTTTTCCCGATGTGGCTAAATTGAACTTCAACAATTCCGCCATGCGTTCGGAACTGATAAATATAATGCGTTACTGGATTTTTGCCGCCAATATTGATGGCTACAGAGTTGACTATGCCAATAATCCTCCCCTTGATTTTTGGACCAGTGCAATAAGTAATTTACGAGGCATCACCTCTCACAACTTGCTGATGTTCGCCGAAGGTGACCGTCTCGAAAATTTTCAGGTTGGCTTTGATTTGAATTTTGGTGACAAATGGTATTATGATGCAATAAAGAAAATTAACGATGATGGAATTTCAGTCTCTCAAATACAGGCGACGACCAATACGGAATATACTTATGCCAATAGTAGCCAGCAAGTAGTTAGATATACCGCTAACCATGACACGGAAAGTTCCACCACGCCCATTCAGGTATTTGATGGGCATAATGGAGTTGTCGCAAATTTCCTGGTCTCTGCCTACATGAGAGGTGTTCCGATGATGACAAGCGGACAGGAAGTAGATTTTAATCAGGTAATTCCATGGCCCTGGAATACGGTTAAAATCAATTGGAACCAAAATACTGGCGCCGCCGCTGATTTTACTAAAATCCTTAATTTCAGAACTGCCAGTACGGCCATAAGGCGCGGCTCGATGGCTAACTACTCAAATAATGATGTTTGTGCATTTACAAAGATATCTGGCGCTGAAAAAGTGGTGGTAATAACAAATCTTAGAAATGGATCGAGGAGTTTTGTAATACCTTCTGCATTGGCAGGAACATATCAGGATGCTTATACAGGTGCTAATGTGACATTAAACTCAGGAGCAACGCAAACCCTGAACGCTTTCCAATACATTGTTTTAACAAATACAGGAGGCGGTTGTACACCTACAGCTATCACACCTTACCTCTCGGTTAATAGCGGCGCATGGCAGCAAACATCCACAGCTTCCCTGACAGAAGGAGGCACTATTACTATGGGGCCGCAACCATCCAGCGGAGGTTCATGGAGCTGGACCGGCCCTGGCGGATTCAGCGCTACTACCAGGGAAATTACGCGAAGCAACATTCAAGCAAATCAGTCGGGGAATTACATAGCTACTCATACGAATTCGTCAGGTTGCACTAGTACACAAACATTTACAATTACGGTTACTGCCGGACCAAGCTTGACCGTTTCTCCCTCAAGCTTAGCGATCAGTTCGGGAGGGACAAACCAAACTGTTTCGATCTCATCGAACGTAAGTTGGTCGGTAACCGACAATCGATCATGGATTACAGTTACTCCAACAAGTGGGTCCAATAACGCAAACATTACTGTAAGCGCAACGTCAAATACAGGTGGTGCCAGAAGCGGAACGGTAACTGTGACTGGTGGAGGAATCACCCGAACAATTAATGTGTCCCAAAGCGCTGTTGGTTCAGCGGCAGTCATTCCAGGTACCATTGAGGCTGAAAGCTGGGCTAATATGTCCGGAGTGCAAACAGAAACTACCACAGATGCTGGCGGAGGACTAAACGTAGGGTGGATCGATACTGGAGATTGGATGGATTACAACGTTAATGTTTCTACAGCTGGTTCTTATACCGTAGCTTTTAGGATGGCTAGTGGTGGATCAGGAGGTACTATACAACTTAGAAATAGTGGAGGTACGACCTTATGCAGTGCAACCATCGGTGGAACTGGCGGATGGCAAAACTGGACAACGGTGAATGCTACTGCTACTCTTCCTGCCGGTACACAGACACTTCGTTTGTATGCCACTTCAAGTGGCTTTAATGTGAACTGGATTCAATTTACGGCAAATGGCACCGGAACCACTTACTATGCCATTAAAAACAGATGGAAGAATACATACCTGTATGATGCAGGCGCTAATGTGGGTTATGGTACCTCGGTTGCCAATAATAATTACAAATGGCAAAAGGTTGCTGTAGATGCGAATTATTTCTGGTTAAAAAATCTGGGTACAGGCGAATACATGCATATCGAAAATCAAACAGGTGCCGTTCAGGCCACTGCTGTAGATCAAAGCTGGTGGAGTGCCCAATGGTCTCAGGATAACATTGATGATACGTGGGTCAGATTTAGAAACAGATGGCAAACCGGTAGCATAATCCATGTAGAAAATCAAACGGGAGCTGCACAATATGCAAATGCACAAGAAGGTTGGTATAGCGCTCAATGGCAACTGGTATCTGTCTCAGGCGCAAGATTGGGTATAGACGAAAGCGCGCCGGAATTTGGTAATACTTCTATAGAAATATTTCCTAATCCTGTAAATACCGGTTTTGTCTCAATTAAAATTCCTGAAAAGGCTCAATCCTTTAAAGTAAAATTATTTGACAGCCAAGGTAATTTGGTAAAGCAAGCGAATGTGTCGAAAAATGAACTAGAAATGGATTTAGGATTAGATAAAAAAGGAATTTACTTTATTGTAATCGAGGGAGATAAGAAAAGTTATTCCAGAAAATTAATAATTGAGTAAGTAGAATAGTTAATTGGGGTTAATAAGATACTTTATCCTTTTTGGATAAAGTATTTTTTTTTAACCACAGGGAACATATTTAACCACAGGGTACAAGGAGTAAAACACGGAGAACATGGAGGGTTAAGAAAACCTCCATTTCCTCTGTGGTTAACCTCACGCTTCCCTCTTAAATGAAAAAACCCCAATAAATAAATATTGGGGCAGAAGGCAATTGCCTTTTAGGGTTTTAAGTTAAATTATAGTTATCTATTGTCCTGTTCCTGTACCTGAGTTGTTAAGTTCTGATTCATCCGTTCCTGTTCCGTCATCTCCTAAACCGCTGTCAGAACCAGTATCGATTCCAGTAGTATCAGATTCTGTTCCCATGTCAGTACCTGATTCGGTGTCAGTGCCAACATCAGTACCTGTATCTGTTCCTGTTCCCATATCAGTATCTGTACCAGTATCCATGTCTGTTCCTGTATCAGTATCGGTTCCCATGTCAGTATCTGTTCCTGTATCAGTTCCAGTTCCCATATCGGTTCCGGTGTCTGTACCAGTGTCATAAGTTCCGGTATCGTCTGTTGTTCCTGTTCCGGTATCAGTATCTGTTTCTACACCTGTATCAGTTGAGGTTCCTGTTGTTCCTGCACCTGACCCGGTTCCTGTTGTTCCACCTTGGCTGGCTTGTTTGTCGGAGCATGAAAACATCCACATTGAACAAGCTAACCCTAATAAAATTACTTTCTTTTTCATAGCTGATATTAATATTTAATACTCCTTATCAAACGGTTAACTCGTTAAGAAAGGTTTGAAAAAATGTTACTTATTTTTTTAAGAATACCCTTTTTTTATATTTTATACTGCTCTTAATTAAAAAGGCTTGTATGTAGCAGGACTTAATAGGTTAAATTATATTATTTTAATATTTAATTATAATAATTAATTCTGATGACAAGTGAGCATTACATCTCACTTTGTTGTGTTTTTTCCTCAACTATTTTAGGATTCGGATTTTTTTTAGAAAAATATTTGGGCAACCATATAGTATTCAATAGGTTGTATCTCAAGGCTTCTTTTGGAATAGAATTGGCATCCTCCCACTTAATAATAATCCTATTCCACAAAAATGCATCAGGTAAACGAAACAAATTTATTTGGTTTTTATAATAAAAGGAAGAATGAAACTCCTAAGGAAAATCAGGTTAAGTATTTATTTTTAAAAGTAAACCTATTACTGTTTTTTCTAATACAGGGAATCGGATCAGTAAAAGGACAGGTTGCTACATATGATTTTCAGTATGACGAAGTAGTTTATACCCCCTTTACAGATGGACAACTATTAGGAAATGATAAAAATGACGATGTTCCATTTGAAGATATAATACTTGGCTTTGATTTTGTTTTTAATGGAAACATTTACAACAGGATTTCTATTTCTCCAAACGGGTATCTAAGCCTAGAAAATAATAGTTTGCTTTCTACAACTCCGATTAGTAATATAAATAATGTTATTTCAGGGTTTGGGGTAGATTTGATAGGACAGAAGGATAGCTTTAATATATCGAAATTAACATATAAAACCATAGAGCTAGAACCTAATCGAGTTTTTATAACACAATGGAGCTTTTATAAATCAAAAACTGGAGGAACAGATAATTTTAATTTCCAAATTAAATTATTTGAGTCCTCCAATAGAATAGAATTTATTTATGGTAATGTCTTTCATTATTGGAGTTCTCCTGATATTCATGTACAAGTAGGATTAAGAGGAGGAAATGGTTTAGATTATAACAATAGAATGACAGATAGTGATGATGACTGGGAAAATACTGTTGAAGGAAATAATAAAGACGCTACTTGTCTTGTATTTAATCTAATACCGTATTCTGCTGGACCTCATTCAGGTATGAGATTTACCTTTACGCCTTCTACAGGAGCGCAACCTATTGAACTCTACTCTTTTTCAGGCCAATTTGAAAAGGATATAGTAAAACTGAAATGGGCTACATCAATGGAAATAAACAATGCTTACTTTGAAATTGAAAGATCATCGAATGGTGTGGACTTTGAGGTAATCGGAGTAGAGGAAGGCAACGGATATTCGAATCATTTAATTGATTATGAATTTAATGATCGGTTTGCCTGGGAAGACCGGTATTACTACCGCTTAAGACAGGTGGATTATAACGGGGAGAATGAATATTTTCAGGTTATTTATGTAGAGAATAATAATGCCAGGGAAAAATTATCTGTAGGTGTTTATCCTAATCCGTCCAGAAATGACAATATTAATTTTACCATTAATTCGCCTGATAAGACAAGTCCCGTGTCGGTTGTACTTTTTAGTATAGAGGGAAAAGTTTTATTTTCCAAAACATACCAAAGTAATGCGTTAAGCTCTGCTGTTGCCTTAAATAAATTACCACAATTATCTCCCCGCACTTATTATTTAAAGGTAACACAAGGACAATATTCTGCAATGGAACAAATTATCATTGTTCCTTAAAAATCAATTTATTTTAACTTAACCTATGTAAAAAAGCCCCGAATTTTCCGGGGCTTTTTAATTATATTCAATGAAAGCCTATTGTTTTTGGATCTCCTGAGTTTGACACCTATAAGAGTTAATATATTGATTATCAATAGAATAATTTTTAGGGCATGCCCCACACCTAAATGTAATTATTGATTTCTTGTTGAGGAATGATGTTGGGAAGCTTCTTGAGTCCAATCCGATTGACTATCGCGTCAATGTTTTCTTTGTTTGCCGACCTGAGGTAGAAAAAATCGTCTTTATTTTTGATATAACTGACCTGCATATTATCCAGCGCCTTTCTGATCTGGTTCTCTGACAGTTTAATATTGCCCTTCAATAACTTATTTTGAATATAAATAAGAAGGGTATAAGCTATGTAACACAAACAAATATGTCCCTCTATTCTTTTGTCTGTCCAGTGGAACATTGGACGGGTTTCAAAAGTTAAACCGACCCAACTCTTCAATTGAACCTTCAAGAAGCTCTCTTGGATCACCTCCTCCCAGTTCAAAAAATCTGGTACCCAATCTTTTTAATTGTTCTGATGTGTAATCGCTTACTTTTCCAAGACTATAAATAGTCTCCTTGACGACTTTGCCCTCTTTCCTTTTGGATTTAATAATCCTTATGTATTGCTCTCCTTCCTTGTTGTCAATACGCATATAAGCCATATGACAAATCTGGAACACTTTGAAAACTCTGTCAAGAAAAAAACTCTAAAGTTTTCGCCCCACACTTTTGCCTAAAACAAGCGAAAATCCCTCTAAAAAACCTAAAAACAAGCTTTTTGTTCTTGTTGCTGTCAAAGTCAGGAAAAAGCCCCGAATTTTCCGGGGCTTTTTAATTATATTCAATGAAAGCCTATTGTTTTTGGATCTTAAAAGTTTTACTGAAGGATTTATCTGAAATGTTTATAATATAAAGGCCAGATTTCCAAGTAGAAACATCTATTGTGTTCTCTTTTCCGGTGTTTCCAAAAGACTTCTTTAAAATGCTTTTACCTGAAAAGTCCTTCACCTGAAGGGTGTGATTTTCTACTCCTTCAGGAAGGCTGTAAGTCAGTTGATTGGTAGCAGGGTTAGGATAAAAACCTGCTGTTTCGGCAGTTTCGGGGGCTCCTGTTCTTGCAGAACCCGCAGTGCCAAATCTGAATGCTTCCCATCCTCCGATTGAAGTTTTGGTGCAAGTCATGGCGGCAGTACCATTTTCAGAAGAAACATATCTTCCATTGTTTCCTCTCAATGAAATTGTTCCGTCTGCATTTGTAATCCAGTCAAATGCTTCCCAGCCTCCAATTGCGGTTCTGTTACAGGTAATGGCAGCAGTACCATTTTCGGAGGAAACATATTTGCTCATGCTTCTCAAAGCAATTTTTCCATTACCGGCATCCACTACGGTAAAGTTTTCCCAAGCCTGAGCAGAAGTTCTGTTGCACCACATGGGTCCCGTTCCATTTTCACTGCTGACATATAAATTATTCAAGCTACCCCTTAGCCAGATTGTTTGCCCGATAGGAGCGCCGGTTGGAGGAGGGGTTCCGTTTGAGTTAATGCTGATCCAGTTGATATTGAAGCCACCTGCTGCAGCCGCAACAGCAATGTCTTGTTGTCCTGCAGTAAGCTGTACAGTATGGGATACGGTTTGCCAATTTTGCCATCCACCGGTACTTGGAACACCAACAGTTCCAAATACTGCCGAACCTCCAAGTCTTTCCAGTCGAATGCTGCCTCCTCCTGACTCACTAGCTACACGGTATTGAACGGTATAGGAACCTGAGGAAGGAACATTTACTTTATATGACATCCAGTCTCCGGCCTCAATCCAACCAACATTTTGTCCTCCACCTGCATCTGTTGTGTTTTCAGTTTGGATACCACTCATCGTACAGTAGCTTTCGGCTTGTATTGTAGAATTTGTATTATAAACTGTACATGTTGGGGGAGGAGGAGTTCCCCCTTTGCAAATATTACCTAGGGTGTTGACTATCGCATTGATGTCGCCGTAAGTCGAAATTTCCCAAATCATAATACCGCCGGCATTGGATTTTGCAAGATTGGCTTTTTGTACATGTAAGCTGGTGTTGTTATCTGAACTGTAGAAAGGCACGCCAAGCATTCTTTTATTTTGAGGCACACCCCGGCCGGTCCAGTAATTTAATGCATCTACTGCTTGAGAATAAGGCGAATTTGTAGGGCAGTTGCAATCGTAAGCCATAATGTTTACCAAATCAAGCACAGCAAGGTTGCCGACACCATTTCCATAATAAGAGCCCGCAGGCACAGCAGCAGTCAATAATTTTCCCATGCTATGGATTCTGTTAGCCAAAGGAACAATCAAGGCATTCCATCTTGCCTGAGATGTCGGATACTCCCAATCGATGTCTATCCCATCCAGGTTATACTGATTTATCAGGTTAGCACAACTGTTTACAAACTGATTTATGGCAGTGGAATTGGTAGCAATAGATTCAAAAGGTGTACCGCTCGGTGATGAACTTAGCCATCCGCCAATTGCAAGAAGAACCTTTGTATTGCTGGCATGTCCTCTGTTTACAAGGTCAACCAGTTTGGCTGAGTTTTCTATAGCACCGATGGTTCCGTTAGAATTAGGTATTCCAAATGAATAATTAATGTGCGTGTATTTGCTGTAATCAATGGCCGAAGCAGCGCCCGACCAGGAGGGAAAATATCCCACAGTATTATAGCAGGACAATTGTGCCCATGAGTTAACCGAAAATGCTATGGTTAGGGCAAAGGCAATTAACAATTTTAATTTTGTAAACTTTTTCATTGTAAATAAAAAGGGTTAATAATGATTAATTAAACTATTTTGGCTCCTAGACTTTGAATGGATTGATTTTAACTAGTTTCAAAACTTCATTTGAGACTTGGTTAAATCAATATCTTATTTCTATTGTTTTTAGTTTTAAAAGTGATATCGCTGGATTTATCCTGAGATATTAAGTCGTAATATTTTACATGCCAATTATTAGTCGATACTGGTTATTCATTCTTCCATTTGAAGAAGAAATCAGCCCGTTTCTTATTTAAAAAGTTTTGATGGTAAACTTTTATTAAAATGGATTTCCCTTATGGCTGAGATGAACAGGGGAATATTTTCTAAGTATCGGAACCTTCAGAAGATGGTTTTGTAACAGGAGCGTGTATAGGTGTTTCATAGGGGTTAATGTTAACTGGTCAATGGGTGATAATTTTTGAAAAAGTTACGGAAAGCGATTTTTGTGGGGTAGGTTTTTGGGTAAATATTATCCTAAAATCGAGTTTTTAAAAGGATACTATTTCGTGTTTAGGGCATGACAGGAACAAAAAAAAACCTTTATCAAATAAAATTTAGAGGTTTTATTTAATAAAGGAACATTATATTCTCACCCGTGCATTTCAAGCTTTTAAATCCTCTTTTTCAACTTCATTCGAGTAGAAAATGACATTCTGCCAATTCTCTAAATGGCTCTTGTCCCATTTGTTCTTTTTAATTGTCAGTATGACTTTTCGCTTAAAACTGCCACAGGTGTTTTTTCTTAGGTCCAATATTTTAGAGACTTCTTCCAGTGATAGGTCGTCGCGTTCTGTTATGATGAGGTGAAGGATATAAAAGGCTTTTTCAAGGGAGAATTTAATGCCATGGAAAATGGTATAAGCCGTAGGAGATTCATTATATCCACACCTGGTACATCTTCTGTCAAACTTCCCCTTGCCTTGTGTATGCTTATCATTTTTACATTTTTTACAGGCAAATCCCTTCTCCCATTTTTCCTTTTCCAGATACCTCAGGCAAGAGAGTTCATTTGGAAAAATAATCCTAAAATCATTGTAATCCATGCTTTTATGGGTAGCTCTTTCCAGCATTTTTTCCTTGACCCTGTCCTGAAGTTTAAAATTATCTTTGTCAAGAATTGAATTTATCTTCTTAATTTCTTCCGCCTGTTGTCTGAGTCTTTCATGGGCTTCTTCAATGATGATCTTTTGATCTTGAATTTCTTTTGTCCTTTTGGAAACCTCGGATTCCAATTCCTTATTTACCTTGTCCTTAAGCTTCTCGTTTATCTTGTGCTGTGCAATTATCTTTTTTAAAGCTTTATCCCTGGTGTTCTTTAATATTCTTACTTTATCCCCTAAAGCAAAAGTCAAAAAAAGCATTTCTCCCAGGAAGCTCATATTAATGCTATAGTGAATGAAAATACTGGATGGAAAGAAGTTTAGATCCAGGTTTAGTAAAATCCTCACCAAAAAGCCCAAAAGCAGCAAAAAATAAGCTGTAACAAAAAATCTTGCGGGCTTATAGCCCTTAATAAAAGCATACAAACCGGATAAAAAAGTGATTGAAATAGGGAAAAGATCTATCCACCTATGGGCAAAAAGTTTAGGGAAAAAGCATAAAACGATAAGGAATATTATGGCTCTGATTATGATGGTAGCATTGATAATTCTGTTTAGAATCGGAAACTTTGATTTGGTGTGTAAAAAGGCTTTCGTAAAAAGCAAAGAACAAACGACCAAAGAAAACAAGGCAACACCATAGGCGATCTGGTTCCATTGAGGGGCGTTGGGCCACAAGTATTGATAGGCAATTCCATCCAGACACATAAAATAAATGCCTACACTAAATAGATAAACAACATAGAAAATATACGGGGATTCCTTTATAGCCAGGTACATTAGAAAATTGTAAACAATAATGGCCAGGATCATTCCGTAGAACAATCCATAAAGAAAGTATTCATTCAAAGCATAGTAAATGAAGTAGTCCAACGACCTGAGAACGATGAGAATATTGACATTATTAAACGACCTGATTTTAAAGTAGTAGTCTTCAACCTTATCCGTTTTGTTTTCAATATCAAATTCAAAATTTTTGTGTTTGAACCTTCTTTCTTTAAAAAGTAAACTATCGCCTGAAACTTTTTTGATAAATCCCCCTTTTCCATCAGGCATAAATGCTTCAATAATATCTGTAGTCTGATCGTAGAATTCCAGGATCCATTTCTTATCCGATGCCGGATTTCCTCTAATTCTGATTCTTATCCAGTAAGCTTTTTTGTTATTAAAATTGTGGGGAGCAAAGAGTTTATTAGGTATAAACTTTTTGGAAAGTTCATCGCCCGAAACTTCTGAAATTGAATAATTTTCATCTACGAGGTACTCCAGTTCTTCATATAGAAACATATGATTATCCCAGTATTCGCTTATTTCAACTACATCAGATGAAAACCCTTTGATCGAAAAAAGGGCCATAAAAAGCAAAAAGAGCAGCCTTGACTTCATAATTGTTTCTGTAATGAAGTATTCTCAGGAAATGTAAATTTGAAAATGTAGGGATTAAAATACAACATAAAATGAGATAAAATGTGACATCTATTTGGATTACAAATATTTATTTTTAAAAGCTCCGAGCTTGATTTTTGATAACCGATAATTTACGAATAAGACTTCAATTAACAACAACAGGCCCCGAAATTCTCCGGGGCCTTGAGTTGTAAATTTTGTTTTTAGATACTCTTGTGTATCCAAAATAGGAGTTTAAAGTTATTGTTTTTGCACTTTCAAGGTTTTGCTGAAAGCTCCGTCTGAAATATTTAAAATATAAATTCCACTTTTCCAGGCCGAAACGTCAATGGTATTTTCAACGCCAACGTTGTCAAAAGAAAGATTAGTGATTTTCTTTCCTTGCGCGTCTTTCACAGAGATGGAATGATGTTTTGTGCCGGCTGGAAGTTTGTAAGTTATTTTATTGATAGTGGGGTTAGGATAAAAACTCACTTCATCAGAATTCAAAGTTACTTCAGGCAGACCCAATCTTGCAGCGCTGGTGGTAGCATAAGAGAATACTTCCCAGCCTCCGATAGCCGTTCTGTTACAAGTCATGGCAGCAGTACCGTTTTCAGAAGAAATATATCTGCCGTTGTTGCCTCTCAAAGCAACTAAACCTGATCCCTGTCCTACCCAGTCAAACTTCTCCCAGTCGCCAATGGATGTTCTGTTGCAATTTATCGGCGCAGTACCGTTTTCTGATGAAACATATTTGTTGGTGCTTCTCAGTGCGATTTTTCCACCTCCTGCATCCACTACTACAAATTTCTCCCAGGCTTGAACAGAAGCTCTGTTACAATACATCGGAGAAGCGCCGTTTTCACTGCTGACATACTGATTGTTTGATCCTCTCAACCAGATGGTTTGTCCGATCGGAGCGCCAGTTGGAGGAGGGGTGGTTCCTAATTGATAGGCTCTTACATAATCCACGACATACCTTGCTGGGAGTTTGCTTTCATCGATATTAAATCCTGGCCAGTTACCTCCTACGGCAAGATTGAGAAGGAAGAAAAAGGGGCTGTGAAACTCCTGTGTGCTGTTTATTCCATTTTGAATATTAGCCACATGATATTGAGCGCCGTCAAGGAGCCATTTAATCTCTGATGGAGTCCATTCTACTGAATAGACATGAAAATTAGCCGGATTTGTACTTACAGCACCCCCGTAATTAGAGTAGCCATTAGGTCCTTGCCAGTGAATAGTTCCATGAGTCTGGTTTTCAGTATTGATATGCTCCATGATGTCGATTTCACCACAATGAGGCCAACCGGTACCAGATCCGATACTTGACCCCAACATCCAGAAAGCTGGCCATAGTCCTGAACCCATAGGTATTTGAAGTCTTGCCTCCATTTTGCCATAGGTAAAGGTTCTTTTTCCTGCTGTAGTCATCCTAGCTGAAGTGTAGTTTCTGCCGCCAAAGCTTTCCCTTTTCGCAGTAATTGTTAAAAAACCTCCGCTTACGGTAGCATTTTCAGCACGGTAATATTGTAATTCGTTGTTACCCCAGCCACTTCCGCCTGTTTCAAAATTCCAATTGGAGGTATTTACAGAACTTCCATTAAATTCATCTGACCATACTAAATTATAGGTCTGAGCTTTTAGTGAATTAAAAGGTGTCATCATTAAGAGAATAATGATGCATTTAAAAATAGTAAAACTTACTTTTTTCATAAATAATGATTTAGGGTTAATTAATGAATAACCAAAGTTAGAATTAGAAGGAGGGAAAGACCGGGTAGTTTTGTTCAAATTCCAGGGTAATAATGTTCAAAAGAGAGGGAAAAGGGTGATTTAGGGATAAAAATGATGGGTGATGTTAAGGAATTTGCAATGTAATGTTCCTGGTGGTAAATGAGGAAATTTGCTGAGAGATAAGATTATTATCAAGAATATTTTTTTAATTGTCTTTAGAAGGATGGGGTTCTTTTCTCCTAACGGTAGGCATATGAGTTGAATAATTATATTTGGGGTTAAACCCACAGATTTATAAATCCAAAGGTTTAACCCAGTTTTTGTTTTTCCTTTAAATAGGATTGCTTTCCACCTTCAATAATTCAAATTCATAGATTAAGGTAGCAAAAGGAGGTACTTTGTCTTTAATTCCTCCGGACCCATAGCCA
>Ga0196965_1000471_pt1 | contig 23505 bp, 27 predicted proteins | sample S1_20metaG_FD_148668 | JGI IMG/M metagenome (GOLD analysis project Ga0196965, IMG submission 148668) | Soil microbial communities from Anza Borrego desert, Southern California, United States - S1_20 | ecosystem: Environmental > Terrestrial > Soil > Desert | place: USA: California | collected... | reverse complement strand
AAAAAAAAAAAAAAAAAAAAAAAAAAATAAAAAAAAAAAAAAAAATATTAAAAAAAAAAAAAAAGAAGAAAAAAAAAAAAAAAAAAAATAAGAAAAAATGTATAATAATTTATTAAAATATATAGAACAATTACAATTAAAACATCCAATTATAACTCCAGCACATATAGAACCTCATAAAAATACAGAAAATAGTTTAATATTAATATTAAATATTATACAAGAATTAATTATATTAATAACTATTCGTTTACCGTATTTTATTATTAGCTGGATTATTGTTTTCCCATTTAGAGCCATAACATGGTTAAAAACAAAGGGATTTTCTACCAATCATAAATATATAGGTATAATGTATTTAATTTTTGCAGTATTTGCAGGTATTTTAGGTACATTTTTTTCATTATTAATAAGAATGGAATTAGCATATCCAGGAAATCAAATTTTTAATGGTAATTTTCAATTATATAATGTAATTGTAACTGCTCATGGATTAACTATGATTTTCTTTATGGTAATGCCAGCCTTAATTGGAGGATTTGGAAATTGGTTTGTTCCTTTAATGATAGGAGCTCCTGATATGGCATTTCCTCGTTTAAATAATTTAAGTTTTTGGTTATTACCTGTTTCTTTTATATTATTATTATTATCTTCTATAATTGAAGAAGGAGCTGGAACTGGATGGACTTTATATCCTCCATTATCTAGTATTACAGCACATTCAGGACCTGCTGTTGATTTAGCTATTTTTAGTTTACATATAGCTGGTGTATCTTCATTAGCTGGAGCAATCAATATGATAACTACTATAGTTAATATGAGAATGCCAGGAATGGATTATATTAAAATGCCATTATTTGTTTGGTCTATTTTAATTACTGCTATATTATTATTATTATCTTTACCTGTATTAGCTGGAGGTTTAACTATGTTAATTACTGATCGTCACTTTAATACAAGTTTTTTTGATGCAATGGGAGGAGGAGATCCAGTTTTATATCAACATATTTTCTGGTTTTTCGGTCATCCTGAAGTATACATTTTAATTTTACCAGGATTTGGTATTATTAGTCAAGTCATTGAAAGATATTCTCATAATCGTATTTTTGGATATACAGGAATGGTTTATGCTATGGGTTCTATAGGATTTTTAGGATTTTTAGTTTGGGCTCATCATATGTTTACTGTAGGATTAGATATAGATACTCGTGCATATTTTTCTGCGGCAACTATGATTATTGCTGTACCAACTGGAGTAAAAATTTTTAGTTGGTTAATGACAATTTGGGGAGGTAAAGTACATTTTACTCCTGCAATGTTATTTGCATTAGGATTTTTATTCTTATTCACTCTTGGAGGATTAACAGGAATTATTTTATCTAATGCAGGAATTGATATTGCAATGCATGATACCTATTATGTTGTTGCTCATTTTCATTATGTTTTAAGTATGGGGGCTGTTTTTGCTATTTTTGCTGGTTTTTATCATTGGATTCATATTTTTGGACAAGATTATAAAATTCAATATCCTACTATATTATATATTCGTAGTTCTCTCTGGAATCGTTGGAAAAAACCAACTAAAGAAGAACGTAAAAATCCAACTATAATACGTCAATATTATATTGGATTTATGGAATATTTATATAAATTTAATGATAAAAAAGCTGAAATTTGTCGTTTCTTAGCTCATTTACATTTTTGGTTAACTTTTATTGGAGTTAATATAACTTTTTTTCCAATGCACTTTTTAGGATTAGCGGGTATGCCTCGCCGTATTCCTGATTATCCAGATGGATATGCAAGTTTAAATTTATTAGCTTCTTATGGATCTTTATTATCTGCTTTTAGTCTTTTAATTTTCTTACTTTTTATTTTTATTTATTATTTCAATCTTATTGTTTTATCTTTATATAAACATTATCTTGAATATGATATTTTAGAATCTCGTGTTTTAGAAAAATTTAATAATTTTGTTTTAAAAATTATATTACCTTCTCGTATTTATGCTCGTGGAGATAAATATGGTTCTTTATATGATGGTGAAAAACATATATTACATGCAATTTTACAATCATATGTTATTGAATATTATTTTAATCCAAAAACTGATAGAAATACATTCTTTAGTAAACAATTATATCAAATTTTTGATTTAGCTAGTCATACTAATAAAGACCCAAAAAAAGGTTAAAAATTGCTCCAAGAAGGAGAGGTTCTTTATTATATACAAATAAATATTCATATCGTTATAAACAAATAATTGCTAAAGAAAAAAAAAAGAATAAAAGAAAATTAAGAAGAATAATAATTAGATTTATTTTCTTTGGTTATATTTTATATCGTTTTTTAAAATGGTATATAGAAGTTTAAATATGTTAATATTGTTATATAAAAATAATAAAAGAAAATAAAAAATATTGAAAATAAGAATTACATATAATATAAATTTTATATTTTTATTGTTATATAGAAGTAATAGTTAATTAATAAAATAGATAGTATAAATATATACATTATAATTGTTATATAGAAGTAATATGAAAGAAATAAAAACATTAAAAAATAATGAAAACAAGAATAATTACTAATAAAAATTTTTTTGGGTATGGATTAGCTTTATTATTATATATAAATATAATTTTTGAATTAGAATTATTTGCATTAGGTTTAAGAGTAAGTGAATTTTGTATTGTAGGAATATTATTATTTGTATTAATATTAATTTTTAATGAAATTAATAAATTATTAAGAGATACATTTATTGCAAAAAATATTAAATATTTTAAAAATACTAATTATTATACTGCACAACCTTTAATAGACAATAATATAGATATTCAAAAATTTATCATTAGAAGTGAAATTTTACCTATTAAATCAGTAAATTTATATACAGTTATAATTTCGTTATTATAATAAAAAAAAAATAAAAAAACTATGAATAATACAAAATTTTTAATTGAATTAATTTTTATATTTTTGCCCTTTTTTGGTGGGTTTTTTGGTTATATTTTTCGTAGACAATTAGGTATAACAGGTGTAATTTGGGTTAATGTACAAAGTTTATTAATAGGAGTAATTTTTGTATTAATAGCATTATTTGAACATTTATATTCTGTTCAATATAAAACAAAAGTAATAATATTAAATATACCTTGGATAGAATTTAATAATGTACTTATAGAATGGACTTTCTTAATTGATTCAGTTAGTTTATTAATGGCAAGTTTAATATTAATTATAACTTCATTAGTAGAAATATATTCTATTGATTATATGAAAGATGATATTAACCAAGGAAAATTTTTTATGTTATTATCTTTTTTTGCTTTTTTTATGTTAATTTTCGTTACTTCTGGTAATGCTTTACAAATGTTTATTGGTTGGGAAGGTATTGGTGTAATATCTTTTCTTTTAATAAATTTTTGGCAAACTCGTTTAGAAGCAAATAGAGCGGGATTAAAAGCGATTTTATTTAATAAAGTAGGAGATATTGGTTTTTATATTTTTTTAGTATTATTATTTTATTTATTTAATACTTTAGATATCATTGTTATTAAAGAATTAGTAAGTTATTATACTGTAAATCCTATTCATTTATTTGAAATATTAGGAATTCCAAAAAAAATTTATTTTGGTCAATTTGCTCCATATTTTATATGGGCTTTTGAATTACCTGCAGGTGTTACTAATATAAATATAATACATTGGTTAGAATGTTTTGATCGTGATTTCCAATTCTCTATTTTAGAATTTATAGGATTTGCTTTATTATTAGCGGCTGCTGGAAAATCAGCTCAATTTGGTTTACATATGTGGTTACCTGATGCTATGGAAGGTCCAACACCAGTTTCTTCTTTACTTCATTCTGCGACAATGGTTACTGCAGGTATTTATCTTTTAATTCGTTTTAATTTTATTTTAAATTATTGTCCCCATATATTAATATTAATAAGCATTATTGGAGCACTTACTGCTTTTTATAGTGGTTGTGTAGCATTATTACAAATGGATATGAAAAAAGTAGTTGCATATAGTACTTGTAGTCAATTAGGGTTTATGATGGCTGCTTGTGGTATGGCTGCTTATAATATTGCTTTTTTTCATTTATTAACCCATGCCTTTTTTAAATGTTTATTATTTTTAACTTCAGGTTCTATAATTCATGCTTTAACTCAAGAACAAGATCTTCGTAAAATGGGAAATACTTTAAAATATTTACCTTATACTACTATTTGTATGTTAATAGGAAATTTAGGATTAATTGGATTACCTTTTTTTTCAGGTTTTTTTTCAAAAGAATCTATATTATTAGCATATTTTTGTGATATTAGATTTGGTAATCAAATTGTAATCTTATTATTATTATTAACTACTCTTTTTACTACTTTTTATAGTGTTCGTGTATTTAAATACGCAGGTCTTGGTAAAAAAAGAGGTTCAATTTATAAACAAGAAATTGCGCATGAAGCACCTCTTTTTATGGCAATTTCTTTATTTGTTTTATCAAAATTTACTATATTTTTTGGTTTTCTTACACAAGAACTTTTTGTTGGAGCTGGTTCAGTATTTTTTTCTACTTCAATTTCAATTGTTGAAAATATACAATATTTTGAAATATTACATCTTACTGAAAAATATATACCACTTTTAGGTCTTTTTTCTATGATCATTTGGGCATTCATTTATTATAGTAAATTTTTTGGAATATTATATAAATATCTAGTTCATACTTTAATTGAATATTTTATGTTGAAAGAATTAAATCCATTTATTTATTCTATTATTAATTTAAAAGAAAGTCATTGGTATTGGATTGTTCATTTATATTTTATAATGGTAGATAGAAAATTACGTATGATTTTAGTTTTATTCTTTAAACTTTATAAAGCTTTATCGTTACGTTGGTATTTTGGTTCTTTATATCGTGGAGTAACATTAAGTTTATATAATTTTAGTTATCAAGTAATAATTAAGGCAGTAGATCGTGGATATTTAGAAATATTTGGAGCTTTTGGATTAGTTCAATTATTTACAAAGATTTCTGATATTGTTACTAAAACTCAAACTGGAATTTTATTTTCATATATTTTTGTTATTTTTGCTGGTTTTTTCTTTTATATAGAAATTTTAACACTTTTTATTTAAATAAGATAAATACTTACAAAGTTTTTAAAAATATTTTATTAATATTTCACGATAGTTTTACTTTTTTATTATCGTTTATATGTACTGTACAAAAGTTATTAAAAAATATATTTAAATAAATAATAAATTAAATTAAAAAAAAAATGAATATAATATTTTTAATTTGTCCTGTAATACTTTTATGTAGTAGTATCTGTATTACTTTATTAATAAGAAATCAACAAATAATTTTTTATTATAATTATATAATTACATTACTTATTTTTATAATATATTGTTGGATGTTTGTTACATTAGATACTGCTTTATATGAAATTCAATATCAAATAAAAATTGAAAATTTTCCTAAAATTTTCGGAGATTTTATATTATGTATTGATGGATTATCTAGTTTTTTTTTATTATTAACAGCATTTTTATTTCCAATATGTCTTTTATATAATTATAATAAAATAAGTAATAATAATCAATATAGTATAGCATTATTATTAGTTGAATTATTTTTAATAATTTGTTTTACAGCATCTAATTTTTTTATCTTTTATATTGCTTTTGAAATGATCTTATTTCCTATGTTTTTTATTATAGGATTTTGGGGTTCAAGAGGAAGACGTATACATGCGGTATATTTATTTTTTTTTTATACAATGTTAGGTTCGTTTGTTTTATTATTTTGTTTATTTATAATTTATCAAATATATGGAACATTAGAATTTAGTCATTTTTTTAATAAAAATAATTTATCACATTTTGAACAACAAATTTTAGCTATCTTAATTTTTATTGGTTTTTCTATAAAAATACCAATGTATCCTCTTCATTTATGGTTACCAGAAGCACATGTAGAAGCTCCTACTGTAGGTTCTGTTATTTTAGCAGGAATTTTATTAAAATTAGGAGGTTATGGAATGCTTCGTGTTTTATTACCTGTATGTAATGAAGTAATAGAAAGTTTAAAAGGACTTTTTATGGGAATAGCTTTAATTTCGATTATTTTAGGATCTATAGCTGCTATTCGTCAAATTGATTTAAAAAAAATGATAGCCTATTCTTCAGTCGTTCATATGAATGTTGGTATTTTAGGTTTATTTGCAGCGCATAATACCGGTATTATTGCTTTTATATTTTTAATGATTAGTCACGGTTTAATAGCTAGTGGTTTATTTTTTGGCGTTGGTATGTTATATGATCGTTTACATACAAAAAATATTTTATATTTAGGAGGATTAGGACGTTTAATGCCTAAATTTTCTGTTTTATACTTTTTATTAGTATTAGCAAATATGAGTATTCCTGGAACAAGTAATTTTGTTGGGGAAATTTGCGTATTTTTTTCATTAATTAATGAAAAAGTTTGGTTACTTTCTATTTTGGCGATTATTGCTACTTTTGGAACCACTTTATTTTGTGTTATTATTATTATTAAAACAATATATAGTTATCTTTTCAAAAGTTTATCTCCAGTATATGATTTAAATGATTATGAATTATTTATTTTAAGTGTTTTAGTTTTATTAATATTATTTTTAGGAATTTATCCTAATATTATATTAGAGCCTTTAACTCTTTATGGTCATTTTTATTATCAATTATAATTAATATTTTTTATAGAATAAAATATCTTAAAAACAAAAAAGAATGGCAAATACAAATACAAATATTATTTATACAACAAATATAGCAGAAAATAATATAGGCTTATTATTCATAAGTATATTACCTGTTTATTTTTTTTTATTCTTAGTTTTTTTTTTAACTTCTCAAAGAAGTAAATTATTAAATGTAGAATATATAAAATTTAATAATATTGAGTTTACAAGAACAAAACTTATTAGTTTAATTTTTGTATTATTTAATATTGGGTATATTTTTATAGAATTTTTTAAGTTATTCCCTGAATTTCGTTTATTTACAAATGGAGTAGGTATACAATTTAATGGGAAAATTTTGGTTTTTGAATTAATAGCTATAGGTTTATTTATATCTTTATGTTATTTAACAATCCAATATCGTACCGTTTTAAAAAAAGAACATATATTATTATTTTATTTTTTTATTTTTGCGGCATTAAATATTCTTTTACAAACTAATTTAATGGGAATATTTTTATTAATTGAAATGTTTTCATTAGCTGGATATATAATTGTGGCGGGTATTGGTAATAAAATAGCCGTTGAAGGGGGATTAAAATATGCATTAATGGGTATGTTTTCATCTGCAATTTTAATTATTGCATTAGTTTTTATTTTATTAAATTTTGGAACTTTAAATTTAATAGATATATCTATATTAGAAAGATATAATTATCTTGATACAACAAATTCTAATTTATTTATTACTTTTTGTTGTATATTTTTATTAGTTTCTTTCTTTTTTAAATTAGCAATTGTACCTTTTCATCAATGGGCTATTGATGTTTACCGTAGTGCTTCAAATATTAGTTTTATTTGGTTAGTTAGTTCAAGTAAACTTATAATATTTTTTGTTTTTCTTATTATTATTGAAAATTTATTCCGTCAAACTAGTGAAAATCTTAAATTTATTTTTATTTTTGCTGGTCTTTTATCTTTATTCATTGGAACTTTTGGAGGATTAATTCAAACCAATTTTAAAGGTTTATTTGCATATAGTTCTATTGTTACCGTAGGTTTTATTATTATAAATTTTGTTTTTTATTTTGAAAATCCAGAAAAAGCAGTAACATTAAGTTTTATGTATTTAATGCTTTATTTATTAAATATTTTATCGTTTTTCTTTTTCCTTTCAAAAGTCGAACAAAAATCATTAATTTTTGGAGATTTACGTTATATTAATAATATTGTTAAAAGTGATAAAATAGTAGGATTTGGTCTTATTATTACTTTTTTTTCATTTTTAGGTTTACCACCATTAGTAGGATTTTTACCTAAGATTTTAATTTTTTACAATTTATATCAAGCAAATTATTTAATTACTTGTGCTTTATTTATTATATTAAGTTTAATAAGTGCTTTCTATTATTTTAAAATTATTAAAAGAATATCATTATTTCAAGAAACAGAAATTACTTATGATTCTACTTTTAATATTTTAAATGTTAGAAAAATGAATATTAGTGAAAAAATAATTGCTTTTTTTATTATTTTTCTTAATATATTTTTAATTATTAAATATCAAGATTTATATCAACAAATAGAATTACTTTTAAAATAAAAAATAAAATAAATTAATATGACTTATATAATTTTTTCACCTTTAGAACAATTTGAATTTTATACAATAGGAATAGGACCAATAATAGGTAATACAAAATTAGCCGTTTTAGAATGGTTATATAAAATAGATCATTATATCTTCGTACAAGAAATAATAGGACTTTATTATGATGATGCAATAAAAAATACATCATCAATTGTAGTTGAAGGTTTTTTTAATTTAAATTTAATAGAAGTGTTAACCTATATAGATCATGAAAAAGAAATAATAAAATTTTTTTTCGATAATATTAATATTGATAAAGAAAATAATACAGAATTGTATACATATATGACTACTACTTTTTATCAAGGAGAGTTAACACAATTATTTTATTCATGGTTAAATATATATAATTCAGCTTTTATTGTATTAGTATTATATATATTAGTTTTTATAACATTTAATACAATAGGAAAAAATAATCGTTATTTAAATGTTTGGAATTATTTAATTGATTTATTTATTAACTTTTTATTAGAAACTTTCTTATCATTAGCAGATAGAAGATTATTAAAATTTTTTCCTATATTCGTAGTTTTTTTTATTGTCATTTTCTTATCTAATTTAACAGCTTTAGTTCCTTTAAGTTTTTGTTTAACAAGTAATTTATGGTTAACTTTAACTTTAAGTTTTAGTGTTTGGGTTAGTGTTACTTTATTAGCAATTATTGTAAGAGGTCATGGATTTTTTACAGGATTTATTCCATCTAATGTTCCTGCAGCTTTAAAAGGATTTATTACAGTTATTGAAATAATATCTTATTTAGCAAGAGCAATTAGTTTAGGAGTTCGAATTTTTGCGAATATGCTTGCAGGTCACTCATTAGTACATATATTATCAGATTTAGTAGAAACATGTATTATAAGTTTTAATCATATTTCTTTAAGAATTTTTGGTATATTTCCTGCATTAATTTTAACTTTTATATTATTTATAGAATTTGGAATTTGTTTTTTACAAGCATTAGTTTTTGTTATTTTAACAGCAATTTATTTAAAAGAAGCTTTTGGATTTAGTTCTCATTAAAAAATGATTAAAATAGGTACTCGGATTAAAGTGATAGATAATAGTGGAGCAAAATTTGGGCGTTGTATAGGAATTTATAAAAACCAAGAAAAAGCAAAACTTGGTGATATTATATTATTAACTATTAAAAAAATACGTCCAAATAAAAAAGTTAAAAAGGGGGAAAAACATAAAGCAATGGTCATTAGAATTAAAGACCCACGTGCACGTAATTTAAATAATCATAGTATTTGGTGTGAAACAAATGCAGTGGTTTTATTAAAGAAAGATTCTTTTGATTTATTAGGTACCCGTATTTTAGGTCCTGCCTTTAGAGAACTTTTACCGCCTAAAAGTAAAAAAGTTATAATTGGAGGTACTCGTGCAAGTAAAAAACAATTTAATATGCCTTCTTATAAGAAAGTTTTAGCGTTAGCTTCTTATATTATTTAATATAATATATTTATTATTGATTTATTTAATATTTTAAAAAGAAACAAAAAAGAGAAAAACAATGCCACAATTAGATATTTATCGCGCAATGGATGAAATAATCATAATTTTATTAATAATTGGTATTAGTTATTTAATATTTATATTAATTGTATTACCTTTATTAATTCAAAGAATAGGAATAATTAAAAACCAACAAGAAATAAAAGAAATTGAAAATTGGAATATTCAAACCAATTTAGTAAAAGAAAATTTAACTATAAAAGAATTTTTAACTATCATTAAACAATAAAAAAATGGACAGTAAAAAAATTAATATTAATAAATACGAAGCCATTATCTCTCATTTTGTTCGATATGAAGAAAATGAAAAAAATTATTTAGCATTTTTAAATTTAATAACTAAAAATCCTTATATCAGTTATATTAATCAAATTTTAAATTTACAAAAAGAAAATCATAATTTATTCGGAGAAAAAGGAGCCCGTTTAAAAATAAAAAAAAGAGGGAAAATAGGGATTAAAGCACATTTTAGAAAAGAAGATCCTTCATTTTCTTTAAAAAATTATTGTCAAAATGAATTAATTCCCTATATTAATTTATTTGATAATTTTTTAGAATTTAATCAAAATAATGTACAAGAAAGATTTTCTCGTTTATTACATATTTATAGAGTAGATTATCATTATAGTTATTATCCAGTAAAAAGAAAATTAAAGAAATTTTCTCTAACTGAAGCAAAAACAGTAAAAGATTTTTATAATGAGTCTAATTTATATATAGAAACAGATAAAGACCGTAAATATTTAACTGCATCTATTTTTAAGAGAATATCTGTAGAAGAAAAAGAAAAAGAAGCTGTTATTAGAGAAAAACAAAAAAATTTTATTCAAATTGTTTTTAGAAAATATAAAAATTTAATAAATAACAATAAAGGGATAAAAAAAAAATTCAACAAAATCCTATTTAAAAAGTTTTAATGAATAAAGCATTATTTATACCAAGAGCTAAAATAAATTTTACTAAATTAAAACATTTTAAAGAAAAAATGGGGGATTTTATGCCTAAAATGATTGATTATAGTGGCAATAGTATCAATCATTATCATAATATAACTCAACGTAAAATAAATAAAAAAAAACTTTCTTTTATTATACGTTTTTTTCTTAGAACTAAAATAATGTTTTATAAAATATTACTTACTTTATTTGATTTTAAATATATAAATGTTAATTCTAAAAAATATAGTTTATATGGAATTCGTTTTTTTAAGATATTAAATTTTTTAAAATTCTTATATAATAAATATGGTATATTAAAAGAAAATAATATAGAAATAAAATATCTTCGTCAAACATGTCCATTAACTATAAGAAGATTAGCAAGAGTATTTAAAAAAGATATTGAGAAAGTAGAGGAAAAAGAAAAGGATAAAATAATTATAAATCCTTATTACAAATTTCAATTACCAAATTATCCGCATATAAGATATAGATTTCGAAGAAAATTAAGAAAAAGACTTCTTATACAATATATACGTAGAAAATATAAATTTATAATGTTTGTAGAGAGTCTTTCTTTACATACTTTTTTAGGTACTAAAGAGGTTTCATATGCTAGTCTTGTAAAAAATAATCGATTGAATCTTGTTAAATTTTTATATCAATATAAATTAAAAATGCAAAGAAGAAATAAAGGTCGAGGAAAACGTCTTAATTTTAGAGAAAAACAATTTATACAAAGACCATTTAAAGTAGCAGAAATGAATACTGCTCGTTTTGATATGATGGATCATTCATATTATGCAGTATGGTACAAAAAAATGGAAAATCAATTGTTAAAAGCGGCTGGACAACAAACTGCATTTGAACTGTAAAAGGAAATGGCGAATATAAAATATAGAAGTTTAAAAATTAAATTTCTTCGAATGGGACGTAAACGACGTTGGTTTTATTATCTTTGGTTATTTAAAAATAAAAAAAAATTTAAATTAATCGGTCGATATTTTCCACATCATTTTAAAATAAATAATCAATTTATTAAAGTTTGTATTGTTGAAACTACTTTATTAAGTCATTATTTAAAACAAGGTGCAGTTTGTGAACCAAAGATAGCAAAATTATTCCAAGGATTATTATAATATGTGTAAATTTTTAATTAAAGAATTTTATAATTACAAATATAATTCTGTAGTCAAACAACAAATTGATAAAATCTCAACTGGAAGTGGTGTTTTTGTTAAATGGTATGATACAAAAACACATCATATACGGTTTACTCCTGGAATTTTAATAGCAAAACGTGGTAAAGGAATGAGTAGTCATATACTTATTAGACGTAGAATTACAAAAGAAGTATTAACTACAAAATTTTATCTATATGCAAGGACATTTTTAGGAATAGGTATTTTAAAAAAAGAACATTCAAATTTAAATGCCAAAAAATATAATTTTTTATGCCGTCCTATAAAATGGAAATATTTATAAAAATAGAAATATGCTTATTTTAGAACATTATAATAATATATTACGAAAAGATCTAATATTAAAAGTTCTTCCAGAAGATTGGAAGAATATTCCTGAAATAGAAAGACTTGAGATTCGTATAATTTTCCCAAAAATTATAGATGATTTTTCTCAAGTTTTTGATGGTATAATTTATTTAGAAGAATTAACAGGTCAATTTCCTATAAAACAAATTTTGAGTATTAAACGTGTAGGTGCTCAAGAATATGAAAGATCTGTTGTTATAAAGGTTACTTTACGCAACATTCGTATTTATAATTTTATATTATATTTATCTATTTCTTTATTATTTTATTGGGAAGAGTCTAAAAATATCTTACTTGTCAAGGCATCTGCTGATCCACAAAATAAAATTATTCAATTATCAAATAAAGAATTTTTTTATTTTTTTAATATGCCTATTGAATACGATGATCGTCAATTTGAATGGAATTTTCAATTATTATTTCATTTTCATTCTTTTACAGACGATATAAATGTTGATATTTTAAATTATTTTTTTAGTAATTATATTCCATATGCTCTTTATGATATAAAAAAAAATAGACGTGATCTTTTTATAGACGAAGAAAATAACACAGAAGACTCTGATAAAGAGGAAATAAATTAAATAATAGAACATGAAATATTTAAATAAAGAAGATAAAAAAACTCGAGAGATGGTTAATAAATATTTTGGTATAAAAGTCAGGATCAAAGAATTAAAATTATTAAAAAAAGATGATTCTGAATTACAAGATATTTTAAATCTTGAATTATTAAAACTTCCAAGATTAAGTGGATTAACTCGTCCAAAAAATAGATGTATTCTTTCTTGTAAAGGACGAGCAATTTTAAGAAGATTTAAAGTTTCTCATACAACTTTACGTGAAGAATATCCTAAAGGAGTATTTCCTGGAGTGCAAAAAAAAAGTTTTTAAAATAAAAATAATGAATTATTTAGCAGACATGATTTCCAGAATTCGTATTGCAATAATAAAAAGATCTACTTTTGTTATTGTTAAAAATACTAAAGAATGTGCAAAAATATTAACTAAATTTTATATTGATGGTTATATTGAAAATTTACAAATAGAAAAAGATTATATTAAAATTAGTTTTAATTATAAAAATAATATTATTTCTATTCGTGATATTTATTTATTATCTACACCAGGTTTAAAAAAATATATTTCCGCTAAATCATTACAATCTCCTCATAATTATGATCAAGATATTTATTTAATGACTTCTATTGGATTATTAAATAAAACAGAAGCAATTGCTAAAAATATAGGAGGAATAGGAGTTTTAACTATAAGATAAAAGATGTTAATAAAACACAGATTATCATTTTCAAAACGTATAGATAAATATATTAATATAACTATTAATATATTAAATACTTTAAATAATTTTCAAATAAAAGGACCTTTAGGTGAAATAAAATTCAGTTGTTCTAATCAACATGTAAAATTTTTAGATAAAATTCAAGGAGAATTTTTATTAAAAAAAAAAAAAACTTTAATTTTTTTTAAAAATTTAAGAGAAGCAATCCGCGGAGTTTTAGTACCATGGCTTCGTTCTTTTGTTATTACAGGATATCAATATAAAATAGGATATAGTTATATAAGACATCAATTAAGTATCGGATTAGGGTTTACTTATTGGATCATCCTTGATTTAACTACAGCGAATATTATTTATTTAAAAATAATTAAAGGAAAATTAATAAGATCTATTAGTAGAAAATTTATTTTATCTAGTATTGATTATACTGAATTTAAAGTATTACAAAATTTTTTAAATACTGTACGTAATTTATTACCTTATAAATTAAAAGGATTAACTTTTCCTGAAAAAAAAATACCATTAAAAATAGGTAAAAAAGTTAAATATAGATAATATTAAAATGCAAATTAAACAAAAAAAAAGAGAAAATATTCCCTATTTAATTGAAAAAATTCAACGAAAAAATATTATATCGGGATTAACTCGTGTAATTGGTACTCGTTTTTTTCATCAAAAAGATCTTAATCGTCTTTTAGGATTTCCTGCACATAAATCATCTAAAATTAATAAATTAACTTCAATTCAAAAAAAAAACTATGTTTATAATTTAAATAAATATAATTTTTTTTATGAAGATAAAGATCGTGAAGAAATTGATAGCCGTTTAGCTTTAATTACTATACGTTCTTATCGTCAATGGCGCTTTAATCATGGATTACCTTGTAGAGGTCAACGAACTAAAACAAATGCAAGTACAGCATATTATAGAGTAAACGCACGGATTACTCAAAATATAATAAAAAAACAACGGTCAAAAGCAAATAAAAGTTTTAGTAATACTTTTAAACAAGTAAGTAAAAATACTTATAATAGAACAACTTAAATATATTTAAAGAAATAAAAACACTAGAAATAAAAAAAGATGTTAAAAAAATTAAGAGAAAATTATACATATTTCCCTTATATTTCGTCATTTGCAATAAAAAATAAAGAATATTTTTTTTTTGATTCTTGTAAAAATGATCAAGAGAATTATATAAATAATGAAAAAATAAAATTTTTTTATTTATGTGATTTAATTTCATGGAAAATTTTATCTGAAATTTGTTGTGTAGATCGCCTTGGATTAAGAAAAAAAAACAGATTTATTTTAAATTATTGTTTTCTTTCGATAAAAAATAATAATAGAATGATTCGTAGTTTAAAATTAATTAATGAATATACACAACCTTTAAGTTTATCTTTATTTATACGTGCAGCTAATTGGTTAGAAAGAGAAGTATTTGATATGTTTGGAATTAAATTTTTAGAACATCCTGATTTAAGAAGAATTTTGACTGATTATGGTTTTGTTGGTGCTCCTTTACGAAAAGATTTTCCATTAACTGGTTATAAAGAAGTAGCTTATAATGAACAAAAAGGGTCAGTCGTTTATACTAAAATCTCTTTTAATCAAGAATATAGAAATTTAGATGTTTTAAGTCCTTGGAATAATAAACATTTACCTGTAATTCCTGAAATCTTTTATATAAATCAAAACGACGATATAAAAATTAAAAAATAAATAATAATAGAATGAAAACAATAAAAAATTGGCGTATAAATTTAGGTCCGCATCATCCTGCTGCTCATGGAGTTTTACGTTTAATCTTAGAACTTGATGGTGAAAAAATAATAAAAGCAGATCCTCATATAGGTTTATTACATCGAGGAACAGAAAAATTATTGGAATATAAAACTTTTTTACAAGGTTTACCATATTTCGATCGATTAGATTATGTTTCAATGATGTGTCAAGAACATGTTTTTGCATTAGCTATTGAAAATTTATTACAACTTGAAATTTCTATTCCTCATAAGTTAATTCGCATGATGTTCTGTGAATTAACTCGCATTTTAAATCATCTCTTAGCAGTTACTACTCATGCGTTAGATGTCGGTGCTTTAACTCCATTTTTATGGGGATTTGAAGAACGCGAAAAAATTATGGAATTTTATGAAAGAGTATCTGGTGCTCGTATGCATGCTGCTTATATTATTCCTGGAGGTATTGCTAAACCCTTACCAACTAATCTATTGGAAGATATAGATAATTTTATTAATGCTTTAGAAAGAAGGATTTTTGAAATTGAAGAATTATTAACTAGTAATCGTATTTGGCATCAACGTTTAAAAAATGTTGGAAATATTACTAAAGAAATGGTATTAAATCATGGTTTAACTGGAGTAATGTTAAGAGGTTCTGGAATTGCGTGGGATTTAAGAAAAAATCAATCTTATGAATTATATGAGAAAGTTTCATTTAAAATTCCTTTTGGAGAAAATGGAGATTGTTATGATAGATATCAAGTAAGAATACAAGAAATTTATCAAAGTATCATTATAATTAAATGGTGTCTTAAACATTTAAATACAACTAACGAAAAAAATTTTAATTTAGAATATTTAAAAATAAGAACTACTCCACGTTCTTTAATGAAAACTGATATGGAAAGTTTAATTCAACATTTTAAATTAGTATCTGAAGGATTTTCAATTGAATCTGGTGAAACTTATACTTGTGCCGAAACACCAAAAGGAGAATTTGGAGTTTATTTAATTACTGATGGAACTAATAAACCTTATCGTTGTAAAATAAAAGCTCCAGGATTTTTAAATCTACAAGCATTAGATTTTATGGCAAGAGATCATTTATTAGCTGATGTTGTTACAATAATAGGTACTTTAGATATTGTTTTTGGAGAAATAGATCGATAAAGAAAAGGAAATGAATAATAATATTTTTTATATACATTATAATCGCGCAAAATATTTAGCAACATTTAAAAAAGAATTAACTTTAATTTTACCTGCCCAAGAAATTAAAGCTGCTCCTCCCTTAAGTCAAATATTTACTCAAGTTGGTTTAAATACTAATGAATTCTGTGAAAAATTTAATAAACTAACAAAAATTTTTCCAGCCGGAGTTTTATTACCTACTAGTGTTTTTTATACTCCAAAAGAAAAAAATTTTGAAATTTGTTTTAGACCTTTTCAATTAAAATTAATTTTACAACAATATATGGAATTAATTACTTCTGATTCTATAGACATTCAATCAAAATATCAAATATTTCTTATAGATTTATATAAAACATTAATTATTAAAAGTTTTATTGTAAATGAAAAGGATTTAAAACGATTATTTAGATCCATATTAGGAACATTAAAAAGTTATGAATATCCTATAGAAATTTTATATACTTTAGAAGATATAAGAGAAATATTAGATAGAAAATTAATATCCATTAATAAATTACCATTTTTAATAGATAATTTATATTTAGATAATTTTGAACAAAAAGAAGAAAAAATACTACAAAGTTCATCAGAAGGAATTGATCAAAATTTAGAAGAAAATTTAAATCAAATAGAAATAGATTTAATAACATTTATAGAAGAAAAACTTCAAGAACTCAAAGAGGAATAAAAAAATAATTAAAAATGGATGATAAATTATTACTTTTAAATAATAAGGAAATTTTTCTAAATTATTTTGATGAATATGATGAGAAATTTAGTATAAAAAAAAAACCAATATATCGCAATAAAGATATATTATCATTAAAATTTAAAAAGAAACGAATAAATAATTCTTATTCTATTTGGCATGATTTACCTTTTTCAGTATTAATTTATGTTTCAAATTTAAAATTATTACATAATATGTTATGTTTTTTATATTCTTTAAACAATTGTATAATAATAAAAAAACATAGAAGAGTTAATTTAACCAATATAAATAATAAAATAATTACTGGTTATAATTGTTATCGTATATATTCTAAAGATTTTTTAAAATTATATGATTTAATAGAAGAAATTACAGAATATGAAATCGATGTATTAGGAATAGAAATAGCAGGTAAATTATATGATCTAGAAACACTTGCAAATTCATTAGAAAATATAAAAGAAGATTTAAATTTTGTTTCTAATCTTTTAAATGATTTTAATACAGATTTTAATAAAATCTATAATAATCTTGGAGAATTAGATCAAGAATTTAATCAAAATTTACAACAAATTTTTGCTATATGCCAACATATAATCAAATCGGACGAGGAAAAAGAATAGTAAAAACAAAAAAAAAAAATCGTGCTGGAGCTTTAAATGGATCTCCTCATAAAAAGGGTATTTGTGTAAAAATAATGGTAATGGCTCCAAAAAAGCCTAATTCAGCAAAAAGGAAAATAACAAAAGTAAAGATTTCTAAATATAGAAAAATAAATTGTTATATTCCAGGACAGGGTCATGATTTACGTGAATATTCGGTTGTATTAGTAAGAGGAGGTAGAGTTAAAGATTTACCTGGTATACAATATCATTTAGTTAAAGGAAAATTTGATTTTTCTTGTTGGGAAAGAGAAACACGAAGAAATAGAAGATCATTATATGGGATACCTAAAGACAAAAATAGCTAATAAATATTTTAATGATAAAAAAAACGTTACTAGTTATATTATACTTAAAGTAATAAAAACTTTAATGCGTTCTGGTAAATTTGAAAAATTTTATAAAATTTTAATAGAAGGAGCAAAAAAATCGGTAATTTATTTAAGAGAAAATTACCAAATAAAAATAAATATTATTGATTTAATAGTTAAAATTGTAACTTATTTAGGTCCTTTTTGTGATGTTAAAGCTGTACGTGCTTCTGGTAGACGAGTTTTTGTACCAGCACCTTTACGTCCCCAACGAAAAATTATGGTTGCCATTTATTTTTTAGTACACGGAATCTTTAATTGTCATGAAAAATATGGATATCCTTTAAGTCGCTCAATTAGAGAAGAATTAGTTTTATTATATTTTCAAAGAACTAATAGTGAGGCATTTCAAAAGAAACAAGAATTTATACGTAATATTTTTTATAATGAAAAACATTTACGATTTTTAAAGGGTTTATAAAGTATATGATTATTAGAAAATTAACAACAATATTAAAAAAAAAAAGTGGACGTAATAATTCTGGAAAGATAACTATTCGTCATCGTGGAGGACGACATAAACGTTTATATCGTATGATTTCATTAAATAATCGTTATCAAGGTGTGGCAAGGGTTTTACGTATTGAATATGATCCAAATAGAACTGGAAAAATAGCATTATTATGGTTTCCTAATGGAATTCTTTGCTATATGTTATGTGCACATAATGTATTACAAGGTCAAAAAATTTTAATTGGTGGAGATCTTAATGAACGTTATAAAAGATATAATAGAATATTAGAAGCATCTTCTAATTCTAATCAAATTGATGATATACGTTTTCGTTTATTTCATCATGCTGATTTACAAGAAGGTAATGTTCTTCCCTTGCGTTATATACCTTTAGGTTCTTGGGTTTTTAATGTATCATTAATAAAAAATGAAACACCAGCTTATGGACGAGCAGCTGGTATTTATTTAAAAGTAATTTCAAAAAAACTTTCTGAAAATAAAACTACAGGTTATGCAGGTTTAGCTTTACCTTCAGGACAAATAATTTTTGTAGATTTAGAAGTTAAAGTAACATTAGGACGTGTTTCAAATGTTGATCATAAATTAAAAAAATTATATAAAGCTGGACAAAATCGTTGGAGAGGTTGGCGCCCTTCTGTTCGCGGAGTTGCTATGAATCCGGTTGATCATCCTCACGGTGGTGGTGAAGGAAAAACTTCAGGTGGAAGACCTTCAGTTAGTGCTTGGGGACGTTTAACAAAAGGAGTAAAAACTAAAAAGAAGAAAAAAGTATTAAAAACTAAAATTATTACACGTAGACGTAATAAATTAGAAAATTATAAAAATATATATGAAAAAAGAATTGGTTATTATTTCCATAAATTAAAATATTTTGGAAGAAAAGATATTAATCATTTTAAAAACCAATTTAAAAGAAATAAAAAAATTTTATTATCTAAATATTAATGACAAGATCTTTATATAAACCAGTTCATATAAGCAAAGATATTCTTCGAAAATTAAAATATAAAACAGACGATACACCATTAGTAATTAAAACACGTTCTAGAAATTCTGTAATAAATTCAGATATGATTGGAACAGAATTTCAAGTACATACTGGAAAAATGTTTTATAGATTTACTATTTCTAATCCAGATATGATAGGACATCGTTTAGGTGAATTTGCTTTTACTAAACGAATGGGAAGTTTTTTACATAAACAAGCACATGCTGAACGTGTAAAGAAAAAAAAACAAAAATTATTAGCTCAAAAAAAATCTAAAAACAAACAAAAAAAAAAGTAAAAACAAAAAAAAAAAAATAAACTAAATGGGACATCTTATTAATCCGGTTCGTTTTCGCATTGGTAATACACTTTTTTGGGCAAATAATTGGCCAGCAAAAGAAGAGACAAGTTATTTTCTTTCCTATGAAATCCATCAAGAAATGGATCAATATTTTAAAACTCTTTTTCATTATTTTAGAAAATTAAAATTAAAACGCAGACGTAAAGGTGGAAAAAAAATTTTACGTAAATATCGTCATCCTAAACTTTATTATTCTAATGTTAAAGTAAATCTTTTTGGTTTTAATTTAGATAAAATTATGATTGACGTTAACATTTATGATTTTTTCTTAGATCGTTATATTGAAGAAAGTTTATCTTCAGAATCATCTAAATTATCAAGTTTTTTAAAAAAATTTAATCGTTATGTTGGTTTTGAATTTTTTTTTAAATATAAACGTATTCTTAAAAATTTAACTCGTCAACAATTTTCCGCTATTGTTAATGTTTGTCGCAAAAAAGTTGAACTTCTACAACAAATTGCTATAAATAAATTACAAATTTTTATAGAAATGTATATTGAATTTATTCGACGTAGTTTATTTAGTATTTATAATGATAAAAATAAATTATTTGATATAACTAAATCTTTATTTTCTAAAGAAAAACGTTTATTATCTAAATTATCCTATTTTAAACGAGTGAATTTAATTAATAAATATTGGACTAAAAAATATAAGCATCTCCTTTGTGAATCTGGAACTGTTACAACTTTTCCAAAATACTTTACTAGTGAATTTTATCATCTTGTTACCCATAAAAAAAAACAAAAAAGTGAAGCTGCTCAAAAAGCTAGAGATTATTTAGCTAAAAAAGCATATTTAAAAGCGAGTGAACAATTTAAATTTGAAGAAAATTTACGAAAATTTATAATATCCCTTGCTTTCCCTGAACGTATTATTAAAAAATATCAACAAGAAATAAAGAAAACTAATTTACTTTCTCTTGCGCAAGCTCCAGTTACTTTTAGAGCAAATGAGTTTACTTATAAAACTTATCCAAAAGAAATTCATTCTTTTAATCATTTAGAAAAATATTTTGGTGATAATGTTGTTCAACAATTAGCTTTTATGAAGCCAAAAAAACAATTTATAAATTTTTCTTTTGGGAAATTTTTAACTAATTTTTGTAATAATGAAAATATTACTTTTTTATTATATTTAAAAAAATGGTTAATTAATAATAATCATATAGCTTTAGTTGGAATAATTAGTACTATTATTAAATATATACAATATATTGTTTTTAATTTTACCTCTAATAATATTGAAAACATTAATAAAATATTATTAGATTCTAATTTTCGACTAAATATTAAAGCTTTTATATTTAATTTTTCTCAATTACTTCCAAAATCTATTATTTTTTTTTTTAAACAATTTTATAAAGATCTTTATACATATAAAGCTTTCTATTTTAAATATCTTAAAGAAACTGTTAAACGTACTAGTGTTTATTGGCTTAAATATACTTTAGATCCTTTTTATCAACAATATATGAAATATAAAAAATTTAAAGATTTTTATTTAAATATTAATGTTGGTATCGGTCCAGAAAATGATACAGATCATGATATTATAGATGCAAAATTTTTAACTTTATACATTAAACGTCTTTTTAAAAGAAATAAATTTAAAGTAGCAGAATTAGCACGTACTATGTATAGATCATTATGTAAATTACCTTATATTGATGGATTTATTATAATATTCGCAGGACGTTTTACACGTAGGGAATCTAAAATATATAAAATAGCTAAAAAAGGAGTTTTTCATTATGGAACAATGTCTAAATTAATAGATTATCATACTATAGGATTTACTAGTAAATTTGGATATTGTGGGGTAAAAGTTTTTATTCAATATAAAGCAAAGTGGCCAACAATCGAAGAGCAATCTAATAAACGATTATTAGAATTACAAAATAAATTTAAACCAGCGCAATTTCAAGTTACATCTGATTATTTAACTAATAATAAATTACTTATTAATCGAATAAAAATTAATACTGCATCAAAAAAAGGTACAAGATTGTTACAAAATCTTTTTTCAAGAAATCAAATTCCTTATTATAATAATGATTAAAATTAGAAATCCTAATAGAATGAAATACAAAAAATATAATAAAGGTTTTTGTTTAAATTATATGTCAATTAAGCAAGAGCCTAAACGTTTAGATAAAGGTTATTTATATGGAATACGAGCTAATGAATCTGGATTTTTATCTCTTAATCAAGTTGAAACTTGTTTTAAAACTTTAGCTAAAGCAATAAAAACTGCTGGAAAAAGAAAAAGGAAAAATCGTATTAAACTTTTTGTTAATATTGATCGTCCTATGACTGCTAAATCATTAGGGGTTCGTATGGGAAAAGGAAAAGGATCTATTGAGTATTGGGGGTGTCCTATTCGAAAAGGTCAATTAATATTACAAGTAAAAAAAAGAGTTAGACCACGTGCAGTATTACATGGATTAAAACAATCATCTATAAGATTTCCTTTTTCCACATATATTGAAAAAAATCAACGAAAAATTATATATTAATAATGAACAATTTACAATTATTTAAACCTTTTATTAAAAAATTTTTTCACTTAAAAAAAAATCGTATTGTTTCTTTTAAAAGTAAAAAAGGAAAAATCATTCGAACAGGTACCGCTAAATATCGTTTATTTTTAGATTTTAAAAATCATTTTCAAAAAATTGTTACACCTATTAAACATAATCTTTTAAGACAATATCGACGATATTTTAAATTTAAATTACATCCTTTAATAAAATATTTCCGAAAATTAAACTATCAAGTTAAACGACGTTTTCTTTATAAATTTTATATTGATAGAAGAAATTTTATTCGACAAATGTTTATTAAAACATTTATGATTTTTCTTCAACAATTATATCAAATACAATTTATTATAAAAGATTTTCCTCGTTGGATTATTAATTTTCCTTCTTTTTCACTTAATAAAAAAACACTTAATAAAGTATTTGATGTTATAGCTTCTAAATATCATTCTCTTTTAAATATGGAAAATTTTAATTTAATTAAATTAAAATTAGCTATTATCTTAAAAAGAATGTTAAAAAACCCAAAATTTTTATCTCAAACAAAACATTTTTTTAATAAAAATGTTTTTCAATTTTTATTAAATCAGGCATTTCGTCAAATAAAAAAAAAAGAAAAACAAAATTTATCTATTCTTTTTAATTTTAAAATTTGGGTTCTTAAATATCGAAAATTTTTAAAAGAAAAACAATATAGTAAATTAACTTTAAAAAAAAAAAAAAAAAAAAAAAAAATAAAAAATTATTTTTT
>Ga0196965_1000470_pt1 | contig 23568 bp, 16 predicted proteins | sample S1_20metaG_FD_148668 | JGI IMG/M metagenome (GOLD analysis project Ga0196965, IMG submission 148668) | Soil microbial communities from Anza Borrego desert, Southern California, United States - S1_20 | ecosystem: Environmental > Terrestrial > Soil > Desert | place: USA: California | collected... | reverse complement strand
ATTTCAGCGGCAGAAGAATTGTATGGTGAGTACAAATGGGGCAGGTATGATCTTTTGGTGCTTCCGCCAAGTTTTCCGTTTGGAGGAATGGAAAACCCTAGACTTACTTTCGCTACACCTACCATAATAGTCGGCGATAAGTCGCTTACAAGCCTTGTCGCTCATGAACTTGCTCATTCCTGGTCGGGCAATCTGACAACAAATGCCACTTGGAATGACTTCTGGCTAAATGAAGGCTTTACCGTTTACTTCGAAAACAGGATTATGGAAAAGTTATATGGCAAAGAATATGAGGAAATGCTGGCTTTTCTAGGGTATCAGGAACTGTTGAATGAAATAAAGGACCTTGGCGCTACAAACCCTGATACACGATTAAAACTGGATTTAAAAGGTCGAAATCCTGACGACGGCGTCACTTCCATTGCTTATCAAAAAGGAAATTTATTTTTAAGAAATATCGAAGCTGCCGTTGGAAGAGCACGATGGGATAAATTTCTAAATAGCTATTTTGAAGAATTTCAATTCCGGACAATAGATACAGAAACATTCTTAAATTATTTAAATGCTGAACTTATTAAGAACTACAAAGGCTTGGAAGAAAAAATAAATGCAAAAGAATGGATCTATGAACCGGGTCTTCCCAAATCACATCCCGAGCTGACTTCCTCAAAATTTGAGATCATCAAAAAGCAAAGCCAAAACTGGATTAAAACTCAGGAGATAAAATCATTAAATACGTCAAACTGGAGCTCTCATGAATGGGTTTATTTTATAAATAACCTTCCGGAAAAATTAAATTCCAATCAATTAGAAATGCTTGACGAAAGTTTTAGGCTGAGCCAATCCAACAATCCGGAAATTCAGTTTTCCTGGTACCTTTTATCAATAAAAAATAATTATTTGACTGCCTATCCTTATATTAAAGACTTTTTAACCAATGTGGGAAGGAGGAAATTTGTTTTACCGTTGTTTAAAGAACTGGTTAAAACAGAAGCAGGAAAAGCCTTTGCCCAAGAGGTTTATAAAGAGGCGCGTCCTTTATATCATTTTGTTACGATGAATTCTGTAGATCAGCTTTTCATGTAAGAAATAAAAAGCTTTACGATTTTTATTAGCGTTAAAACAGTTATATTTGTATAACTTATCTAATAAAAAATGATATTATTTAATGTTGTAAATTTTTGGGAAATGATACTGTTATTTTATTACTTCTTTCTAAGGTTATTGGAGCTTTTACCGAAAGGCTTTAATTTAAGAATAAATAATGCAATAGCGATTTCCCATAGCAACGCCAATAAAGAAAAGGCTGCCTTTGGGGCATATGAATAAAATTTGTGAATCAGCTTTGGAAAACGTGTTAAAACAGCAAAAAGCCCCGAAAATGGGGCTTTTTAATTTTAGTTTAGTTAATAATTGTTTATTAAAAGGCATATTCATTTTTCTGAAGAAGAAAATCTGCGATTCTTCTTCGAGATTCTTTGGCATTGATAGGGGCAATTTTTGTGAAGCGTTTCAACCCCATTAGCATCACCCTCTGCTCATCGCCGGAAGTAAAGGAGTTAATGGCATTTTTTCCGGCAACATTGATCTTTTCCGTAGCATCATTCAGATAAACGCTCACAATATCCTTTTGAAGTTTACATGAATCTTCTCCCTTCATAGAAATTAATTTTTCCGTTCGAAGAAGAACCGATTCAGCAGCATAGATCTCAATTACCATATCTGCAATGTTCATTAAAATTTCCTGTTCGGATTCTAATGTCATCATAAACTTTTGCACCGCGGCTCCCGCCACCATCAAAACCGCTTTTTTCAGGTTCTTTAGAACTTTTTTCTCAGCAGTGAAGATGGCATTATCTTCTTCGACATTGAAATCTGGAATGGACATCAGTTCCTTTGCTACCTCTTGCGCTGGACCCATCAGATCAAGTTCCCCTTTCATGGCTCTTTTCAGCAACATATCAACAATCAACAGCCTGTTGATTTCATTTGTACCCTCGAAAATCCTATTGATCCGTGAATCTCTGTAAGCTCTATCCATAGGAGCTTCCGCAGAAAAACCCATTCCTCCATATATCTGCACGCCCTCATCCGTTACATAATCTAACACTTCCGATCCGTGAACTTTCATTATGGCGCATTCTATCGCAAACTGTTCAACGCCCTTTAGCTTAGCCTGCGCTTCAGGCATTCCATTAGCTTGTAAGGCTTCTATTGCATCATCGATATTTTGACCGGCTCTATAATTGGCGGATTCGGTCACAAAAATTCTTATTGCCTGTTCAGCTAACTTATACTTAATTGCTCCAAAGCTTCCAATTGTTTTATTAAACTGCTTTCTTTCATTTGCATATTTTATGGAAAGATCAGCCGTTTTCTTTGATCCGCCTATTGCTGCCGCAGCAAGTTTAATTCTTCCGATATTTAGAATATTCACCGCTATTTTAAAACCATTTTGTCTTTCAGAAAGTAGATTTTCAACTGGAACTTTGCAGTCGTTAAAAAACACCTGCCTGGTAGACGATCCTTTTATCCCCATTTTATGTTCTTCCTCATTCATGGTAATGCCACCAAAGGATTTTTCCACTATAAATGCCGAAAGATTTTTGTCGTCATCAATTTTGGCAAAAACAATAAAAATATCTGCAAACCCACCGTTGGTGATCCACATTTTCTGTCCGTTGATGACATAATGTTTTCCATCCGGACTTAGCACTGCTTTGGTTTTGCCCGAATTAGCATCAGAACCGGAGTCTGGTTCTGTTAAACAATAAGAGGCTTTCCATTCTCCTGAAGCAAGTTTTGGTAAATACTTAGCCTTTTGATCTTCATTTCCATAATATACAATAGGAAGTGTACCGATTCCCGTGTGAGCGGAAATTGCAACAGCAAAAGAATGACCGGCGCCCAATATCTCCGCCACTAACATTGACGTATTGAAGTTCATGCCAAACCCGCCATACTGCTCAGGAACCGAAGTACCTAAAAGTCCAAGCTCGCCAGCTTTATCCAGGAGTTTTGGCATGAGCGACGGATCTTTCTGCGAATCAATTTCATTAAGACGCGGGAGAATTTCCGTTTCTAAAAAATCTTTACACGTTTGAGCAATCATTTTTTGCTCCTCCGTCCATTCTTCAGGAATGAATACTTTATCCGCCGGAGTTTCTTTTATTAAAAACTCTCCCCCTTTGATATGTTCATTTTTTGCAAGGGCATCCATATATTCTTATTTAATGATGGTTCTTTATCTATTATTAATTCAATAATTCGTATATACCCGCAACCCCTTGTCCTCCTCCTACACAAGCTGTGACCATTCCATATTTTTGTTTTCTTCTTCGCATTTCATTGAAGAGTTGAACGGAAAGTTTAGCTCCTGTGCAGCCAAGCGGGTGACCAAGAGCAATTGCGCCTCCATTCACATTCACAATATCAGGATTTAAATCCAAGTCCCTGATAACAGCAATTGATTGAGCGGCAAAGGCCTCATTCAGCTCCACTTGTTGTATATCCTCCTTTTTTAAACCTGCCTTTTTAAGAGCCACCGGAACTGCTGCTACGGGGCCTATTCCCATATAATCCGGCTCTACACCATAAGCAGCATATGTTACCATCCGGGCAATGGGTTTGAGGTTTAATTCATTTACCATTTTCTCAGACATCACCACGACAAACGCTGCACCGTCAGAAGTTTGTGAAGAATTCCCTGCGGTAACTGTTCCATTGTTGGTGAATACAGGTTTTAATTTAGCGAGCACTTCCAAAGACGTGTCGGCTCTAGGACCTTCATCAGTATCTACAACAAATTCCCTGTTCTTCCTTTTGCCAGAGCCATCAATATAGGTTTCCTGCACTTTTACCGGAACAATCTCTTCTTTAAACTTCCCGGACTGAATGGCTTCCATCGCCTTTTTATGGGAATTATAAGAAAAATTATCCTGGTCATCTCTTGTTACTTTGTATCTTGCGCTTACGTTCTCTGCAGTATGCCCCATACTCAAGTATGCTTCAGGCCTTTCGGAAGCAAGTTTATAATTCAGTGCGGTTTTCCAACCCATCATCGGAACAAGTGACATCGATTCTGTTCCACCGGCCACTATACAATCTGCCATTCCTGAATGAATCTTTGCAGAAGCTATGGCAATTGCTTCTAATCCAGAGCCACAATATCTGTTTACAATCATTCCCGGAACATTTACGGGAAGCGCCAATAGAGAAATAATTCTTCCCATTTGCATGCCTTGCTCTGCCTCGGGTATTGCATTACCAACCACTAAATCATCAATTCTCGCCGGATCCAGGTTTGGAAGTGTTGATAGCGTGTATTTTATAATATCTGCTGCCAGATCATCCGGACGAGTGAATCTAAACCCTCCTTTACCAGCTTTTCCCACTGCTGATCTATAACCGGCTACAATATATGCATTCATAATTTTAGTATTTAGTAGTGAGTATTTAGTATTAATGCCTTCTCATAAAACTAATTTTTTCTTAACAGTAAAGGTCATTTTTTGATTTTTAATTTCTCAAAGGTTTACCAGTGTTTAAAATGCTTTGGATTCGTTCTAGTGTCTTTCTTTCTCCACATAGGGACAAGAAAGCCTCTCTTTCCAAATCCAATAAATATTGCTCTGAGACTGTTTGCGCATAAGACAAATCTCCACCACTCATAACAAAAGCAATTTTCTCTGCTATTTTTTTATCATGATCTGAAATATAATTTCCTATCCTCATTCCATGAATTCCAGCTTTGAAATTTGCTAAGGCGGTTTTGCCCTGTACTTTTATATTTGTCCTTGGCTTGGGTTGAGTATATCCCGCTTCCGCCAATTCTATGGCAGATCTTTTAGCATCCGCAATTAGCCGGGTTCTGTTTATTGTAATTTCATCACCTTCTCTAAGAATATCCATGTCCAATGCTTCATATGCTGAAGTAGAAACCTTCGCCATTGCAATGTTCATAAAGGCATTTTGAAGTCTGTTAAATTCTATGTCCCCGAGCTCATAAGAATCTGCCACCCTTAAGGTTAATTCCTTTGTCCCGCCACCTCCGGGAATCAACCCAACACCTACTTCAACCAATCCGATATAAGTTTCAGCATGTGCCTGAATTTTATCTGCATGTAACGAAAGTTCACAGCCCCCTCCGAGCGCCATTCCACTGGGAGCAACCACTACAGGAATAGCGGAATATCTTGCCCGCATTGTAGTCGACTGAAACTGGCGGATCATAAAATCCAATTCATCAAATTCTTGTTCAATGGCATACATCATCACCATTGCAAGGTTGGCACCTGCAGAGAAGTTGGCGCCTTCATTGGCAATTACCAATCCTCTAAAGTCCTTTTCTGCTATTCCTATTGCTTTATGAATTCCTTCTACCACTTCACTGCCCATGGTATTCATTTTAGTATGGAACTCAAGATTGAGTATTCCATCTCCCAAATCAAAAACTGTTGATCCGGCATTTTTCCAAACCACATTAGAAGCCCTTAAATTATCCAGTAAAATGAATTCTTCGGTTCCCGGAATAGCTTTGTAGTCCTTTGAATGAATGTCATAATATTTTCTTATTCCTCCATCCACTTCATAGAAAGAGATTTTACCGAAAGAAATCATATCATAAACCCATTGGGCTGGTTTATAGCCAAGTTCTTCCATTTTTGGAATCGTTTTAGATACATTCAGTAAATCCCAATTTTCAAAAGGACCTATTTCCCAACCAAAACCAGCCTTTAATGCATCGTCGATTTTATAAAGTTCATCCGCTATCTCAGGAATTCTATTAGACACATATTGAAAAATGCCATAAAAGGAATGCCTGAAGAATTCCCCGGCTTTATCCTGCCCTGACAAGAGTACCTTAAATCTGTCCTTTACATTTTCAATGGGCTTGGTAGCCTCTAATGTTGGGAATTTAGATTTTTGAGCGGCTTTATATTCTAAGGTTTTTAGGTCTAAGGATAAAATCTCTGTCTTACCATCTACTTTAGTCTTCTTATAAAAACCTTGTCCGGTTTTATCCCCAAGCCATTTTTTTTCTTCCATTTTCAGGATAAATGGCGGCACTTTGAAAAGCTCCTTTGACTCATCATTTGGAAGTCCCTGATTTAAATTAGTCGAAACCTTAATTAAGGTATCAAGACCAACCACATCGCTTGTTCTGAAAGTAGCAGATTTTGGTCTTCCAATTAGTGGGCCTGTTAACTTGTCAACATCATCTATGGAAAGATCAAGCTTTTGCATGGTGTCCATTACTTTCATAATCGAATAGATGCCTACTCTGTTTGCTATAAATGCAGGGGTGTCTTTACATAAAACGGTCGTCTTTCCTAAATAGAGATCTCCATAATTCATTAAAAAATCTATTACCGCCGGATCTGTTTTAGAAGTAGGGATGATTTCGAGTAGTCTGAGATATCTCGGTGGATTAAAAAAATGGGTGCCGCAAAAATGTTTTTGAAAATCCTCACTTCTGCCTTCAGCCATCAGATGGATAGGAATTCCGGAAGTATTTGAAGTAATGAGGGTTCCAGGTTTTCGGTATTTTTCAACCTCCTGGTAAACCGATTGTTTTATTTTTAAATTTTCGACAACGACTTCTATTGTCCAGTCACAATCAGTGATTTTTGGCAAGTCATCTGTAAAGTTTCCTAACGAAACTCTACTTGCGAAATCTTTATGGTAGAGTGGAGCAGGGTTTGATTTTACAGCAGACTGAAAAGCTTCATTTACAATCCTGTTTTTTACAACCGGACTGTCCAAAGTAAGTCCTTTGGCTTTTTCGCCGTCGCTTAATTCTTTTGGAGCTATATCCAATAATAAAACCTGTACACCAATATTTGCAAAATGACATGCAATTCGGGAACCCATAACTCCTGAACCTAAGACTGCTATTTTTTTAATTGGTCGTTTCATCCTTATATGGGTTTGTATGAGGTTCGAGGTTTGGGGAAGTTCACTTTGAACTTCTTTCTTGCTTCCATTAAGTCGTTCGTTTTCATAGACTTTAGGTTTATCTGTTTATTATCATTAGTTGACCCGATTCTTTCAGAATTAGCACATCATGATAGTTTTCTCTATGTTATTTTTTTTCGTAAATCTGTTTACTTTCAATCAAACTATTTATTTTATCTGCCACCTCCAGGAAAATTTTCAATTTTTCCTCCTGTATATGGTCTTTAATAAAGAAATTAAATTGTTTAACTACCGCTCTGGATACGTCTCTCTTTTGCTTTCCTACATCGGTTAAAAATATTCTTACAGACCGCTTATCCTTTTCATCGGGCATTTTATAAATAAGTTTTCGTTCTTCCATAGTTTTCAGCATTCTGGTCAAACTACGGGCTTCCAAACCCAACAAGGGAGCAATCTTCGTGGCAGGTGTTCCTTCGCTTACGTCAATATTTAAAAGAACAAACCCAATAGACGTTGTGATGTCATGCTTTACTGCTTGAGAATTATACATTCTTGCAATTGCGTGCCAAAGTGTTTTAACATTAAAATCTACAGTTTCCTTTGGTTTCATAAGAATCTGTTGAAATTATGAAATTATAAAAATTTATTCCTTCTTTTGATGAATAAATCCTTGATAAAGTCTTTCTATACAATCAAATATATTAAAACTTAGTATGCATGCATAATAAATTTTAATTTTTTATTTCTTTCTCTTAATTGATTGTATCGCCTCTTAATTTCCTGATTCTTTTTCTTACTTCGGCAGTAAATATGCTACCTGGGAAGGTTTTAAGATGAGTTGTGTAAAGCTCTAGTGCTTTGGCATTGTCTTTTAAATTTTGATCATAGACTTGCGCCATAAAAAATAAAGCGTCGTCGCCATAAATTTCATTCGGGTAGTTGGAATATATTTTCTGGAAATTTTCAATTGCTTTATCCGGTTTTCCTATTTCCAAAAATATTTTTCCCTTTAAAAACACAATTTCATCAATGATGGTATGGGTGCTATAAATCTTCTCCAACTCCGTCAGGCGTTCTAATGCTTCTTCCTTTTTATTCTGGAAAAGCAGAAGATCTACTTTCGCATATTCCCTCAGGGCATCCTCTGTGGAATCCATTCCGATATTATCCTGAATAAGTAAACTTAAATCCATAGCATCATTTGCGATTTCCCGGGAAGTAGCAAGCTTTAAAATATCCAAGTGCGACTGGGCAAGTTTAAAATCACCTTTATAATAAGAAAGTTTAGCATTTTTCAACTTGGCCTCATGTCCCAACGGCTTTTCCTTTTCCGATTTCTCTACCTGGGAGTATAGTAAAGTAGATTCCCATGGCTCTGCTTTCAATAAATATATATCTCCCAGCACAATTTTATATCTGTCTACGGCTTCTGCCGGAAGCTGAGGAATTGCCATGGCTTTTTGTATAATATTAGTTGCCGTATCCAGTTTTCCGTAGTAAAAAGCATACAACAAAGCCATATTCTTCATAGACTCAGCGGTGTTGACGTTGTGACCTACTTCTTGTATTAAAGAAGAGTAATCATTTATTAAAGATTCTATTTTAGCGTAATCTATGGGATAGGTATTCTTAATTACTTCCTCCTTAGAGCTGATCAAATAATTTTTGGCAATTATATAATTTATTGTTTTGGAATAATTATCAATAATATATTGAAAAATAACCAAGGCATCATCGTAGCTTTTATTATGGTAGGCAATCATTCCCAATTCCAATAAGTTTTCTCCTTCGCTCTTGATCCTTTTATCAATTGCCCTGGCTTGTATGTAAGCCTTATAAAATTGCTTTTGCTGTACATATAACCAAAGCAATAATTCATTAAAAATGAGTTCCTGCGGATGAGACTGGATATTTTTGATAAAAACTTTCTCCAGCTTCAGATAATCTTCCTCCTTATTTATTAACCCCTGTAATGAATTTTTAATAAGCTCGAGAGAAGAAGGATTAGATTCAGAAAAGTTAATCAATTCGCTTACGACTTCATCCAGGTTTTGGGTATACATATAAATGTTAGCCAACTCATAGGCATAAAGATTGTCTACTGACAACTGTTTTCTCGATTCAAGGAATGTCTTAATGGCCAATTCAAGCATCCGGTTTTCAACGAAGTATTGAGCTGTTATCCGAACTTTAATTTCATCTTTCGCAATATCATTTATCAATTTATTAAAATACTTCTGCGCTTCATCCGACTTATTTTGTTTCTGAAAATTTAAACCATAGTCTATTCTGTAATAAGGATTATCAGGATATTGCCTGACGAGTTTTTTTAAATACTTTTCCGCTGAATTGTATTCATTAAGTGCATACAGTGTGGATAAATAAGATTTGTGAACAATTGAAATATTTATATCATCCTTCAATACTTTCTCAAAAACATCCTTAGCCTTTTCAAATTGGCCAGACCTGAAATATTCATTTGCCAAACTAATCTCGCTTGTCTGGGCAAAAGATTGGAAACTGAAAAATATAAATGCTATATAAATAAACTTAGTTATTGTCCTCACAAGAAATCTATTAAAGTGTTTGCCCCATATTTTTACGAATAAACAAAAAGTATATTTCAAAAGTTATCCACATTATCCACAAGGTAATAATGAATGTAAGTATTTTTTAAATTATAAAACTATTATATACTATAGTGTGGATAAGTTGAAAAGTAATTAAAATTTAATTTGTAAATCAAAAATGTATATAAGTTGTGTAAAGAATAGGTTTTATCAACATTACATTTTTACATAATATTCAAATAACCAAGTAATTATATATTTATTAACATCCTGTGGATAAGATATGGTTTACGTAAGGTATTTTAATATAATGTGGAAAGGTTATTAAGATTGGCAGAATAAGTGTGTAAATATTAATCAAATGCCTTGTTTGATTTAAGAAGAATGTTAAACGGAATTTATTAACAGCAGGTTACAAGGTTATCCACAAATTGTTAACTATTCTGTTATTATATTTTCGAGTAATTCCCAATTTGCTTTTAATTCTATTTCCGTAGTTGGATTTCCTTTGCTATCAGTAAGCGTGTAAAATATTATTTTCTCCGGTTCTATACGTTCTTTGAGATCTCCCCTATCCCACTTGCCATTCTTGTTCTCATCTATCAATACGCGTAATGAGTATTTTCCTGGTTCGAGGTAATCAAATTTGAATTTCTTGGTGTTTTTTATCTCCAGGACTTTTTTGTTTTCTTTTTTTATTAACTGAATTATAAAACTGTTTGCATTTATATCTACTGCTCCTCCTATTATTGAATATTTTTCAGAACGTTTTTTTAGGAATATGTGGTTTGCCAGAAGGTTGGTGTCGCCTTTTACATTTAGGAGTGCTCCATATTCAGCTTTAAATCTAATGGTGTCTGCAAATGGAATATTCTTTTTTATTTTCAAAGTAGTCATGTTTTTATTCCATCTTATTTCACTAGTGTCTAATGGATAAGTTGTGAGTGAATCTTTGAAGAAATAAATTTTTTCTATATTATATGTTGTAACAGGTAATTTGGACTCTAGCTCAATTTCGGTGGTTGATAATATGTTTTTATTTGATGGACTGACAGACAAGGTAAAAGTTTGACGGACATCTTCTTCCTCTTTGTTATTCTTATTTTTCTTTTTTATGTTCTCTTCTTCTGCTTTAGTAAAAAGAATATTTAATGTGGTATCCAGTTTTATATCGAATGAGTCAAGAGAAACAATGTGTAAGGGCAATGAATCATATTTGCCGATAGTGTTGAAAATATTGATTTTGTTTTTTGCATCATTAAATGTGTATAATATTTTTTCTGTTGAATCTAAGGTATAATTCAGCGATACTTCCTTCAGCCCTTTGTTGAAATCTATTACTGCTGTTTCGTCTTCTGATCCGGACCTAATGACAATTAGTTCTCTTAAATCAAATTTTTGGGTTGGAATATTTAAGCTTTGAACGCTGGAGTCCAATTTTATCGTATCTCTTATAAAGCCAATTGGCTCCATCGCACCAGAGTATTTTAGATCTCTGTTTTGGTCAATAAATGTGTAAAGAAGGTAATTGTCTTCTTTTAGGTTTTCCAGTAGAAATTTGCCTTGTTCATCGGTTCTTCCTATATAATATGGTTTGCCATTAAAAGGAGTAATTGTATCTGCTGCAAGGTATAGTCCTATCAATGCTTCTTTTACTGGTTTTCCTGTTTCAAGGTCTACCACATTTCCTGATATATTTAAACTGTCGATGAAAGTCCCGGTGCTGAATATATATTTTAAGTTGGTTCCCGGATTCCCTTCCGTTATATCCTTAATTCCTGCACCCATGTTTAACGTATAGGTGGTGTTGTCTTTTAATTTTTTATTAAAAGTTATATAAAGTCTTTTTTTTATGATTTTGTGGGTAAAGGTAGAATCTAATGCTGGGGAGATTATTATTTTTTGTGCAAGATTATCTTCTTTTATAAACTCATCAAATTCAAAATATAATTTAGTGCCGGTAAAGTTTAAGACTTTATTTTCGGGAATTGATAATACTATTTCTGGTCCTTTGGTATCCTTTTCTCCGCCGGAAGGCGATTTTCTATTTGCACAGGAGGATAGAAATAATATTAGCGGAAGTGTGATTAGTAATAGAAAGAGGCTTTTTATGAGATTCATTTTTTAGTAATGGTATACATTAAGCTGGAATAATCGTTGTTGTTGACTTTAGCCCATTTATTGGACTTCCATCCCATTCTAAATGCTGTGAGATAATTAAGTTGTCCGGTTTTATATTTTTCGCTTAATAAGGATACATAATAGGAATCAAAAATCAGGGGCATGGTTTTAATAATTTTTAACCCATAACGTTCAACAAGTAATTTCATTGAAGTTTGAGTGAAATGATATAAATGTCTTGGAACATCTAAACCCGCCCAGTATTCTTGGTAGTAATTGAAGTCGAAAGAAGCGATATTAGGCACAGCGATTATTAGTTTTCCATCGTCTTTTAATGCCGCTGAAACTGTTTTCAATACTTCTTCTAATTTTCCAACATGTTCCAGGCTGTGCCACATTGTAATAATATCAAAAGCTTCTTTTCCAATCGTGTTGTAATTTGAATGTATTTTTATTTCGGCATTTATATCAGGGAATGATTGCAGGTTGGGCTCCACTCCTTCTACCGACCAATTATTTTTATGACAATAGTTAATAAAATACCCGGCTCCTGAACCTATATCTAATAGGTTTGTTCCCGCCGCTATACTTTTAATGTATTTTAATTTCCTGGCGGTGGAAATGTTTCGGACCGTGTTGTACAGAATATCTTTTAAGGAAGATGACTTCGTATTATGAGAGTCATAATTCAAGGATTGATAATACTTTCCTAATTCAAAATCAAATGGTCGTGGATTTGTAAATTGAAAGGAACAATTGGTGCACTTTACTATTTGGAAAGTTTCTTTTGTTATTAAATAATCTTTTGCTGTAATAGATCTTTCAAATTCCTTTTCTGTACAAACAGGACATTCCTTAATTGTCAATTGCATTATTTTCCCAGGTAAATCATTAATATTGAAATGTCCGATGGCGATACTCCACTTATTCTACTTGCTTGTCCTATAGTTTGTGGTTGGATTTTCTTTAGTTTTTCCTTTCCTTCGGAAGATAAAGCTGTTATTTTATTATAATCTAAGGTGGAAGGAATAATAGAGCTTTCAAGCGAATTGATTTTTTGGGCCATCTTATTTTCTTTATCTATATAAGATTCATACTTTATATTAATTTCTGCTTGGTCTAACTCTTCTTTTCTATAGTTTTTATAAAATTTGTTTAGGCTAAGGTTAATATCTTTTATCTCTGACAATTCTATCTGTGGTCTTTTGAGTAATAGAGCTGCGGATGTTCTTTCCCTTAATTTAGAAATATTTAATCGGTCAAACATTTCTAATCCATCGGTTGGCTCAACTTTTATCTTTTTTAATTCTTCAATAGCTGCTTCAACCCTGTTTTCTTTTTCTTTTACTTTATCATACCTGTCTGAATCCAGAAGGCCAATTTTATGTCCTATACCGGATAGTCGTATATCTGCATTATCTTGTCTTAATAGAATTCTAAACTCTGCCCGGGAAGTAAACATTCTATAAGGTTCTTCTGTCCCTTTGTTTATTAGGTCATCAATTAAAACACCTATATAAGCTTCTGACCTTTTCAATATTAAGGGTTCCTTTTCATTGATTGCCAAGTGAGCGTTTATTCCAGCCATTAATCCCTGGCATGCTGCTTCTTCATAACCTGTTGTGCCGTTAATTTGACCGGCGAAGTATAAATTCTTTATTTTTTTTGTCTCTAGAGAATGGCTTAATTGTGTAGGTGGAAAGTAATCATACTCTATGGCATATCCCGGCCTGAACATCCTTGCATTTTCAAAGCCAGGAATTTTGGTTAATGCTTTGTATTGTACATCTTCCGGTAAAGAAGTGGAAAAGCCATTTACATAAATTTCAACTGTCTGCCAACCTTCCGGCTCTACAAAAATTTGATGCCTGTCTCTTTCGGCAAATCGATTAATTTTGTCTTCTATAGAAGGGCAATATCGAGGCCCGATCCCTTTTATTCTCCCTGCATACATTGGCGATTTTTCAAAACCGGTTTTTAGAATTTCATGAACTTCTGTATTGGTATAGGTAATAAAGCAGCTTTTCTGTTCTACCAAAGGCAATGTATCCGAATATGAGAATTTACCTGGATTTGCGTCGCCATGCTGTTCTTCCATTACAGCGTAGTTTAAACTCCTCCCATCTACTCTCGGCGGAGTTCCTGTTTTCATTCTTCCTGATTCAAATCCAAGAGAACCGAGTTGTTCGGTTAAACCGGTAGCTGCCTTCTCTCCTGTTCTTCCACCTCCAAATTGTTTTTCACCGATGTGAATTAAACCATTCAAGAATGTTCCATTGGTTAGAACAACAGCAGAAGATTCTATTTTAACACCTAAGGAAGTAACCACGCCGGCTATTCTACCATCTTTTACTATTAATTCTTTCACCGTGTCTTGCCAGAAATCTATGTTTTTATTTCTTTCCAGGGTCAACCTCCATTCCTCGGCAAATCGCATTCGATCACTTTGGGCTCTTGGACTCCACATAGCTGGCCCTTTCGAACGGTTTAACATTCGGAACTGTATCATGGTTTTATCCGTCACAATTCCAGACATTCCGCCTAATGCATCAATTTCTCTTACTATTTGCCCCTTTGCTACTCCACCCATTGCCGGATTACATGACATCTGCCCTATAGTTTGCATGTTCATAGTAATCAATAATGTTTTTGATCCCATCTTTGCTGCAGCCGCTGCTGCCTCGCAACCTGCGTGCCCTCCGCCAACTACTATTACGTCGTATTTGTTAAACATATCTTGTTATGAAAAATGTTCCACGTGGAACATTATAAATTATTTAATCTAAATAAGGATTCATTTTCTTTTTCAGTCATTACAGCCCGATTATCTTGGGTTTTATCGGTGAAGCCAAAAAGATGCAGAGATCCATGTATTATTATTCTTAAGAACTCTTGGTGTGCAGATGTCTTGAATATTTTAGCGTTTTCTATAACCCTGTCAACACTTATGTAAATTTCTCCATTGATAACGTTTTCTGTATTGCTATTATCGAAGGTTATAACATCAGTTAAGTCAAAATGATTTAAATATTTTTTATTTAAATCTAAAAGATAATCATCTGAGCAGAAAACAATGTTTAATTCTTCGATGTTTTTTGAATAAATGCTTGCTTCTGCGTTGATCCACTTTTTAATTTTTGTTTTTTCTTTTAAGAGATAACCTTTATCTGCTGTAAAGAAATTAATATTTGACATTAATTAAGATAAAAGGTCAATTCTACTTTTTTTCCGTTTTCCAGGAATTTAACCTCGTCAGAAAGGTTTCTCATTAAAAAGATTCCTCTTCCTCCTGGCTTTTCAATGTTTTCTGGGGCAGTTGGATCGGGCAAGTCATTATAATCAAATCCCTCGCCTTGGTCTTCAATAATGAATTTTATTGACTCATCATCCATTTCTAATGTCAATGAAACATTTTTGTCCTTATTTCCTCTGTTGCCGTGTGTAATCGCGTTGTTAACAGATTCTGTTACGGCAATCATTATGTTTCCATAGATATCATCATCCAGGAAAAATTTTTCTTTTGCATTATCTATAAAGCTTTCTATAATGCGAATGTTGTCAATAAGGGATGGAATTTGAATGTTTAAAGAGTTCATTAGTTTTAATTGCTATTTAATTTTTAATGCTTTTAAAATAATTGTTCACCTGGTTTTTATAGTAACTATTAAAAGAAGGAGGCAATGTTTTTATAAATTCTATTTCCTTTTCTTTTAATTTTAAATATTCGTTGTACTTATCTTCAAATTGTTTTTCAATTTGCTTTGCGGAAGTTGCCTCTCTTTTTTCATCAAGATCACGTTCTTTTTGTGATTTTTCAGATTCAAGAAGTCTTGTCAGTATTTCTCTTTGCCGGTTTATTGTTTGTTGACCTAGTCTTTTGTTGACTAAATCTTCCTCCGTTTTTTCCATCTCTTTGATCAGCTTATCCAAATTACCCCCAGGATTATTACCGGAAGATTTCTGTAGTTTTTCCAAAGCTTGTCTAATCATCTCTTGTTCTGCAGCCATTTTTGCCAAACCTTCTGAAAGCGCTTTGCCTGTTTTTCCGCTTTTCATCAGTTGGTTTATTTGTTCATTCAATTGTTTTTGCAATTCACTTAAACCTGGCGAAGGACTGTTTTTCTTCCCTTTTTTCTTTTTTCCCAAACCACTCGCATTTGCCATCTGTTCCTGCATCTGTTTTAATACGTCGTTTAGCAACAAAGCCAATTCGTTCATTGATTTCATCGCAAATTGTTGTTTACTGGCAGCAACCGCAGGACGCCGCTTTTTAAGATTATCCAAACTTTCATCAATATTCTCATTCATCGAACCTACTTCTCGGGTAATAAAAGATTCAATCTGAAATACTCTTTTTGCTAAAGATATTAAGCTGTCTTCGATTATTTTGGCGTCATCCTTTATCTTTAATTGTTTTTGCGATAGCGTTATATATCTTGGGTCGCTCTGATTTACATTTTTAAATTCTTTCATCAGAGATTCCTGATCAAAAGAGAGCGTTAATAGGTTTTCAAGGATATCCCTTAAATGTCCTATGTTTTCTTCCTGCGCTTCCGATTCCATGCTGTTTTGCATTTCCTCCATCATATTGGAAAGCTTTTGAATTTCTTCAGCTGCTTTGGATTGTTTCTCGCTTGATTTTTTATTTTTTTTATTTTTTAGCTGTTCTAAACTTTCCTCCTGATTCTTTTTAATTTCTCCCTGCTCCTCTTTAGTGTCTTGCATTGGATTTGAATTTTCCAATTCCTGATTCATTTTCTTTAATTCTTCAATGTCATTTTCCTTCTCTTTAAATTCCTCCGACAACTCATTTTGCCTTTCAATTAATGAATCCTGATTTGATTTTTTATCCAAGCTTTCCTCCGCTAGTTGCTCCTGCTTTTCCTTAAGTTCTTTTAGTTCTTCTACTGTATTTTCTAACTTTTGTTCAAACTCCATTTTTCGGAACATTTCCAACGCTCTTTCTAGCTCTTTCTCCAGGTTTAGCTCCTTTTTGTTTATTTTCTCAAGCAGATCGGGAAGCTGTTCTGTGTTTTGCTCTTTAAGAAGTTTTTGAAGTTGCTCGTATAATTTTTTAGTCTCATCGTCTAAAAGATTATTCATAAGCTTTTCCAACATTTTCAACTTTTCCAGTATTCGCTCATCAGGATTTAGAAATTTCTCCTTTTGTAAATTTTGCCCCGTATTTTCTTCCTGAATTTTTTTAATTTGTTCCTCCAGTTCCTGTTTCTTTTTTGTCAGCTCCTCCAGCTTCTTTTGATCTTGCCAAGTTGCCTTTTTCTTTACCTTCAAGTCTTCTTTAATCTCTGAAAGGTCCTTTCTTAAATCTTCAGAACTTTCCAACGCCTTCTCTATGTCTGACGCTGTTTTTTTGTCAGCCTGAGATAAACTTTCCTTAATTATCTCTTTTTCAGGAACTTGTAAAAATGCAACCGATGATTTTACAGATTTGGGTCCATTTACCCCATCATTATCCCAAGCCTGAACAAAATATTCTATTCTCTCACCGGGCTTCAAATTAAAGGAATCTAACTTCCAATTCATATAAAAGTTTTGCTGAGGAGAATTTTTAGTTATTGGTATGCTTATTTTCTTATAGTTTTTAGAGTTTCCTGTCGCGCTTTTTTGAATCTGGTAGAACAATTGAAGTTTTGAAATCCCATAATCGTCCAGAGCATTACCTCCCACGATCAGGTTGTTGAAAAGTATCGTGTCAGACGTTGTATTAATATTAAGTTGAGGAAATTGATCTTTAATTACATTTATCTGATAAAGTATATTGTCCTTGCTGGTAGCAAATTCATTTTTGATGTTAATCTTAATTTCGCTGTTTTCTTTAACTTTTCTGGATATGGTAAATTTTCCCTCTTCCTCTTCTTCGTTGGCCGGTACTTGCTCTTTGTTTATAGACACCAGGACAGAATCAGCAAATAAAGTGTTGAAATTCCATTTTATATCTGTTCCTTCCGGGACTGTTAAGTTTCCGGCATTATTTATTACCTCAGCTTTTTTATTTAAGTACGCAGGATATTTTAATTCAACCTCTAATTCAAAAAGGAGAGGTCTGTTTACCACCTTCACAACATATTCATCGGAATCAAATCCGGCGCCTTCAATAACAAAACTTGAGTTTGCCTGAATTTTTTTAAACGTAAAGGAATATTTATTTTCCCCGCTTTGCTCCATTTTATATTTCCTGCCATTGTTATTTAGATAAACTGTTTCAGGAAGCGCTTTTCCTTCCAATTCAAAGTCTACCGTATAATCTTCATCTTTAAAAGCCTTTAGATCTTTGTTGAGTAAAACAAAGTTAAATGGCGCCTTTATAGCATATTGTTTATTGTAGTTAATAATCCTGCTGGTGCTTTCAACCAGGCTTGAAGGAAAGAGAATTAAAACAATGATAAAGCAGAGCAGAGGTAGAATAAGATATTTAAGAAACCTTGTATTTTCCTTAAAGTTTATGGCAGTGCTGAAGGAAATGTCTTTGTAATCACTTTCGCGTTGATAAAGGGACGCTGCCGCCAACGGATTTTCGTGAGAGTATTTTAAAAGCTGGATTGTATTAAGCAGCTTATCATTGATAAAGGCAAATTTTTGCCCGATAATTTCTGCGGCTTTTTCATCTGAAATCTGTTTTTTGAAATTGAATAGAAAAATAAGCGGCCTTAGAATATATATGTAGAATGTAGATCCCACCAAAAGCAGAAATCCAAAGAAGAGGATTTGCCTGAAGGTTTTATTTAAATGCAACCAAAATTCCAGATAATTAAAAATTAAAAAAAGAGAAAGAATGAGTGCAGCGGCAAAAATTCCTCCTCTAATCAAAAGATTTATATAGTATTTCTTCTTAAACTTCTTAAGTTTTTCTAAAGTAGATTTTACTTGCCCCATAGACTCAAGTTTTAACCATTACTTTTAATAACATTCTCGTCCCTCTTTATAATTCAACAACGCTTAAATTATCGAATATGGTAAAATCTATTACGATTTAGGAGTTAAATTTTATAAAGTTAAAAAAATTTATCCACTACCCTTATTGATTTCCCTTCTTTCACCTTACATATTATCGAAATATTCGATGATATGCATTTTAAGGAGCTTTTCTTGTTCTTTTATGGTGACGTTTGGAAGTTTTTTGACCAGCTTCCAATGTGGCCAGCCATCTTTATCCAATCCTTCAAGTTCGTAGAATCCCGAAAGACTTAGGATCTTGCAAATGGCAATGTGCATAAGGTCCTGCTTTTCTTCTTTGGAAAAATATTTGTTCCCCTTTCCAAGTTCTTGAACACCAATCAGGAAAAGCACAGCGTCCACGCTAGTCGGTTTTTTCCCCAATAATTCTTTAAGATTTATCAGAAGGTTCTCCCATTCAACATCTATATCATCAATTACTTTATTTCTCATTATTTAAAATATTTGGTGTGAGGTATGGTGCCGAAGGTAAACAGATATTAATCAACACTATACCTATTCTTTTTGTTTTATATTCTAACAAATTCTCTACTTGGAGGTTTGATTTTTTATTTCTGTTAATTTTTGAGTTGCATTAAAAGGATGCTTATTTTTATTATGTTCTTCGGCTAAGCCACATCCTGAACAATGGGAGTTCTTTCCTTTTAAATTTTGTCTGAACATATTTCCAATATAGAAAATCGCTCCCAAAAATATTATGCCTATCAATATTTCCTGTATCATATCAGTTTTTGCCTTAAAACATTAAATTTAAGACGATAGTTTGATGTGTTTATAAATTAAATTGAAAAAATAGAGGTTCTACGGAAAGATTGCCATCCTCGGTTCTATATGTTCCTCTTACTCCAACTTCTATTAGAGGAATCCATCTCAATACATTAAAATCAGTATGAAGCTCCAGTCCTACTGATTCATAGTCTTTTTCCTTGCCTTGATTAAATCCTCTTCCCCTGTCATAAAAAACTTTTCCTTTAAATCGCTGAAAATTAATTATGGATCCCAAGTGAACATCGGCATTCCATATTGGAAATTTATACTCTAAAGAGGTATTAAAAAATTGTTCATTAATTTCATAATTATAACCTCTTGGGAAGAATACAGGACTTTGAAAAAAATAATCTTTTGTTTCCTGAAATTGATAATTTGCTCTGACTTGAAAACCATGATGTTTAAAAAGTCCCGGGAAATAAAGTTTTCCTTCTGCAGCAAACAATGATCCTGTAAAATCTATATCTGTAGGAGTATTTCTATAAATAACAAACCCACTTACACCCCATTTAGTAGTTACATCTTTATGGGCTTGCTTTAAAAGACTATAAAAAGAAGCAGAATATTCAGCAGTTTGCAAAATGCCTTCTTTTGCATCGATCGAATAATAATCAGGAATAGTATAGTTTGTGACACTTGTAAAAGAGGTATTTAACCCTAAAGTCAAGCCTCTATAATATTTGTTTCTGGTGAGGTTCAGGGGCAATCGCAGTCCAATTTTTGCAGTTTTTTCAGTCCAGGTATAAATCCTGTTAAAGTCGAGGTTGCCTAAATCTACCAGCGATATGGCCCTTGTTCCGATTCCAGCTTCTACATCAATAATGGGATACCAACCCTGAAAGGAAAATCTGCCAAAGGCATAAGGTTGTCCCTCGTTTCCATTAAAAGTAATACCCAAACCGGTGTACATTGTGCTTAATATATTTTGAGAATATGCGATAGCCCCAAACTCCTTATTCACCTGATCAAAGACCGGATAAAAACTGTAGGGATTTATCAGATTTTTAAATTGTGAATACTTTTTTACTTCATAGGTTTTTTCAGGAATTGAGGTAAGAATGTTTTTATTTCCTTCTTGTTCAATTAAAGGCTCGTAATATCTGACATTTCTATCCTCTACTGTCGCTTGGAGTTTCCAATTTTCGGGATCAAAAGACATCGTTTCTACGTCCATCCCATATTCTGTGAAATTATTGAAAGCTAATGTTTCCCCATCCGGAGAAATTGCAGGATTGTAAGATCCATAAAGTTTTGAGGTAACCTGAAAACGCTGTCCTGTTTCAATGTTTAATGCATATATATTATCGATTCCGGAATGAGCAGAATTGTACAACAGGTAATTGTCATATTGAATTGGATGCCCTACATTTTCGAAGGATAAAGGCAAAAGGTCTTTACTTTCATTTCCACCGGACGTAAACTGAGTAATCGTTTTTCCCTTATCTGTTGATTTTAAAACCACGATATATTTTCCATCATTTGACCATCTGGGCATTGAATAAAAATAGTTTTCAGGATTTCCGAATCTAATCAGTTCTTTTCCTGAATTTGCATCCAAAATGACAATCGTATTTTGAGAAGTGGTTGCATTTTCAATGGCTACGATCTTTTTACCATCAGGTGAAATAGAAGTTCCGCTAAGCCTGGACTTTTTGGTTATCGTTTTTGTTTTCTTTTTCCGGGTATCATAGGTTTTGATGACCGTATAAGTCCGCGATGCCCAACGAGGATCAAAAAAGTATTCATTCCAAACCACCTTATCTCCTCCGACGGAAAGCATTCCTGCATCATTGAAGATACCCAAAGTGTGGATTTTTTTTGATCTAGATAAAGAATCTACGGAAACAAGTCTGGCAATATCTCCTATTCCGCTTCTTATTGCTACAATCTTTCCGTCAGACAAAAACTGAGGGTAGTCATAATTGGTAAATACCGTATTTTCCCGATACAAAGCTTTTGAGGACTCCGTCGTTTCCAATTGGTCAGTTTGCCATCGCCACAATGAATCAACCTCTTGAGTCATATTTCGGTAGGTTTTTATAACTGAATAACCTGTTTCTTTTTTTATTGAGCGTGAAAAATTAAATGGGATATAAGGATTATTAAAAGTTCTTTCGAAAATATTAGACCATGAACTTTCGCCATAGTTTCTTCTTACGTGGGTAACCATGTGATATCCGAGCACATAATGGTTGGGTACATAATTTTTAAATGAACCTAAATACTGTTTGTGGTAATTATATCGCCCGTTTTCCAAGAGATTTGTTCTAAAGGCCAAATCAAAATAGGGAATTTTCCCTCTTCCACTGGGCGTTAGCGCTGTTTCTATCGCTACGGCATCCCCTTCCCAAAACCAACTTGGGGCCGCAGCATAAGCGATAAAACTCCATAGATCTCCGCCAAAAACCCATTTCATCACCTTTGTAAACCCCGTCAGCGATTTCTGATATTGTACTACATGTCGGTACTCATGAACTGCTAAAAGATTCAGCCAGTCATTGGTTCCCAGGAAATTATAATCCTGAGGAGGCATGGTAAAGAACTCCGATCTTCTGGGAGCTACGGTCACAAATCCATTAGAAATAGCATTTTGATTTTGAAGAACCAAAGAAAGTCTTTTTGGTTTTACGCCCAGGCTTTTGGAAACTGGCCCATATAGATGCTGCATAGTATTTGCCATTCTTTGGGCTTCTGATTCAAAGTCTTCAGGAAAGATGATTTTAAATGACTTTGTTTCAATTTGTCGCCACTTCACTGAAGGCGGATTTTGTTCAAGTATTATTCCTTCTTGTGAAAATGAAGGCGACGAAAGGATAATCAAAGAGAATAATGATATTCCAATTTTTGTTTTAGCAAGCATGCTTTTTATGTAATATATCTGTTTAGGCTATTTTTGGCGTTTAGCTTTGATGTTCCACGTGGAAATAAAAAATCTTATTTAAGTACAAATTTCTATTTTGCCAGCGCAAGAAGTTTTCTAAATCCTCTAATTTTAAGAAAAGCTTCTGTCACTATGATTTTATTTGCTAATGGCTACTTTATTAAGAATGGTATTAATAATTGTTTGGGTTGTAATTCCTTCAGCTTCAGCTTCATAATTAAGAATTATCCTATGATTTAAGATGTCCGGAGCCACTTCCTTTATGTCTTCTGGCAGTACATAATCTCTTTCATTTAAATAGGCTACCGCTTTCGCTGCCAGATTCATGTTAATACTTGCTCTGGGAGATGCGCCATATTGGATAAAATGCCCTTCATTTTTTAACCCATAATCTGCTGGTTTCCTCGTGGCGAATACAAGCTCGATGATGTATCGCTCCAGGGATTCGGAAATGGTTACTTTATTGATGTCATCTTTTATGGCAAAAATATCTTCTTTAAGCAGCACATGGTTCGCCACCGCGGAAAAGCTCATATCCGACATTCGACGCATTACTTTTAATTCATCTTCTTTGGTCGGATAATCAATATAGACCTTCATCATAAACCTGTCTACCTGAGCTTCAGGTAATGGATATGTCCCCTCCTGCTCTACAGGATTTTGCGTAGCCAATACCAAAAAAGGTTTATCTAGCTTAAAACTGGTTTCCCCGATAGTAACCTGCTTTTCCTGCATAGCTTCCAAGAGCGCTGATTGTACCTTTGCCGGAGACCTGTTTACTTCATCTGCTAAAATAAGGTTTGAAAAAATAGGTCCTTTTTTGACTTCAAAATTTCCTGTTTTTTGATTAAAAATCATGGTGCCTACCAGATCCGAAGGCAGCAGATCTGGCGTAAATTGAATTCGTTGAAAATCGAGTTGAAGAACCTTTGCTAAGGTGTTGATAGTAAGTGTTTTTGCCAATCCTGGAACACCTTCCAATAAAATATGTCCGTTCGTAAACAACCCGATCAAAAGCCTTTCTACCATATATTCCTGACCAACCACTACCTTCGATACTTCATAAAAAACATCTTTTATTTTTTGTCGATTTACTGAGTGTCTTTCGGTTACTTCTGTATTTTCCATGAATCCTTAATTATTAACAGGGATAAAAATAAAGGCAAATTACTTATTGAAAGAACGTTTAATAATTTTTCTATTACTTATCTTAAAACTTTTAATCAAACTTTTAAGAATATATTGGTAAAGACGGATAATTATAGAGACGGATAATTATCCTGTCTCTACTGATTAGGTTTTAGGGTTCTTTAAATAAATCCGGTTATGATAAAA
>Ga0196965_1000469_pt1 | contig 23592 bp, 19 predicted proteins | sample S1_20metaG_FD_148668 | JGI IMG/M metagenome (GOLD analysis project Ga0196965, IMG submission 148668) | Soil microbial communities from Anza Borrego desert, Southern California, United States - S1_20 | ecosystem: Environmental > Terrestrial > Soil > Desert | place: USA: California | collected... | reverse complement strand
TAAAGAAAGTTAAACGGGAGTTATTGAATGAACACATTATTGTGGGATAACTTCTCAAAAAAGGAGTGGCAGTATTTGGGAGGCAACAGCATGGCTCTCCGGTTGTTTTTAAATATCTAGTTGCGATCAATCCTTTTTACTTCCAACTTCGATCTCCCAACTTCCAACTTAAAAACTAAAAAGGGAGACAATTTTACTTGCCTCCCTTTTTAATTTTTAAGTTTTATAAATTTACTCTATATCTTCCATTCTTACTCCTACAATTTCCTCTAATCTGATTTTAGAAAGTTGGTAAGCATTTTCAGCAGTAATTTTTCTCACACGTTCTGCATTAAAAGCTTGTAAGCCTTCATTGTATTCTTCAAAAGTTAAGTCCCCGTCTTTAAATTTATTTTCAGTTAAAGAAAAGGCAGCATTGGCATCTTCCGTTACTTCAGTTTGAATTCTGTAAAGCTCCCTGGTCATCAAATAATTCTGGTAAGCAACGAGCACCTGGGAACGAAGTTCTACTTTACGCGCATTGATGCTTTCTTCAGCAATAAAAACTTCTTCCTTTGCTCTTTTTGTTCGCAGGGGAATACTCACCAGATCTCCCAAAGACAATCTTACACCTAAATTGTATTTAGGATAAATGATGTTTTGGGCATTTGGATCTGGATTTACATTGGTTTTGGCGCCAGAATTTGTATACTCATTATAGTTATAGACCCCGTAAATATTATCTAGCCATGACCACCTTGCCAGTCTTAAACTTTCTTTTGCCACATTTTTCTCCTGCAATACTATTTTATTGTTCGGGTTATTCTCCCAGGCAATTTGAACCAACCTTTCACCAAGATCAATATTTTGAGCAGATCTTGGAAGTATAATTTTGTTGTAATCTATCTTTTGTCCATAAGCTACAGGAGAAATAGCTATAAGAAGGATAATGAGTTTTTTCATATTTTGTAAATAATAAACAATAATAAATATTTTTTTTTAATAAACAATCAGTTGTAAAATATAATTTTTTTGTGAATTAATTATATTTAGCTTCTAAGGCGATAATGGCTTTATATATTTCTTTTACATTATTTTCCCACGAATGAGAAGCAGCAAATTTTCTTCGCTCGGTTTGCAGTTCTTCGTTATTTATTTCTGACAATGCTTTTTCAATTTTCAAGATATAATCTTCCTTGTCCTTTGCCAGGTGTACATGGTCCTTAAAAATTTCCATGGCCTCCGTTTCTGTAGCCACTACCGGCTTACCCATTGCCAAATATTCATCTATTTTTAAGGGATAATTTCCTACGGTATTGATGTTTATAAGCTGTGGATTTATACATACGTCAAAGTGATCAAGATAAGTTGGTGCCTCGCTTATGGGTTTTTTGCCCAGAAAGAATATGTTGGGTAATTCATGCAGCTTGCTATTTTTGAATACCTCATCTTCAGGGCCGATAAAAACCAAATTCCAATCTTTTCTTTCATTCGCTATATAGCTAATCGTATCAATACACAAACGCGTATAAACTAATGATCCAACATAACCAATTATGGGGCGTGGTATGGGCGCAATATCGTTAGGAGTAGGTTTTACTTTTTCTTTTGTAAAAAGAGACAGATCGCAGCCCTGTCCTACATAATAGGCATTTTCATTGTATTTTTTACAGTGGTTAGTAAGAAAGATAGAATTTGTTACAGCCAAATCTGTTTTTTCAATTAACTGAGGCTCAAGTCTTTCTCCATGTGTTTTCCAATAACTCAGGTAGGTGAAATAATCTCTCATATAATAGATATTGAGGTGGGGCTCCAGAAATTCCTTTAAATATTGACTTCTGAAAAAGTCATTATCATTAATTAAGATCACATTGTTAAAACCCAATAGTTTAATAGCTTTTTGAATTTCTTTTGCAAACCTTTTACTATTAATCTTATTTAAAAAATCAAAAGCCGATGCCGCTTTTATCCAGTTGATAGACTCTGTGATTATCCTTGGATAGTAAGACCAAAGGTTTTCCCCTACTTTTTCTAATGCTTCCCTTTTTCCTTTTAAAACTTCCAGCTTCTTTTTTATGGAAGGGTTGTGTTTTGAACGTAAATAGGTAATTCGATCTACGGGAAGATGAACAAATACAACCCGATTGTTTTTGGCTATTTCATAGGCTATATTTTTTATGTTCCCGACTTCATCGTCAATACTTTGAATGCCCACTATTACAAAATCCCTTCCTTTTAATGTATCTGCAATCATGAATTATGGATTAGACATACGATTTGTTTTTAAAACATACTTTTTAATTATACTGCGCCCCAATAGAAATCCTTCTTTGTAATAATTGAAAATATGGCCAAAGACATTTATAGTTCTTATTTTAAACATTCTGTTAAGCACTATTTGTGTAAAAATAAACATTGCCAGATAGGTAGTAAGGGTGCCATATGCTGCACCTAATAACCCGAAATTTGTAATAAAAATGTAATTCAGGAAGATATTAAGAAGCGCGCTGCCCATAATAAAATAAAAATTGAGTCTCGGGTTGCCCATTGAATCAATAATTGTTCCAAACTGACGGGTAAAAGGTGCAATAAGTGTATAAAAAATGGTTATTTGTAAAATGGGAACCGCATCAAGATATTTTTCTCCCGCAGCCAGTAGAAGCAAAAGTTTGGGTACCAATAAGATAATGAAGGATACGGGGATAATTAATGCAAGAATTAATCCCACAGCTTTTTCATACAAGTCCTTAAGCGCAGTTCTTCCGGTAGTTTCCATTCTTTTGGCACTTTGTGGAAAAATAATCGCGGCTACTGAGGCAGTGGGAACTTCTACAATATTTGAGATCTTAATTGCTGCATTATATAGACCAACAGAAGCATTGCCTTTCATACTTCCCAGCATTACCTGATCAATGGTATGGAAAACCACTCCACTTATATTTGTGCCAAAAACGAATTTCCCGTAATTGAGTAACTTTTTAATCCATTTAACATCAACACTTTTGTAAAATTTCAGATGCTTTCTGGTTAGAATAAATGCGATTAAGGAACCTATTAGTATGGAGAACATCTGGAATAAAACAATGTCAACCAGATCAGTGTGAAAATTCCCAAAAAAGGCTATTGCAATTAAACTACAAAAAATTCCTTGACGAACCAATGAACTGAAAAATAAGCCTTTAAAGGAAAAATTTGCCTGTTCTATAAATTGAAAGTGATAAAAAGGAATCAAAAGCAGGGTCGTGATAATATAATAATATAACATTTTCTCCAAAATAGGTGCGTGGAGAAAATTGCTCACAAAATCAGCGGAACAAGCTAATAAAAGAATACTAAAGAAAGTTAAGATCAGATTAAGAGCAACAGAAGAAGTAAGGATTTTGGGATAATCTTCTTTACTTGCAGAACTTAAAAATTTAATAAGTCCATTTTGAATTAGCCCATTTCTGGCCAGTTCAATTAAAGTTGTTACTGCGAGAAATTGTGTCCATATACCAACTTCCTCCAGCGAAAGCATTCTGTATAAAATAAAAACAGATCCAAAACTAAATAGTAGGGTAAGACCTTTTTCCAGCAAAGTATAAATCCCGGATTTAAGCCAATAAGAGTTTTTATTAAACAAGATTTTTAGTTTGTATTAAAAGTTTCACTGTTTTTGTTAGCCTTAAACATCCCGATAATCCTTTAATCTAACTAGTATAGCCATAGATGGATAAAATACTAGCGCGGCAGGTATTTGTCCTATGGATTCTTGTGAGTAATTGGCTACGATTATTGAAAAGAATAAGGCTAAGTAGGCTACGTTATAGGATTTTAATTTCGGGTCTGTTGTTCGGTAAAAATTTTGGATTCCTACTTTAAGAATAGTAAAAAAGAAGTAGCAGGTTATTATTAAACCAATCCAACCTATTTCTATTGCTGTTCTCAAATAGCCGCTATCCGGAGGAAAACCAGCCAGATAATGATCGGGACAATATTTTAGTCCTAATTCCCCGGAAGTAGATATCCCGCCACCTAATGGATGTGAATGAATATAGGGCTGGATGGTTGCCCGATTATTGTCTCTTACCTGAAAAGAGGCGTCTTCTGCGGGTCTGAATACCGTCCTGATTCTGTTCACAGTTGCATTTCCATATATTGGTCCATAAACCAATACTGCACCAAAACACACGAAAAACAGGGAAAAGATAAGCGTATTTCTATTGTTTATGGTCATTAATGCAAAGATCAGCACACCTATTGGAATCATCGCGTAGGCTGTTCGGGTTCCCGAGTAAGCCATTCCCATTAACATTAACACTCCTCCAATACCTAGAATTACCTTTTGGTAGGTTTTAAACGGTCCTAACATTAAAATTAGACATACCAGGCTACTAAAAGCCATAAAAATTCCAAACGAAGTTGGATCAGAAAGAAAAGAAAACTTTCGAATGTTTCCTGCCATAAATAAAGCTATTCGATCCCCTTCCGTTCTCATTATATGGTCCCATTCAAATTGTGCTAACCCAAATAATTCTTGCTTTACACCATATATGGCGACCAATAAGGCCAATCCAAGCCAGAATTTTGTATATGTCGCTATGAATTTAATATTGCTAATTGCAAATAAGGCTACAAAATAAGCAGCTAGAAATCCCACAACCTTTCTCACACCAAATAGATATCCGGGAAAACTTGTTGCCTCAGGATTTAGCCCTTGAAGAAGGATATAGGCAGTGTATAGAAGAAATGAAAATGTGATTTCATTTTTTGCAAGTTTCCAATTTCTATTTTTTTCCCGTAATTGTTTTAAAATAATAGCTACAAAGGACAATAAAAGCGTGCCTTCAATTAAAACTCCGCTTGGTAAAGAATCGGTAGTTAAACGCTTACTAAGAAAAACAAAAAAGGAGCAGAAAATAGTAAAAAGCAACCCAAACTTGAAATCCAGAAGACAACCCAGCACTATAGGAATACCAAAAATTGCCCCCATCAGGAAAATAGCAGAGATTATTCCCTTCTTTATAATAATTATGGCAATAGCAATTGCTGCTAAAGTAAAGAAGGAATAGCCCCAAGGGTTATTTAGCTTTTGTTGAAAAATAACTTTATAGAAATAATCTACACCGTTATAAAATAATTGCCGGGGTTTTTCAAGAAGGGATTCAGTAGAAAAATATGCCATAAAATCCTTTCAAATCTCTAAAAGAAGGTAATTTTTACTGCTAGAAAAAGAAGCGTAAATATAACAAATATTATCATTAAAATTTCCAGAATATTGCTTTGGCTCATTCTGTTTGACCTGTCTCTTTTGTCCTTCATTTCTTGCATAAGCAAAAAGAGTATGTTTGATTTGCAAAATTAACCTTAATTTTCTCTAAAAAAATTATATTTTAATTTTAGTATTATCAATTTGCATCGTTTTCTCCTGCACTGTAATAAATAAAGAATACTTTTATCTTTGTAATTTTTAAATCGTGAAATATTTTAATTACCTCTTTAATATAGACTCTTTAAAAGAAAGCAGGCTTCCCTGGATAGATTTTGCTAAAGGAGTTGCAATTATTTTTGTCGTTTACCGCCATATCTTAATTGGCCTGGATCGTTCAGGAATTGAATATAATACTGCCTACTTTACTTTTGCAGAAATAGGAGTAACCTTCAGGATGCATTTATTCTTTATTATTTCCGGGATTTTCATCAGGCGAAGTATCCAGAAACGAACAAATCAGAAGTTTGTCAGTGATAAATTGAAAACACTGATCTATCCTTATTTAATTTGGACAGTGCTTCAGGTCACGCTTCAGATTATAATGCGGGATTATACGAATTCCCATAGAACGGCTTTAGATTATTTATACATTATCATTCAACCAAGGGCCATAGACCAGTTTTGGTTTATTTATGCGCTATTTAATGTTGCCATTCTTTATCTGTTCTTATTTAAAATTACAAAAGGAAACAAGTGGATTTTACTGGGTATCGCTACTATGATGTACGCCGGAGCCCCTTTTGTTCAAATCAGCGTAATTGATGACATTTTTGACTACTTTATATTTTTGGTGATAGGCGATATTATTTCTTCCTTCCTTCTAAGTCCTGAATATAAAAAGTATTATAATACAATTACTTTGGCGGCCCTGTTTGTCCTTTTTTCTATAGGAATATGGTGTTACTTTAATTTTGATATGAATTACTTCTATTTGGCTGTTATAGCTTTATTGGGAAGTGCTTTAGTGGTCAATCTTGCATTTCTTGTCAGCAATACTATGGTGGGAAGGTTTTTCAGAGTATTTGGTTTTCATTCGGTTTACCTGTATTTGATGCATTCGATGATTGCCGCTTTTGTTCGTGTTGTCCTCGTCAAATTCTTTGGGATAACTCACCCGGAGCTACTGTTGACTATTTGTGTACTTTCCGGATGTATAATCCCGATCGCAATTTGTAACATTATGCTTAAAAGCGGACTTTGGTTCTTTTTTACTCCAGACAACCCTCTTAAAAAGGGCCAGTTGACGTCTGCTTAGAGGATGTCAGGAGCAGAATTTTTAGAATGATTGGAATTTTAAGAAGTAAGTATTAGGTATGCGAAAAATATTGAAACGAAGACTGTTATCCAGTCTGGAAGCTTCTGAAATAGTCTGGTAAAAGGCTTATAGCATTAACAAACCTGATTATAAATTAAAATCTCCTGGTCCTTACGAATCAGGAGATTTTAATTTATGTCATCACGTTGAATTTATCTTTAGAAAATCTATCCTTTCTATTTGATCAGCTTTTACCTGCCTTCGATCAAATTTCATCCTTCCTTCAACATTTAACAGTCTAAATTCACCATTCTTTTAATGGTCTAAATTATCTATTTCAACTTTATTTAAAATTGCTCCCATTAATTTATTTTTTAAGCTTTTTAAATAAGAAATAGACTCTCTGTCAGGTTGTTTGATTATTGAGCTGGCTGACACAACTGGGATTATTCTGTCTACATAGGCTACCAATTCTTTAGAATCAGCAAATTGATTTAAAGCAGAGCCTTCTAAAAATATATAATCGTAGTTTACGCTTAACTTTAATATCAGACTTAAGAACCTCTTCTCCGGGAATATTTCGGAGGGAGAATAATTTCCTCCTTTACTGCCTATTATATCCAGATTTTTATAACTGGTTTTGGTAATTAATTCATCTGCAGTCATTTCCCTGTTAACAGAGCTTTCTAAGGTCGGTTTGCCTGAGAACAGTTTTGTTAAAGTATTGTTTTTAAAATTGGTATCTATTATCAATACACTTTTATTATTGGCCGTAATGGTGCATGCCAGTGAAACAATTGCTGAAGTCTTTCCTTCTCCTGGTTTAGTACTTGTAAAAAGAAATATTTTGCTTCCCGAATTTTCTATTTCAAATCTCAGCTTTTTTAATAGCTCTTTGAAATTAGCGATGCCATTGTCCTTTCCTGCTTTTCTGTTAAATACATCAGGTGTAATGGTATCGGCTTTAATTTGATTTAGATACCCTAGTGATTCTAATTTGGTTGAAGGATAAAAATTTGACGGCGTTCTAATTGAGAAATCAAAATATTCTAAACCGATAATGGTAAATAAACAAAGTGAAAAGCTAACGACAAGCGCCAGGGCGGTATAAATTATGATTTTGGAAGGCTCGTGTTGAATGGCTGGTTGTCCATAAATAACTTGTTTTATAGAAGTGGTGGAAACCATCGCCTCATTTTTCGAAGAATTGTACTTATCCAAAGCAGAGAGGTATTCTTCATTGGCCTTTTCTACTTCTCTTGTTAAAGCGAATAAAGTTGTTCCTTTGGTGGAAAGACCAGAAACATTGGATTTTAAATTCCTGATTGTTGAATTGATTTGATTTAAGGAAGATTCGGCTACCTTCAAATTTAGCTCCGCATCATTTTTTTGTCTTAGCAAATCTGTTCTTCTGTCACTTCTTCCGCCTCCTCCGGAGTTATTGTCTGATTTTAACAACTCAACCTGCAGTTGTTTTCTTAGGTCCTGAAGGGCTTCTAAAATACTCGGATCTCTTCCACTACTCAAATATCTTTCATTCCCTTCCTTGATTTTGGATTGTAATTCTGCAATTTTACTATTGTCCCGTCCCCCTCTGCCTGAATTAGAACCAGACTCACCTAAAGCAGCAAGTTGTTTATTTATATTGTCTACTTCGAACTTATATCGCTGAACATTTTGTGTTTCCTGTCCTCTTCTTAATTCATATTCAGCGAGTTGATTAAATTTAGTTTCACTTTCTACTTCAACGTTAACAACATTATTGTTGTATTTATAGCTATTTAACGCATTCGTTTTTTCGTCAAGTACTTCTTTGGTTTTGTTTACCAGGTTACTGTAGAATTCCACACTTTGTCCTGATAAGTTCGTGTTTAAAGAATTATTGTATCGGATGAATTCCTGGGAAATGGTATTTACAACAAAGGCAGACAAAAGCGGGTTTTCACTATAAAATTCTACCAGTAGATAATCTGAATAATTTAATCTCCTTATCCGAAGGTTCTTCATCAAAGATTCATAGTCATAACCGTAGGCTTTTAATAGTTTTATCAAATCCTTTTCCGCATTATTAAAGGAAGTCAATAATTCGAAATCCACCAGTTTTTTTTGAAAAACCTCAATAGCCTTTTCTTTCTCATTAGGCGTCAGGTTTATTGGGGTTTTAGGATCTTCAGGTGTTCTGAAAGCAGGAGCTTCATTTAAATCATGTATGATAAGCTGGTAGGATAGGAGGCCTACAATTACAGGAGAATTGAATGTCTCGATAAGGTTATTGAACTTTATGTCAATCTCATAAATGTTGATCTTTTCACCACTGATATTAAATCTATCGTTCGTAGTAAACCCGGTAGACAACTGGGCAGTAGAACGATACATTTTTTTTGAATCCAATGTTAAAAAGAAAGCAGTTAACCCTGCTATCAAAGGAATAATAATTAAAAACCACTTTTTTTTCCAAAGAATTTTTAACAGGAATACTATATCCATCTTTTAAGATAGTTTAATTTTTAATGTGTAAAGTTAATTTAAAATATCAAATATTTATTTCAGAAAGTTTATTTCAACACGTCTGTTTTTTTCATTTCTTTTGTCTTGAGAGGTGCTTTTTTCCAATGGTTGTGAAGCCCCTTTTCCTACTACAATCATTCTGTTAGGATTTATACCAAGAGAAGTAAAGTATTCCTTAACGGCCTCAGCCCTGTTGACGGATAGTTTCATATTGTATCCCGCTGAACCCTCTTCGTCTGTGTGGCCTACAATTTCTAAAAAATACTTTTTCTCATTTTCAATCTTCCCGGCTATATAATAAATCAGCTCTTTATCTTCTGGTTTAATATCGAAGGAATTTATTTGAAAATAGACCAATCGAGGGATAGATACACCTAAAAACTCATTGACCTCTGCATTACTTACTCTTTGTAATTTTTTATTTGGATCAGGAGTCGGGGATTCTTCGATTTCTTCCAGGTTCAGTATTTCACTGACATCTTTCTTAGTCATTTTTGATTGATATACATCGGTCAAACCGCCGGCTCTATTGCTTGTAAAGAAGATCGTGCTGTCAGGTGTAATGGAAAAATAAGCATCGAATTTTTTGGAATTAATGCTGTCACCCAGATTTTCAGGTTTTGTCCATATATTCCATGATTTATATAATCTTTTAGACACGAAAATATCAGCATCACCAAGGCCTTTATGCCCATTGCTTGAAAAGTAGAGCGTGGTACCATCCTGAGAAAGAAACGGGGCAATTTCATATCCTGCCGTATTAACCGTGTTACCTAAATGTATCGGATCGCCCCATTCTCCTGAATTGTCCTTTAGAATAACATAAAGGTCCTCTTTTCCCATTGACTCTTTCCCTTCCATCGACACCAAAAGGATTTTCTCTGAAGGGTGCATATAAAAGCCATAAAATAAGCTTTGGGGATTCAGGTTTTTTAAATGAACTACAGTAGGCGGGCTCCAGCTTCCATATTTGAAATCCGAATAGGATATGCCTTTATTAAAGAAACTGCCTCTTCTATAATTGTTTAATAAATAAACCCTGCTACCCGTAGCATTAAAGCCGATAACGGCATTGTTACCTCGTGAATTTAACCTGTTGAAATCATTGATGGCCTCACTCCAATTTCCTTTATTGTCCTTTTTACTAATCCAGACATCCTGGCCCCCTTTCTTTCCCTTGACGTTTTTTTCAGATAGGGTTCTTACAAAATACAAAGAAGTATTATCAGGGGCTAATATGGGCAAGCTTTCTTCAGCTTCAGAATTAATCCCTTTTGGAAGTTTTACTGGGGATGCATATTCTATAAACTGAGCATTTACAAAAAGCGAGGTATTGAACAGCAGAAAGAAAAATATTAAAGGTGAACCTATATTTTTTTTGTATTTGAATAATTTCATCATAATTCACGTTTGGCTTTTTCCCACAAAACGGACTGAGTCCCTTTTAGATACCTTATAAATCCGATATAAACAGCATAGTTCATTATAAAAAAATAGAACGGAATAAAGAAAACCTTGATTTTGATTTTCCTGGATTCCAAAACCTGTCCCAATAAAACGCTTAAATAAAAAGAAATCTGGAGTATTAAGGTAACTATATAAAACGAACTGCTATAAAATGCCAGGTATATATTTAATAAAAATAAAACAGGTAAGGCTGCCGGAGCAATTGTCCACCTCAAAACCCGGTGTGAAATATATTGAAAACTTAAGATTCCGTATTTGAAGGGATTTAATAATTCTTTGAGCCTTATGATGGCCTGAATGCCTCCATTGGCTATTCTTATTTTCCTTTTTAATTCTTCTTTTACCGATGCAGATGCAGTTTCTACAGCATATGCCTCAGGTTCATAAATTACCCTGTATCCTTTTTGAGCAATCCGTAAAGTCATATAAAAGTCCTCAATAATGGTGTCTTTCGGAACAGCCTCATAAACAGATGAACGAATGGAGAACAATTCCCCCGCAGCTCCAACTACCGAATAAAGCTCGGAATCCCATTTCTTTAGTGCGGATTCGTACTTCCAGTAAAACCCTTCACCTGCACCTGAAGCAGCATCCTTTGCTTTATTTAAAATTCTCTTTTCTCCTGCCACCGCTCCCACAGAATCATCCTTATAATGTCTGATTATGGATTTAACCGCTTCAGGGTTTAACATTGTGTTTGCGTCAGTGAAAATAATAAAAGGGGTCTTTACAAAAGCCATAGCTCTGTGAACGGCGGCTATTTTTCCCTTTCTTTCAGCCTGATGCAACAGTTGTATTTGTGGGAAAGCTTTTACTATTTCTTCTGTTCCGTCATCAGAACCGTCAGTAACAATCAGATAGTTGATTTTGTCTTTTGGATAATCCAGCGCAAGTGTATTTTCTATTTTTTTTTCGATATAGTCCTTTTCGTTATATGCAGCTATTAATACGGTAACTAAAGGTGTAAACTCGTCATCTGATCTTGTAATTGCTTTGTCCGTTTTTGTTCGTTTGAATTTTACCAACAGGTATAATACCACCCCGTAGCCTAAATAGGAATAAAAGAGAATCGCCAGGCTTACCCAGAATGTAATTTCTATTGCGATGGTCATAGTTTAAATCTTGCGAACAAAAATAAAATATATAATCAATACTTTAATTCCGAAGATTATTAAAATCTCAGGGTTCCCCGCCAACTAGCAAATCCAAAGCCATATTTGATTAATTAGTTTAATTCCTCGAAAACCCGCTGGGAATAAGCTTCTTTTGCATTGTAGAATAATTTTTTCCCATGCTATCTCCTTGGTAGTTTATATTATTTTTAGACCCCAGTTCTCAGAAAATTTCCCGATGTGTAGAAAAAATTCCATAATAGACAGATTGTGTATAGTATATTTTAAATTAATTTTATAATTTTACCCATAAAATTGAAAGTCCTTCTTTTTCTTATAAATTTATCGCCTATATTTCTAGGAGTTTAAATTCGAAATAAATTAACAGTAAAAGAACCCTTAGGATCATTTTGGAAATAATTGATCACACTTGGAATTGACGCATGAAAGGAGCAAGAATATTAATAATAGACGACGAAGTAGATTTTTGTTTTCTTCTGGGAAATAAATTAGAAAAGAAGAATTACCAGGTGGCTTTCGCGCATACTCTAAGTGAAGGATTTGAAAAGCTTTCTTCAATTAATCCTGCAATTCTTTTTTTGGATCTTAATCTTCCGGATGGTTCGGGTTTAGATGCCATTGAAAAGGTTAAAAGTCAATATCCTGCAATTAAAATAATTATCATAAGCGCCTATGATAGTTCGATAGAAAGAAGCTTAGCACGGGAGGCAAGAGCGGATGTTTTCTTTGGAAAACCCTTTAATATAGATATTCTTTTTATGGCTTTAGATCATTTATTGGTCAATGAAAAGAAATAATTTATCAATAAGAATTGAGTTAATTATAATCGGCTGGAATGAAAAAAATACTAATAGTAGATGATAACTTTGATATCTGTAACCTTCTGTCAAGATTTTTATCCAAGAACGGTTTTCAAGTAAGCATTGCTCATAATGGTGCAAAGGCATTGGGACTTCTTGCGGAGGAACATCATGACCTGGTATTATGCGATTTTAGACTGGAAGGAATGGATGGAGAACAGGTATTGACAAAAATCAAGGAAATAAATCCGTCCATTCAGGTTATTATTATCACAGGGTATTCTGATATAAAAGTTGCAGTAAAGGTGGTGAAGCTTGGAGCCTATGATTATATCACAAAGCCTTTGTTTCCTGATGAAATTCTTCATACCATAAATAAGGCTTTAGAAATAAAACCTATTGAAAGATTAGCAAATGATGAAAAGAAGAAACAAATAGAGGATGCTGATGAAGGAGCTGATTTATTTATCATAGGAAACAGTGAGGAATCCAAAGAGTTATATAGACAAATTGACCTTGTAGCTCCCACTAATTATAGTGTTATAATATTTGGAGAAAGCGGAACCGGAAAGGAATCTGTAGCCAAAACTATCCACAATAGAAGTTCAAGAAAAAATAAACCTTTTATTGCAATGGATTGTGGCGCCATATCTAAAGAACTCTATGGAAGCGAGCTTTTTGGTCATGAAAAAGGCGCCTTTACCGGTGCAATATCCAGTAAAATAGGTCATTTTGAACTGGCAAATGGCGGCACACTATTTTTAGATGAAGTAGCCAATCTTCCCTATGAAATTCAAGTTTCATTACTTCGTGTAGTTCAGGAAAGAAAGATGAAAAAAATTGGTGGAAGTAAAGAGATTAATTTAGATGTCAGGATTATTGTAGCAACAAATGAAAATTTATTTGAGGCTTTTCAACAAGGAAAATTTCGTGAAGACCTGTATCACAGGTTCAATGAATTTACAATCAACTTGCCTCCTTTAAGAGAAAGAAATAAGGATATAATGATTTTTGCAGACTATTTTTTAAAAGCCACCAATAGGGAACTTAATAAAAAAATAGAGGGATTTGATGATGACGTAACCAGCAGTTTCTTAACCTATAATTGGCCTGGAAACATAAGAGAGTTAAAGAACGTTATAAGAAGGGCTGCATTATTGACTGACGGCAGTTTAATCTTGCCAAAATCATTGCCTGTTGAAATATCCAATAATGCCAAATTAGGGTTTTCCAGAGTTCCGGCAGGAGTGCCAGTGGAACAACAACCAGCTCATCCAAATCTAAAAAACATAAGACTGGAAGCTGAATACGAAATGATTAAGGAAGTCTTGAAACAAGTGAATTATAATAAAACAAAAGCGGCAAAAATTTTAAAGATTGATAGAAAGACCTTGTATAATAAGATGAATGCATACAATATCTTAGGGTGATTCTTGCCATTTTAATTTTAAGCAATTTAATATAGAAGGTCAGACAGGGTAAATAATGTCCAAAAAAGATCAAATAACTCAAACGATAGAAGGTAAACTTTTGAGTGATGCCCAGTTACTCAAAAAAAATAAAACTTATTCAATTAGGATTCTTGTAGTTAATAAAAATGAAAAAGATTTTATATTAACAAAGAACCTCCTGGAGAATATTCCCGGAAGAAAATTTGAAATTGAGTGGGCAAATAGTTTTGCTAAGGCAACAGATATAATTGGAGAAAACAGGCATGAGATTTACCTTATAGATTATAATCTCGATCAGTTAAATGGAATAGAACTGCTTAAAAAAGCTATTTCCCAGGGATGTGCCGTTCCTATAATCCTTTTCACTGAGAACTATAATCAAAAGGTGGACATAGAGGCGATGAAATCCGGTGCGGCGGATTATTTAATAAAAGACAAGCTGGACTCGTTTTTATTAGAAAGGTATATCCGGTATGCGCTTGAGCGCGCAAATACTTTAGAAGCTGTTAAGCGAAGTGAGTTAAGATACCGAAGCATTTTTGAAAATTCCATTGACGTTATTTTTATCACGGATAAAGACGGTAATTTTATTGATATAAGTAACTCCTCTACAAAGCTTTTGGGTTATTCGCGGGAAGAATTACTTCAGATGAAGGTGCATCAACTTTTTGAAAGGGATTTATACAGTAGCCTGATGTCAAATGAACTTTATCAAAGAGATGAAATTACTTTATATACCAAATCCAACGAAAAGGTTTTGTGTATTTTGACTTCTAGTATTCATCGGGATGGAGACCAGGAATATTACCAGGGCATATTGCATGATGTTACTAAAAGAAGAAAAACCGAGCAACAGTTGATCAACAGCGAAAAACTTTCGATTACCGGAAGGATTGCTCATATTATTGCCCACGAAGTAAGAAATCCGCTTACTAATGTTACCTTGTCACTAGAGCAGTTGAAAAATGAATTTCAGGCGAACGAAGATTCTTTTATATACTTTGATATCATAAAGAGGAATTGCGAGCGGATTAATCAATTAATAACCGAATTATTAAATTCTGCAAAACCCGCTCATAATCAATTCTCAAAATATTCTGTCAATAAGCTGGTTGATGAAAGCCTGGATTTAGCTAAAGACCGCATCAAGTTGAAAGGAATAGCGATAGAAAAAGATTACGATGAAAACATCGGGGATATTTATGTGGATGCAGGTAGCGTGAAAACTGCAATTCTGAATATTGTGCTGAATGCGATTGAAGCAATGGCACATATTAAAGGAAAGCTTAAAATTACGACTACGCAGAATGATAATAAATGCACGTTGACTATTGCAGATAACGGATCAGGAATGAGTAGTGAAATTTTGGAAAGATTGTTCGAACCTTTTTATAGTAGTAAACCAAACGGAATAGGACTTGGTTTAACTTCAGCTCAAAACATTATTTATAACCACAAAGGGTCAATTGATATAGAAAGCGAGATAGGAAAAGGGACCACATTCATCATTGGTTTTGATATGAATTATGGTCCCGAAAATAAGTAGTTTTTTTATTTAGTTACTGGTTGTGGTACACCTACCAGTTCAAAATGTTCTTCAAAATAAGCTTTACTGATCAGTTTCGTTTGCTTGCCGCTTCCCCAACTTGAAGCGACTTCATAAAAGCCATTAAAAGAACGGCCAATAAAAGTTTTGCCTTCTTCGAAACCCTCCAAACCACTACTTGGTTTAGGCACCTTTATACATTTGTATTCTATCCTAAATCTATCCATATATTTTTAAACTACGCAGTAAGACTTCAATGGTATATTTGATAATGAGAATTCCTTAGCAATTTCTATGCCTTGAATAAATTTATAATTTCAACCAGAACAAAGTTAATTTATTCCCAGTAATCCATATACTTTTATTTTAAAATTTTTATTCAATTAATTGCTTAAAATTGCCTAAGATGATTAAACAAAAATTTGTAAAAGAATCCGTAGTCACAAAGACGGAGATTGTTTTGCCCAACGACACCAATACGCTTAATAACTTAATGGGAGGCAGAATGATGCATTGGATGGACATTGTATCGGCAATATCTGCTCAAAGGCACAGTAACAACACGGTAGTTACCGCTTCTGTAGATAATGTTTCCTTTTCTCACCCTATAAAACTTGGCAATGTTATTACGATGACAGCCAAGGTAACAAGGTCTTTTCATTCATCTATGGAAGTTTATATCGAGGTTTGGTCTGAGGATATTCCCTCTGGTCAGAAGGAATTGAGCAACAGGGCATTTTTTACTTTTGTAGCATTGGACAAGCAGGGAAATAAGTTGCAAGTGCCGGAGGTAGTGCCTGAGACGCCTGAGGAAATAGACCTTTATGAAAGTGCGCTCAGAAGAAGGCAGTTACGACTGATTTTGGGAGGGAGGATGAAGCCAAGTGATGCTACGGAACTTAAAGCTATTTTTGATCTTAAGCCTATTAAATAAGAGACCTGGAGTGTTATGAATAAAACATTTTATCAAGCCTTTTACCCCGAAGGGATATTCGTTGTACAGGAAAAATCTCCTGTTCTGTTAAATCCTGAAGAAATAGAAATTGTAAAAAAGGAGATTACTTATATAGGGGAAAACAGGAAAAAGATTTTAATAGTGATACATGACCGAGAGTCTGACACAATCAATGAAAAAGACAAAGAATTTTTAGGCAAAATCTTAGGCGCGGTTAAGCTCACGTTTAATGATATTGCATTGGTTAACAGTTTCTTATTTCCTGCTTTGCATCCTTCTGATCTTGAAAATAAAATTTCTTATACCAAATTAATTTTGTTTGGTGAGGAGTTGATTCAGCTTTTCAATGACCTTAAATTAAACAAGTATAAACTGTCGGAAGTAAATGATGTAGAGGTTTTATACTCTGATTCGCTTTTTGAAATACAAGAAGATAAAACTAAAAAAATAAAACTTTGGGAAGAACTAAAAAAAATGTTTCCATAATTATTCCCTAGGTTTAACGAGAGGAATAATTTCTACACATCATTCATTTTAATCCACATCCCCATTACCCAGTTTAATCGGTCTTTGGGGTTACTAGTGTCAGTAACATTTGATATGCCCCCCTGTTTTGTCTATTCACTGGTTTCATAAAGCTCGATAGGAAGATCATCAGGATCTGACAGGAAGGTGAATTTCTTTCCTGTGAACTCATCGATTCTTATAGGTTCCAGGTCAATACCCCTTGATTTAAGTTCATTAGCCGCCTTTTCCACGTCTTCTACTTCAAAAGCAAGATGCCTTAATCCCACGGCTTCCGGTCTTGAAGGACGAGGTGGAGGAGAAGGAAAGGAAAAAAGTTCGATTTGGTATTTTCCGCCTACTTCCAGATCCAGTTTATAGGAGTCTCTTTCTTTTCGGTAAACTTCTTTTATTAGTTTAAAACCCAAAGTTTCTGTATAAAACTTTTTCGACACATGATAGTCGGAACAAATGATTGCGATGTGGTGAATGCCTTTAATTTGCATATAGTGGTTTTCTCAAAAATTATAGGGTTGAATGGTACTTTCTTTTAAAACAAATTCATTTGCCCGTTTTTATCCGTTTTTGGAGGAAGAGCTTTTCCAAAAATGGTTCTTCCTCCGTATTTATGGGAATCATTTCTTTCCTTTTGAATTACTTTGTCGAAGTTCGTATTAGGTTCAAAATTCTTTTCTACATCCTGTGAAATCTTATGCAAACTTTTTAATGCTTTTTCTTTATCTGAAAAGCCAATCTTTGCTTTTTCAACCGAGTCTCTTAATACCTGGATGGTTTCGTCATAAACTTTAGTAGGTACTGGAAATGGATGACCATCTTTTCCACCATGGGCAAAGGAGAACCTCGCCGGATCGGAAAAGCGTGAAGGTGTTCCATGGATTACTTCACTTACCAAAACCAATGATTGTAAAGTTCTTGGTCCTAAACCTTCCAATAACAAAAGTGACTCAAAATCTCTTAGCTCTTTTTCATGGGCAGTCGCAAGCACTGCTCCCAATCTTTTTAAATTGACATCCTTGGCTTTTACCTCATGCTGCCTGGGCATTATTATTTTTCTTATTTCCGGTATTACCTGCAATGGATTTTCCGCGGCAAGCTGAAGAATTCCTTTTTGAGTACTAGCTGCTTTTTTATCTACAAGGTTCAGGATTTCTCCCTGATTCTTTCCATAAATAAAAGTGTGCGGCTCTTCTACAAAAGATTTTATTTTAGCAGAGTGCCAATGATATCTTCTTGCCAGGCCGGAGCTTTCGTTCATTCCTTGCTGAACTACCGCCCATTCTCCTTCATCCGACACAATAAAAGAATGAAGGTACAATTGAAAACCATCCTGAATAGCTGTATTATCTACTTTGGCGCTAAGCTTACTGCATTTCACTAAACCAATTCCGTCAATTCCTGTTTTTTCAGCTACTTTAATTATTTCATCAGGGGTTTGCCTGGAATGTTTTCCTTTCCCGCCACAAATAAATATTCCCAATTCGTGAGAAACAGGATTTATTGCTTTTTTTAATGCGCCCATTACCGAAGTAGTAATTCCTGAAGAATGCCAGTCCATACCTAATACACATCCGAACGCCTGAAACCAGAGGGGATCACTGATCCTTTTCAGCACTTCCGATTTACCGTAGTTAACTGCAATGGATTCAATAATGGCTCCTCCAAGCTTACTCATCCTTTCAGCTAACCAATAAGGCACATGGCCATAGTGCAAAGGAAGATCAGCATGCCCCGAACGTTTCATAAAAAGCAAGATAAGGAATCGTGTGTAATTTTTTAGAAGAGTATTATATTAATAAAATTATTAATAAGTTTATTTTTCAGAGAATTTGTACCACTTCAATATGCAAGGTTAATCATCGTTAACCAATGACTTTATGATGTGCTGATTCGGTGATGTGAGGATTCTGAAAAAGAGCGGACAAGTATTGAAAATTAAAAAAGCAAAGCAAAAGTATTTTATAATAATGAATGATTTTATGAATAAAAGTAAGAAGTTTCAAGTGACCTTCCCCGAATCTTATACCTCAAACCCCCAACCCATATACAAATGAAGAGAAGAGACGCCATTCTTAGAGTAACAGGTTTATTGGGTGCATCCTTTTCAGCCCCCCTTTTAATGGGCTTATCCAACTATGAAAAGTTGGAATTGGAAACATTAGAAAAAAAGGAATATTTAATATCAGAAAGTCATAAACAAGTAATTGAGGTAATCGCTGAGCTTATAATCCCGGAAACCAAAACACCGGGAGCAAAGGCAGCGGGCGTGCCTGAATTCATAGTTATGATGATAGAGGAATGCTATAAAAAGGAAGATAAAGCCAAGTTCTATTCTGGTTTGAATGATTTCGATTTAGCTGCGCAAAATATTTATAGAAAACCCTTTCTTAATTTGCTTCCTGCCGAACAAACAGATTTTCTGTTGAAAGAGGAAGTGAAGGCGAAAGCCGTGGAAAATACTGCAACTGCCGGAAATCCATTTATAATAATGATCAAGGAACTTACCTTGTTTGGTTATTTTACCTCTGAAATAGGCTGTACCCAGGCATTAGAATACTTGCCTGTTCCGGGAGCCTACAAATCTTGCATTTCCCTTGAACCGGATCAAAAGACATGGGCCATATAAGTTTTTTCAATTTTAAAAATTAAGAAAGAGAGATAAATGAATTTAAATATAAAATCTAAAGTACAAAATACCTTTGACGCAATAGTAGTAGGTTCCGGAATAAGCGGAGGTTGGGCTGCAAAAGAACTCACAGAAAAGGGATTAAAGGTTCTGATGTTAGACAGAGGAAGAAATATTGAACATATCAAAGATTATGAAAATGCCTTGAAACACCCGTGGCAATTCAAACATCGGGGTAAATTAACCCAGGCCCAGAAAGACTCTCATGCCTATCTGAGCAGAGATACTCCTTACAGTGAATTCAATGAAAGCTTTTGGTTTAATGATAGTGATGCGCCCTACGACGAGAAAAAAAGGTTTGACTGGTTTCGTCCTGATATAGTGGGAGGGAAGTCGGTGATGTGGGGCAGGCAATCCTACAGACTCAGTGAACAGGATTTTGAAGCCAATGCTAAAGAAGGTGTAGCCATAGACTGGCCGATTCGGTATAAAGACATTGCTCCCTGGTACGATTATGTAGAAAAATATTCAGGAATCAGCGGAAACAGGGACGGATTGCCACAATTGCCTGATGGGCAGTTTCAGCCGGCAATGGAGTTTAATTGTGTAGAAAAAGAGGTTAAGAAGGGGATAGAATCAAGCTTTAAAGGCCGAAACCTGATTATGGGACGAACGGCCAATTTAACTCAGCCTCTGCATGGACGCACAAACTGTCAGTATAGAAGTTTATGTAGCCGCGGATGTCCTTTCGGCGGATATTTCAGTACGCAATCCACTACATTGCCTCCTGCAATGAAAACTGGAAACCTTACAGTCAGGCCTCATTCTCTCGTTACTTCTGTGGTTTATGATGATAAAAAAGGAAAAGCATCGGGCGTTAAGGTTTTGGATACCCAAACAGGTGAAGAAATTGAATTTTATTCCAAAATCATTTTCTTAAATGCATCTACGGTAGGCACCACATTTATTCTCCTGAACTCTACCTCAAGGCGTTTTCCAAATGGATTGGGAAATGGTAGCGAACAAATAGGGCATAACCTTATGGATCACCAGTTCCGGGTGGGCGCTAGCGGGTATATGGAAGGCTTTGAGGATAAATATTATTATGGAAGACGACCTACCGGAATATATATACCAAGGTTTAGAAATTTAGGTGAGGAAAAGAGGGATTATTTAAGAGGCTTTGGTTATCAGGGATCTGCGTCAAGGTCAGGATGGCAACGGGGAATAGCTGAACTTGGAGTAGGTGCGGATTTTAAGGAATCTCTTTCAAGGCCTGGCCAATGGTCAATGGGAATTACAGCGTTTGGTGAATGCTTACCTTATTATGAAAACAGAGTCTATTTAAATAAAAAGAATCTGGACAAATGGGGGCAACCTACCATGGTCTTTGATTGCGAGTTCAAAGAAAATGAGCAAAACATGAAGAAGGACATGATTAATGATGCCGTAGAAATGCTTGAAGCAGCCGGATTAAAAGATGTAAAAGCCCATACCAAAGGGTCTTTTCCCGGAATGGCTATCCATGAAATGGGAACAGCAAGAATGGGTAAAGATCCCAAAACCTCAGTTTTGAATGCTTTCAATCAAATGCACGAGGTCAAAAATGTTTTCATTACAGATGGCTCTTGTATGACTTCAGCCTCGTGTGTCAATCCTTCGCTTACCTATATGGCTTTAACTGCAAGGGCTTGTGATTACGCAGTGAAGGAATTAAAGAAAGGAAATATTTAGCTTAATATAATTATAGATAAAGTAAAAAAGACCGAATTTCCGGTCTTTTTTACTTTTTGGTAATTTGCCATCTGATTAACTTAAATTATTAGCCACGCTTACAAGAAGTTGATGATAGATACTTATGATTTGGTAGTGATAGGAGGAGGCGCAGCAGGCTTTTTCGGCGCTTTAAGTGCGGCAAGCCATAACAGAAAATTAAGGATCTGTATCATTGAAAAGTCTTCCAAATTATTGTCCAAAGTAAAGGTTTCAGGGGGAGGAAGGTGCAATGTCACGCATGCATGTTTCAATAATTCCGAATTAATAAGAAGCTATCCGCGGGGTGGGAAAGAGTTGAAGACTGCCTTTGAGCAATTTTCAGTCAATGAAACAATCAAGTGGTTTGAATCAAGAAGCGTGGAGTTAAAAACCGAATCCGACGGAAGAATGTTTCCCGTAACAAACAATTCCCAGACAATTATAGATTGTATTTTAAAGGAAACTGAAAAGCATAATGTTAAAATTATAACTGGGAGAGGCGTTAGTAACATTCAAAAGAACGCTTCTTTATTTATACTTTCCTTAAGCACGGGAGAAGAATTAAAATCCCGCAAAATTTTAATTGCAACCGGAGGCAGTCCAAAAGAGGAAAGTTATAACTGGCTAAAGGAATTAGGTCATAGCATTGAAAAACCAGTTCCTTCTCTTTTTACATTTAATGTTCCTGACTCAGATTTGTCCGGTCTTCCCGGAATCTCTCTTCCCTCTGCTAAAGTTAAAATACTCAGTTCAAAACTCGAGCAAAACGGCCCTATTCTGATTACCCATTGGGGATTTAGCGGGCCTGCAATTCTCAAATTGTCGGCATGGGGAGCAAGACTTTTAAATGATCTTGGCTACAAATTTAAGATTCATATCAACTGGCTGGGGAGTTTAAATGATGAAGAACTTAGGGAAAAGTTAAATCTCGTTGCCGAAGAAAATAAAAAGAAGGTAGTTCTCTCAAATCCTGTTTTTGGCATTTCCAGGAGGCTTTGGCAGACTTTCGTACAAAAAGCCGGAATAGAGGAGGAGAGAAGATGGATGGATCTTTCAAAAAAACAATTCAATAAACTAATGGAAACGCTATTAAGATCAGAATATGAGGTTTCCGGAAAGACTACTTTTAAAGAGGAGTTTGTGACTTGTGGTGGTGTGAAGCTTTCCGAAGTAAATTTCAAAACAATGGAAAGTAAAATCGTTCAGGGAGTATTTTTTGCCGGCGAGGTTTTAAACATCGATGGAATAACTGGAGGATTTAATTTCCAAAACGCCTGGACAACAGCATGGATAGCTGGGAGAAACGCGGCTGAAGAAATGTTGAATGTTGAATTTTAAATGGTTAGTTAGCAAAAGACTTATTTCTTTTAACTTTTGGAGGGTTTTAAACCCTCCAAAAGTTTGCTCTAAATGTTGATTTAAAGGCCTGAAGCCCTCCGGAAGTTTTAAATTATAGTTCCTTTTCCTTCTTTTAAATAAAATGCCTTATCAATAAATTCTGGAATCTCACCTTTTTCATGGGTGACAAAAATTATGGTTTTGGAAGGTGAAGAAAACAAGTGTAAAAGCTTTTGACATTTTTCAATGACGTCATCTGCCATTCCCTGAAATGGCTCATCAAGTATTAAAAACGGCGGGTTTTTCACTAGTGCTCGTATAAATAGAATCAGCCGTTGTTGCCCGACTGAAATTCTCAAAAATGTTTTCTCTTTAAAATCTTCTATTTTAAAATATTCAAAAAGTTTGTTTAATACATCTTTTTCGGCGCTTGTTAAAGTCCTGTTTAAAAATAACGTATCCACAAAACCTGTGGCCGCTACTTCTTCACAAGTCATGTCTGACCGGAAATACAAATGAAGTTCAGGCGAGAGATACCCTATTTTCTTTTTTATATCCCAAATACTTTCTCCGGTGCCCCGCTGTTTGTCGAAAAGTAAAATGTCCTGACTATATGCCTGAGGATTGTCTGCATTTATCAAACTTAACAAGGTAGATTTTCCGGCGCCGTTAGGTCCGGATAAGACCCATTTTTCACCTCTTTTAATTTCCCAGCTCAAATTTCTGATTATATGATTTTCGCCATATTTAATATTTACGTCGGAGAACCTGATGGCAACTTGGAAATTCTGGGACGGAATACTTTGGTTGTTAAAAAAGTCTTTCAGTAAACTACCGGTTATATTCATTGTGGCTTTTGTTGCCCTGCGCTTAAAGTCATTTAAAGTGCCCGAAAATTTAATTCTGCAATGCTCCAATTCCAGCACATGCGTTATGCATTCCGGGAATTCCGTTTTGGCAGTAGTTAGTAAAAGAATGGTTGTTCCTTTAGCATGTAATCGGTTTA
>Ga0196965_1000468_pt1 | contig 23595 bp, 20 predicted proteins | sample S1_20metaG_FD_148668 | JGI IMG/M metagenome (GOLD analysis project Ga0196965, IMG submission 148668) | Soil microbial communities from Anza Borrego desert, Southern California, United States - S1_20 | ecosystem: Environmental > Terrestrial > Soil > Desert | place: USA: California | collected... | reverse complement strand
AATCATTAATATTCACACGATCAATGGTAATGTTACCCATAGAAACCGGATAAAACCGGAGCAACAAATTGATGATCGTTGATTTACCGGAGCCACTTTTTCCTACTAACGCCACCTTTTCGCCGGGGCGAATATTAAAGTTGAGTGATTTTAAAACCGTATAATCTTGTCGGGCCGGATACACAAAATCCACCTCCTGAAAAGAAATTTCACCGGCAAGCTTAAGAGGCCCGGTCCTGCCTTCGAACTCATCCTGTTCGTGAAGAATATCCAACACACGTTCTGAAGCACCAATGGATCGTTGTAATTGTGTATAGATATCACCAAGCCCTGCAATTGAAAATCCGATAAAAGAAGTATACAGGATAAATGAGAAAAGTTCGCCGGTGGAAAGTTGGTTCGTTTGGATCAAATGAGCGCCATACCATCCTACGGCAACAATTCCGCCGAACAAAGCAAAGATGATAAATGAGATAAAAAAACCGCGATACCACGAAGTGCGGATTGCCACCTGAACCACTTCACGAATCGCATCACCGTAGCGTTTGGTTTCAAACAATTCATTGGTAAATGCCTTTACAACTGATATGGATTGTAGTGACTCTTCAACCACTATATTCGCAGCGGCAAGTTTGTCCTGTGTTTTGCGCGAAAGTCTCCTGATGTACTTGCCAAAAAACAGGGCTGCTATGACCAACACTGGAAAGGTAAGCAGCATAAATCCGCTCAGCGTGGGAGCGAAATAAAAAATGATGACTGTACCTATGAGTAAAGTCATTACCTGCCGGAAAAACTCAGCCAGTGTAAAGCTGAAAGTATCCTGAAGGGTGGTAACATCGGAGGTGATGCGGCTCATCAATTCACCTACTCTGCGACTGTCAAAAAAAGATAATGGCAACCAGATCATTTTCCGATAAACCGCCTGACGGAGATCTGCCATTGCGCGTTCACTTACAATCGAAAAGGTATACACACGAATGAAGGAAAATATCGCCTGTACGAACAGAACAACGATCATGGCCAGGCCTGCCTGGTGGATGGTCTTAAAATAGTGTGGCTTCCCCGACGCGATGTCCAACAATTCTCCGGATAACCGTGGAAATGCCATCAAGGTGAAACTTGACAACAGGAGACTAACTAATCCGATACTGAATATTCCCTTGTAAGGTAGCATGAAACGCGCTATCCTTTTAAGATTTCTCAGCGACGCTTTATTGAGTGGCCGTTTTTCCTCCTCCGTCAAATCACTTTTCTTTCTTTTAGCCATATTAAAAACTACGGTATTGAAACTGCGGCGTTGATTCGGTATTGCAACGAATCGCCCAGAAATATTTTTTGTCCGCCTGTTACAGCGTAATAGGTAAGCACAGGCTTCTCATCGAATTCTTCAAATTCCATGTAGAGAAGGCGTGTACTGCGATACAACAAATTTGACTCTGTAAACCTGGATTCGATCTTCCGGATTTTATGCAATGAACCATCATAATATACCTTAAGAAACTCCACCGGAATTTCACGCGTGCTGGTAAACGATGTTATCAGCAAATTGCTCTTGCTATCCATTTCATGCTCTTTAACAGTATAAGCACCACGATTAACGGGCTTGTTCATGGCATGAAGGTTAAAAAACACATTGAGTTCTTTGGCCCAGCTTAGCGAATCGCGCGGAGTCAATTTCATTTTTGTTTCCTCATCATTCAGTAAGCCAACTTTTCGTACCGACGCGTTGGCTTTAAGTAATGTGGTAATCTGTGCGTTCAACAAACTATCGATGGGATAATAGAGCGCTGTATCAGATTGCTCCGACGCGCAACCTGATGCGTAGACCCAAAGGACACACACTAAAAAAGGTGCCCATGCGTTGGGCCAGCATAACCTGGCAAAAAGAAATCGCTTACTTATCCAATAAAACATTTCCAGTCATTTGCGGCGGAACGGGTATACCCATCAACGTAAGGATAGTAGGGGCCAGGTCACCCAGTTTACCGCTTTTCAATTTTTGCTTATATCCATCATCAACAAGAAAACAAGGAACGAGATTCGTTGTGTGCGCTGTATTGGGAGTTCCGTCGTCGTTGATCATCATATCAGCATTTCCGTGGTCTGCGATGATGATGGTGGAGTATCCGTTTCGCAGGGCAGCTTCAGTTACAGTCTGTGCACAACTATCAACCGTTTCACATGCTTTTACAGCTGCCTCGAAAACACCCGTATGACCTACCATATCGGGATTGGCAAAATTAAGGCACACAAAATCCACTTCTTTTTTATTCAATTCAACAACGATCTTGTCGCGTATTTCTTTCGCACTCATTTCAGGTGCGAGATCATAGGTAGCAACCTTTGGTGATGGACAGAGTATACGACTTTCACCTTCAAACGCTTCTTCTCTCCCGCCGGAAAAGAAAAACGTAACGTGTGGATACTTTTCCGTTTCTGCGATTCGGATCTGTTTTTTCCCAGCATCAGCAACCACTTCCCCAAGGGTTTTTTCGAGATTGTCTTTATCGAAGATTACGTTTACGTTCTGGAAAGAATCATCGTAGTTGGTCAGGGTAACATAGTGTAATGAAAGCTTCTTCATTTCCGCCTCAGGAAAATCCTGTTGTGTCAGCGCCTGGGTAATTTGTCTTCCGCGATCTGTTCTGAAATTGAAACAAAGTACCACATCCCCTTCCTGAATTGTTCCAACAGGCTGGTTTCCTGATGTCATCACGATGGGCTGAATGAATTCATCCGTAACGTTTTTATCATACGATTGTTGAATCGCCTTCAGCGGATCCGTTGCTTTTTCACCAATCCCTTTCACCAGCAAATCATACGCTAGCTTTACACGCTCCCAGCGTTTATCGCGATCCATGGCATAGTACCGGCCAATGATGCTGGCGAGTTTTCCGGATGTCTTATTTAAATGTTCAACAATTTCGCGTACATAACCAAGCCCACCCTTTGGGTCGGTGTCGCGCCCATCAGTAAATGCATGGACGAAAAGATTTTTTACGCCTTTTTCGTGTGCGATGGTAATCAACCCTTTAAGATGTTCAACGTGAGAATGAACACCACCGTCCGAAACGAGCCCAATGTAATGAACACTTTTATTGTTCTTTTTAGCATACGCGAAGGCCTCATTCAATACCGGGTTGTCGTTGAGTTCTCTATCTTCAATAGCTTTGTTTACACGTACAAGATCCTGGTAAACGACGCGGCCGGCGCCAATATTCATATGTCCGACTTCAGAATTTCCCATTTGGCCGGCAGGTAATCCTACAGCAAGTCCGGAAGCTTCCAGGGTACTGTTGGCATATTTTCCGTATAAGGAATCAACAAAGGGTGTTCTGGCTTTATCAATGGCCGAAACCGCCTTATTTTTAGCGATTCCCCAACCATCCAGGATCATCAAAACGACTTTTTTATTCATTTTTGCACGTGTTTTTAAACAAGGCGCAAATATAAACAGTTATGGAGGTTATGTGGATAAAACGACGAAGGGAAGATTCAACTTTCAGAGGTAATAGTTATCGATTCCAAGAGTAAGCAGGCTAATATAATTTCCTTATCTTTCGGTTGTGGCATAGTTTTGGCCTCACCTTGAAGTTGCTATGAGAGTGAAATATATTTTTGTCGGCTTGCTTTTTTTGCTGGTAGGTTCGGGCGCTTTCGCACAGTCTGATGTCATTAATCAGGTAAAGGAAACTATAAAAGCCGGTAGCGCTAAAGAGCTTTCTAAGTTCCTCAATCAAACCGTGGATGTTACGTTGGAGGGAAATGTTCAGTCGTACAGTAAGACGCAGGCGGAATTCGTTTTACGCGATTTTTTTAAACAACATCCGCCGAACGAGGTGAACATTATCCATCAGGGTTCCTCGAAAGGAGGTCAGCCGTTTGCCATTCTGCAGTACAAAAGTAATACGGATGTTTACCGTTTGTTTATGAAAATAAAGACGGTAGGGAATGCCCAATTCCTGGATGACATACGTTTTACGCGTGAATAGTTTATAAGTAGTGGTCCCCTGATTCAATTATTCTTTACAAAACAGCTTATCCGCTAAGTTTGTCTTCTATTTTTGCAACGTGAAGCCAAATTACATAACGGATGAATTCCTGCGCGAATTTATTGCGGATGCCTTACGCGAAGATGTAGGTGACGGCGATCATTCTACACTGGGTTCTATTCCTGAAAATGCCATAAGTCGGGCAAAATTGCTGGTCAAGGAAGCCGGTATAATTGCCGGTGTGGACCTTGCCTTATCGATTTTTAAGATTGTTGATCAACAGCTTACAATCGATGTAAAAACTTCGGATGGAAACGCAGTTCGACCAGGTGATATCGTCTTTACTGCTGAAGGTTCCGCGCGAAGTATTCTTACAGCAGAACGTCTCGTACTAAACTGCATGCAAAGAATGAGCGCCATTGCCACTAAAACGCGCCATTATACGTCTCTTGTGAATGGTACGAATGCGAAACTGCTTGATACCCGGAAAACCACACCAAATTTCCGTTTACCCGAAAAATGGGCCGTTTTAATAGGAGGCGGTTTCAACCACCGCATGGGATTATTTGATATGGTTATGCTAAAAGATAATCATATTGATATGGCCGGAGGTATAGAACAGGCAATCATTCGAACAAAAGATTATCTTCGCATCCGAAATAAAACGCTGAAAATAGAAATCGAAACGCGTTCACTGGCAGAAGTTCAGGAAGTGCTTCGGGTGGGCGGTGTTGACATCATCATGCTCGACAACATGACCCCGGAGACGATGCGTAAGGCCGTAGAACTAATAGGCGGGCAGTGTAAAACCGAAGCCAGTGGAGGAATCACGGAAGAAACACTCCGTGAAGTGGCTGAGACAGGTGTTGACTATATTTCGGTAGGTGCGCTTACCCATACCGTTAAAAGTATGGACCTCAGCTTAAAGGCTTATTAAAGATTTGAGATTAATGATATGATTGTTAGAACGAAAAACTACAAACTGGAAAAGAAGGCCTATATCAACCTGGCATTCAAACGCATCATGGTTAAACAAGGATGGATTGCCGGACTGGCTGCACTTGCCATTTGTGCTTTGTATTTTTGGATACCAAGTATATGGTGGATCATTGGTGCTGTGATCGCATTTGGTTTATACATGCTCTTTTGGTACATCCAGTTTTATGGCGTAACACAACTTGAGCAGGGAAAAATGCTCTTTGAAAAATTCTCTTACGAGATCAACAGCCAACAAATACTGATGAAGCTTAACGCACGGGAAGGCATGCCAATTAAATGGGATCAGATTCAACATGCACAGGTCGGTAAAGATCATTTTGTTTTGTTCGTTAATAAAGCGCAACTCATTCACTGGCCATTCCGGATTTTCAACACCGACAATGAACGTAAATTCGTTACGAGTGTTCTCAAGACAAAAGGACTTATTAAATAACCGCTGGTTTTTAACATTTAAAAAGTCGGGATCCTCCTGACTTTTTTTATTTTTAGCTGTGCAAAAAAGACATTCTCTTCCCGAAGCAAAGCAGAAAATCTACCGGTATTGCGCATACCAGGAGCGTTGTCACCAGGAGGTAAAGGATAAACTGTACGAATTGGGTCTATCCACCAATGACGTGAATGAAATGCTATCGCACCTGATCACGGAAGGATTTCTTAATGAAGAACGTTTTGCCAGATCCTTTGCCGGTGGAAAGTTTCGTTTAAAGCACTGGGGCAGGATAAAAATCGTAAATGAACTTCAGTCACGTGGACTTACCGCCAACTGCATCAAGGCTGGACTAAAAGAAATTGAAGAACCTGTTTACGAAGCGGTATTAAGATCGCTGCTGGAAAAAAAAAGCGCCAGTTTATCAGCCGAAACAAATGAATTTATTAAACGCGACAAAATTTCAAAATTTGCCATTCAGAAGGGTTACGAGCCTGAACTGGTGTGGCGTTTAATAAAAGAGTCACGTCTATAGTACTTACGTAATTTTACAAAAACCGCTTGTCGTGCTCTAAATGGTAGCTGGCATAAAACTTTACATTAAATAATATTATTTGTGCACTATGGTTTACGCAGAAGATATTCGAAAAATAATATTGAAACTTGCAGAAGAGCGGGGACCTGAACAGACCTTTGATCCTGCTGAGGTCATTCAGCGAGTATCCCTTGAAAGTTCTCATGATATCATGGAACAGGTTCGTTTTGTAGCTTCCGTGCTGGTTAAAGAAGGTAAAATCACCACCATCGTCCCATCAGATGAGCATACTCCAAGTCACAACTTACATTTCAGGAAAGTAAGGGAAGCGTAAAATTTCAACTCCTTCAAAGAATTAAAAGAAAGCGTAAGTTAAACGACACAGGTGAAGCCATCCTGCGTAACACTACAAGTTCGGTTTTCTGTATAAAAAGTGCTTTATTCACGGCTTTCAGAGACCCACGACCATGACACGATTTTGCTTTGTGATTTTATTGTCTGTTTTAACATTTCAATGTAAGCAGCAGGCGATTGAAAATGCAACCGATGATTTTTTACCTCCGCAAAAGCTTTCCAAACTAGAATCCAAAAAACTCGAAGAGATTTCCGGTATAGTCTCCAGCATGAATAATCCTGGCAACTTTTGGGGGCTGAATGACAGTGGCAATGCTGCAAAAGTTTTCCTCTTCGATCAGGAATTAAAAATCAAATTTACCTGTACGCTTGATAAACTTGTAAACCGTGACTGGGAGGATATCGCTATCGGTCCGGGACCAGACACAACAAAAAATTATCTTTATATAGCGGAAATCGGAGACAACAGAGGAAAGTATCCACTTAAGTATATTTACCGGTTTGAAGAACCGAAGTTACAAGCCGGAAGTGCTAAAGCACTGATCACTGATTTTGATACCTTAATTTTTGAACTACCTGACAAACCCAAAGATACCGAAACCCTCTTGCTGGATCCTGTCACCAAAGACTTGTTTGTATTTTCAAAACGGGAAGAACCGGTATGGATATACCAATTAAAATCACCCACCTTTTCTTCTGATACAGTTACTGCGACAAAGCTTTACGCTATACCGTTTACACAAATCGTCGGCGGTGATGTTTCACCCGATGGTAAAAAAGTGTTACTTAAAAATTACGAACACGTTTACTACTGGGATAATCCCACGGGCAAACCACTTGTTGAATTGTTTAAGGATAAACCATTTGAAGTTCCTTACGAAATTGAGCCACAGGGAGAATCCATTACATGGGATCTCCAGGGCAAAAGCTTCTATACCCTCAGTGAAAAAAACGTAGGAAAGGATACATTTCTTTTTTACTACCAGGCCAAATAATATGTTAGTTGTTTAAAGCGCCTTTCCATCTGCCTGATTTCATGTAGAAAAAAGCCATCGTAAACATCGATATCCAGTACACCCATTCGGAGGCCCATCCCCAGACGATGGGTAACTGATAATACTCAAGGACGGCATAAACATACACACTATAAACCACGATGGTGATGAGTTCAATGCCCAGGTTCACCTTCGTTTTCCCGGTTCCCGTTACTGCGTTTAGCCATACCGTTGAAACCGCCATCAGCAGTAAGGCTACGGCGACAACACGCACCACCGGAATAGCTTCAGCGATAAAGCTTTCGCCTTGTCCGTAAAAGGAAAGAAACCATTCCGGTTTTAAGTTCAGCACAATAAAAATCAAAAACGAAAATGAAAGACTGAGGCCGGCGATCCGGCGTACAAGCGGTAACACTTCGGCATTACGACCCTGACCGATAATATTGCTTACCATGGTATTAGAAGTAGCAGCAAAAGCCCAGGAAAAGATGCCAAACAATCCGAAAATATTGCGCATGGTATTTGAAATGGCCAATGCGCGTTCACCATGGTGCTCAATCAGGATATAAAAATATTCCCAGCTCGCAATACTGATCGCATATTGGAGAATAAGCGGCGACGAGTAAACAAATATTTGCTTTATCACGCGCATGTCAATGCGTTTATCTTCAAACAATGCAAACGTGGTGTTGAAATCCTTTAAGTGGATGATCACGTAGATCACCATCAAACCCATTCCTTCAGCTATAATGGATGCATAGGCGGCCCCATTGAAACCAAGCTCCGGCATACCGAGCTTACCGTAGATAAGTCCATAATCCAGCACAATATTGGTAACGGCTTCACTTAGGGTACCCCATACAAGAAACTTCGTCTGGTTTGTTCCAACCAATAATGCGTTACGCATCACATACAGATATAGTAACGGCAAGCCCCAGATCCGGATCAATAAAAAATCAATAACCTGCTCAGCAATAACTTCGTTATGAATAACAGCCCTTAGCAGGGTGGGTGCAAAAGTATATGTAATGATTATTCCGAGCGCCGCGAAGAAGAGCGCAAGCCAAATACCCTGATAAAACAAACGTCCAATTTCTTTCGGTAAGTCTTGCCCGGCGCGTCGGGCGATTAAGGCCTGCAACCCATTGTTTAATCCATTCCCGGTAACGGCAAAGACAAGATAATACACACCTGTAATGCCGGCGCTGGCAAGTTCAGTTTGTCCGAGTCCGCTTAAAAAAATATTATTTGTAATAAAGTTAATCTGCGGCACCAGCATGGCCAGTGAAATCGGCAGCGCCATTCCAAGAATTTGCCTGTAACTGGTTTGCAGTTTAAGTTCCATACAAAAGAAGAGCGTAAAAACAAAGAAAGCTTATTTCAAATAAAATACTCCTTTGAGCCTTGCTTCTTCCCAGGGACGTTGTGCGCCGTTGGAAGTTTCTTCAACCCGGTTACGCGTATTCATAAATACATCTTCAATTCTTTGTGATACTTTCATTTGTTTAATCAGTTCTCCCGTGTATAAACCATTTTCTCCGGTACCATCTGAAGCCACGGACCCCGGATCTGTGGCATACGCTATAATCGTTCCACTCGGAGCATTGACCTTCGCAAGACCGGCTCCTCCACGTTTGCCAGTAGGGAATGGGTTGTTTCTGCACGCATCCAGAATGATCATATTTAAACCCTGGTCATTGGTCAATTCCATTGTTCTTAATAAGGCCGGTAATGGAATTGTTTTTTGCTTGATGTCAACAACGGATTGGATATCCGCGTCAACGGGAACGAGGTAGTTCGTGCCATCAACTTCCAACCCATGGCCGGCATAATAGAAGAGCGAGACATCAACATCCTGAATGCGATCGCCGAAAGCATAAATTGCATTTTTAATATCCTCGTAATTGCCATCGATAATTTTGATCACCTCGAACTTAAGGTCAGTCAATGTAGCAGCAACGGCATTTGCATCGTTCACCGTATTATTCAGTTTATTGGTGCTTTGATACGCTGCATTTCCGATCACCAGGGCTACACGTTTTCCAGATTTCAATTGGAGTGGAGCAGGCCCTTCCTTTCCAGGTTCATACGTCACGTAAAAGTCTTTGGTAATGGATTTCATTTCTGAATTTTGTGCCATTACGCGGATTTTATTTTTACCAGGAATCAGTTCAACTTCAGCTGTAAACCCTTTGTTAAAGTCCAATTCGGCCGGTGATTCATTAACGAATATTTTTGTGATCCGGTCACTTCCTTCAATCACACCAGCCACCTTCACTTTTTGTTGTTTTATAACCTGGGTGGCCATGCTGCGGTCAAGGGAAGGTGTTGAAATCTTTATTTCGGCAGGACTGTTTCGTTCTACATAATACACGCTCACGGTACCTTTTGTGGATCCCACAGCGAGGTATTCGCCGTTTCCTGCCAACTGAAGCGTGGATGGTATTTCTGCAACGGTTACGCTACTGCCCATCTCCCCTTTGTCGAGGTTCACCATCCAAACCTGCAATGCATCTTTGGAACAAAATGCAACATGCCCGGCACCCGGACCAAAAGCCATGGCATCAACCCGGTAACGGGTTGAGATGCGCTTTACCTCGGTTCCTGAAACCCAGTCGTAAGACAGAATCATATTTCGGCGTTCAGGCTGGTTGCGACCCTGCATTCCACCTTTGGGTATAAAAACTTCCTGCAGACCAACCACAAACCTGTCGCCGATATTATTGGTAGAAGCGGCATGGATAACAGATCTTGATCCTGCGTATTCCCCGCTTTGCAAAGAGAGTTCTTTCAGCAATCGCTGATCGTACGGATTCCAATGAAGCGCCTTCCCGAATTCTGTAAGTAATAAAATCTGTTGACCCAATCGATCAAAGCCAAGGAAAAGTGGTTTTTTAACATCGCTGTTAACGGCTATTTTCGCTTGCAACATCGAAGCTCTTAGATCTACAATTTCAATTTGACCCGGTGCATACGCTGCCAATAATTGCCCCGTTGCATCAAGGTTCACCAATTTTGGTTTAGCACTTAATTTTATTGTTGATGCTTCCGCGAAATCCGGAACGTTCAAGGTTGTGATATCGCCGGATCGCGTAACAAATATTAATCTGCTATCATCGGGGGTAAAACTTATAAAAATGATCTTATCATTGAAGGCGCGCTGATGTGCCTGTGAACGATTCTCCAGATTGTACATGGATACTAGGCCATCATCATTTGCCATTACCAGGAATTGGGTATTATTTGAAAATGCCAGTGTTGTAACTTCACCTTTTTGTTTGATGGTTTGGTAGGGGGTAAGGTAAATATTCTGCGCATACAACGGTAAAACGCAATAAATGAGAAAGACAGTGATGTAAAGCCTTGTGATCATACTGGTATAGTTCATGTGTACAAATTACTTAAAAGCACAACGTGTTTTGAAAATTTACGTTTAGTTTGCCATAACATTTCTAACCTAATTTTTTATGAAAAAAGCTTTAATCTTAATCGGCATTGTATTTAGTGCCTGCACCGCATCACTGGCACAACAGGAAAAGGGAGACATCAGTTTAACGTTTGGCGGAACCTACATTGGTGTTAAAGACAATAAAAGCGGGAGCTTTTATGCCAAAGCAGGTTATTTCATTACAGATAATATTGAAGTGGGCGTACGCCCTAACCTTACGCTTGGCGAAGGCATGACCATGTTCGGGTTCGGCGGATACGGAACTTATAATTTCTTAACCAGTGACGCTAAGCTCGCGCCTTATGCTGGTGCAGAATTAAATTTTAATACTGTTTCAATTGAAGGTCTGGACGGCATGAGCAGAACGGATATGGGGTTGTATGCCGGGAGCAAATATTTCCTTACTGAAAGTCTTAACGTGGATGCTGGTCTAAACCTCGGCTTTAATATTGGCAATAATTATGGTGAAGGGTATGAACCCGGTACAGTCTTTATGATGCAAATCGGTATTGGATTTATTCTTGGAAAGTTATAACTAACCAGAGGTCGATAAAAAAACAGGTTGAAAATTCAACCTGTTCTTTTTACATAATACCTTGGGCCTGCATCGCTCGTGCGACTTTTAAAAACCCCGCGATGTTTGCACCTACCATGTAATTCCCTGGCTTACCATAGTATTTCGCTGCCGCAAGACAGGCATGATGAATGTTTTTCATGATACCATGCAGTCTCGCATCAACTTCTTCCGAAGTCCATTGAGATCCCATGAAATTTTGAGTCATCTCCAGCCCGGATGTAGCAACACCACCTGCGTTAGATGCTTTTCCCGGGCCATACATCACACCATTATCAAGAAGCACATTGATACCGCCAATGGTGGTTGGCATGTTAGCACCTTCACCCAATAAGTGAATGCCATTCCGTACCAGGTTGTTAGCGTCCTTTTCGTTGACCTCATTTTGAGTGGCACATGGAAATGCACAATCTGCTTTTAAATTCCACAATGGGTTATGATCGGCAGCCGGATCAATATCGGCGTATACAACACCTTTATATCTGTCAGCATATTCCTTTATCCGGCCCCTGCGTTCATTCTTTAACACTTTTAAAAATTCAAGTTTCTCCATGGTAATTCCGGCTTCATCATAAATATATCCGGAAGAATCAGAAGCGGTGATTGCCTTGCCGCCAAGCTGGATAATTTTTTCGATGGCATATTGTGCCACGTTGCCGGAACCAGAAACGAGGCATGTTTTGCCCGCCATAGATTCTTTTCTTTCCTGAAGCATGTATTCGGCGAAGTAAATTAACCCATAGCCTGTAGCCTCGGTACGAATTAAGCTTCCACCCCAACCAATGCCTTTGCCTGTGAGCACGCCGGTAAATTCATTCTGAAGTTTTTTATACGCTCCGAATAAATATCCAATCTCCCGTCCACCAACACCGATATCCCCTGCGGGAACATCCAACCTATGGCCTATGTGTTTTGAGAGTTCGATCATGAATGCCTGGCAGAACCGCATGATCTCATTTTCTGATTTTCCCTTCGGATCAAAATCACTTCCTCCTTTGCCTCCACCCATAGGAATGCCGGTGAGCGCGTTTTTGAAGATCTGTTCAAAAGCGAGAAACTTCAGTACACTCGGATTTACGGAAGGATGAAAACGTAAGCCACCCTTGTAAGGACCGATGGCACTATTCATCTGAACACGATACCCGCGATTAACATGTACTTCTCCCTGATCATCAAGCCAGGTGATTCGAAATGAAATCAATCTTTCCGGCTCCAACATACGCTCGAGTATTTTGAGTTTGTTGAATTCAGGATGACTTTCCAATACCGGAAGCACCGATAGAATTACTTCTTCAGCAGCTTGTAAAAATTCCGGCTCATTCGGATTTCGCAGTTTTACTTTCTCCAGGATCTCATGATGTGTCATAAACGTCTCGTCGGTTGGGCCTGTATAATTAAGAATTTATTTGCTAAGCCAAAAACATAATCACCTAACAACAGTAAGGATGTATAAAGTTGATGGTTTATTAAAATAAGTACGCGAAGTAAATTAATTTCACGGATTGCTAAACGTTTTTTATGAAGCACGCTAAAATTGCCATACTCGGAGGAGGTAACTTAGGATCAGCTATTGCAGAGGGGCTGATCAAAAGTACGTTTGTTTCTCCGGATCAAATCACGATTACACGCCGTAACCTTGAACCACTTCAATCGCTGAAACAACGCGGTGCAAACGTTACAAGTGATAACCGCCAGGCTATTCTGGATAATGACGTCATTGTCGTTTCGCTTAAACCTTACAATGTAAAAGAAATACTGGAAGGCCTTAAAGACGCTTTTGATCCGAAGAGACATATTGTTATCAGTGTGGTAACCGGAATTTTTCTAAAGGATCTTGCGGCCATCGTTAATCATGGTGTTCCCCTTTTCAGGGCCATGCCAAATACGGCGATCGCCATTCAGGAGTCTGTTACCTGCCTTTGTCACAAAGATGCTTCAGCTGCCCAGATACAATACGTTACAGATTTGTTTAATCAATTGGGCGTGGCCATCTCCATCGATGAAAAATTAATGGATGCGGCTACGGTACTCGGTGCTTGCGGAATTGCCTATGCACTGCGCTTCATCCGTGCCTCGACGCAAGGTGGTATTGAAATCGGGTTTGATGCCAAAACAGCGAATCTCATTGCAGCGCAAACTGTAAAAGGCGCTGCTGAACTCCTGCTTAAGCTAAACCGTCATCCCGAAGAGGAGATTGATAAAGTAACGACGCCAAAAGGATGCACCATTGTAGGGTTAAACGAAATGGAACACCAGGGATTCAGCTCTTCCCTTATCAAAGGGATTGGCGCATCGTACGATAAAATTGTGAACTGATCAGCAGGCATCAGGTTGTTAAGCCTGATACCTTGCTTCCATGGTGGCAACGATTTAACGCGTCTAGAAGAATAAGCTATTTTTTGTTCAGTTTCTTCCGGACGAAATCGGCGGTGTGTCCTTTTCCTTTTTTGGCCATGTCTTCCGGTGTACCTTCAAAAAGTAATTTGCCACCATTTTTCTCACCACCTTCAGGACCAAGATCAATAATCCAGTCTGCACATTTAATTACTTCGAGATTATGTTCGATGATAATAACCGTATGCCCCTGATCTACCAGCGCGTTCATGGCTTTGAGCAATTTTGAAATATCATGGAAATGCAAACCGGTGGTAGGCTCATCAAAAATGAACAGGATATTACCTTCCACAGAATTCTTTCCTAGGAATGATGCAAGCTTCACGCGTTGTGCTTCGCCACCACTTAAGGAATTTGATGATTGTCCCAGCTTTACGTAACCGAGCCCCACATCGTTTAAAGGAAGGATTTTTTCGTAAATGGATTTTTTTTCTTTGAAGAAATCCAACGCATGCTCTACGGTAAGATCCAGCACATCGGCAATATTTTTCCCATTGTATTCTACCTCCAGCACTTCCTGTTTGAACCGCTTGCCATGGCAACTTTCACATTTCAAAAAGATGTCTGCCATGAACTGCATCTCTACACGTGTTTCACCTTCACCTTCGCATGTTTCGCATCGTCCGCCTTCCACGTTAAAAGAAAAGTGAGAAGGTTTGTATGCACGCTGTTTTGCGAGTGGCTGGTCTGCGTACAACTGTCGTATCGCATCATAGGCTTTCACATAGCTGATCGGGTTTGACCGTGATGATTTGCCAATCGGATTCTGATCTACAAATTCAATCTGTGTTATCCGCGCATAATCACCTTCCAGTTTATCAAATTTACCAGGAGCTTCAGCCACTGATCCATTGATCCTTCCCAAGGCGGGATACAATATTTTTTTAATCAGTGTAGATTTTCCCGAACCACTTACACCGGTAACCACAGTAAGCGCGCTTAACGGAAACTTAACCGTGATGTTCTTCAGGTTATTTTCACGAGCACCACTCACCGTAATACTGTCTTTCCATTTCCTCCGTTTTGCCGGTACCGGTATTTCTTCCTTGCCGGTAAGGTAATCTGTAGTGTGTGATCTTACTTTACCATTTATTTCGTTGATCGTTCCCTGGAAAATTAATTCTCCACCGTGGCTTCCGGCGTCCGGGCCGATATCAATGATCTGGTCTGCAGCACGCATGATTTCTTCTTCATGTTCCACCACGATCACAGAGTTACCAAGATCACGCAGCGATTTTAATACCTCCACCATACGGTCTGTATCTTTTGGATGAAGTCCAATACTTGGTTCGTCGAGAATATACATGGAGCCCACCAATGCGCTTCCCAAAGAAGTTGCCAGTTTAATCCGCTGAAATTCTCCTCCCGACAAGCTTGAGGTGAGACGGTTCAACGACAGATAGCCCAAGCCTACTTTCACCATGTAACTAAGTCTTGATTTAATCTCCATGAGAATCCGGTCGGATACCTGACGATCATGTGCGTCGACCTTGATGTTGTTGAAGAACACAAGCAAATCTTCAATGGGCATGAGCACAAGATCCGTAATGGATGTCCCTGCGATCTTTACATACTGCGCATCTTTGCGAAGACGCGTTCCACGACAATCCGGACAAGTTGTTCTTCCCCGGTATCGGGATAACATCACCCGATATTGAATTTTATGCAACTTCGATTCGAGGTATTTAAAAAAGTCGTTAAGACCTTCAAAATACTGGTTTCCGTTCCACAACAAATCCTGCTCTGCACGGGTGAGTTCGGCGTAAGGGCGATGGATGGGAAAGTCAAACTTAATTCCGTTTTTAACCAACGGTTTTTGCCATTCGCTCATCGTTTCACTTCGCCATGGCGCAATGGCGCCTTCATAAACCGATAACGATTTATCAGGAACCACAAGATCTTCGTCAATACCCAGCACCTTGCCAAAGCCTTCGCATGTCTGGCAAGCTCCATACGGATTATTGAAACTGAAGAAGTTGATCGATGGTTCAGTAAAGTGCATTCCATCGAGCTCGAAGCGATCAGAAAATCGAAATACCTTTCCTTTATCGTTGTGGACCAGGCAGTCGCCTTCGCCTTCGAAAAATGCGGTTTGTACGGAATCCGAAAGCCGGAAAACCGTATCTTCATCGCCCGGATTTACCGTAGTGCGATCAATCAAAACCTCGATGTCGCCGCTTATCTTCAGGCTTTTCTTCTTCTTACCCTCTGCTTCATCTGTTAAAATCTCTTCGATAAACTTTACTTCACCATCCAGTACGATACGGGCATATCCCTTGCTGAGCAGCAGGTTTAGTTCTTCTGCCAGCTTCCTGCCTTTCTTGATGTGAAGAGGGCACGTAATCATAACACGTTGCCCTTCGCCCCATGAATTGATTACATCTACCACGCTTGTTACGGTATCGCGTTTTACTTCTTTACCACTTACCGGCGAATATGTTTTTCCGATTCGGGCAAAGAGAAGTTTGAGATAATCATAGATTTCTGTCGTTGTTCCTACAGTAGACCTGGGGTTGCGCGTATTCACTTTTTGTTCGATGGCAATAGCCGGAGCAACACCGCGGATATAGTCTACCTCTGGTTTTTCCATTCTTCCCAGGAACTGCCGGGCATAAGAACTGAGGCTTTCCACATACATGCGTTGGCCTTCAGCAAATAGCGTATCGAATGCCAGTGATGATTTTCCAGACCCTGAGAGGCCGGTGATAACAACAAGTTTATTCCGGGGAATAGCTACGCTGAGATTTTTCAGGTTGTTTACCCTGGCTCGTTTTATTATGATATACTCTTTCGGACTGAGGTCATCGAGATGGAGGTCGTTTAACACTACTTGGGTCACAGGCTAATGAAATTATCGTCAATATTAACAGTTCTACAAGGAGAAACTGAAATTTTAAGTTCAATTTCTGTTTTGTGATCCAAAAACAAAAGGCATAAAAAAACCTGCCCGGAATAAGGCAGGTTTTTCTCCTAGGAGGTTGTTCTATTCTTCTCCGGGGCAATCGAACCAGTAGTCCCAGGCAGTACCACCAAAGCATCCAGACATATAAATATCAACGCGTTTTCCTTTGGTATACTCAAAATCAATTGTATTTACCCCGCTAACGAAGCCATTTGCGCCGTCATAGCATTCACTTGCCGGAGGAGTAGTGCCAGAACTCAACGATGAACCTGTACCAGCCACCCAATTTTGGTTTACAAAAATGTCCATTCTATCCGGGGCATCGTACATATCATATGTAAGGGAGATCGTACCATTTCGATCAAAGGAATAAGAACGAATTGTTAAGCCATCAGACCCAGACTCCATAACGGATCCGTCTTCACAGCTATTCTGTGATTCTACAATTTCAACTTCCAGTGACGCGATCTCGCTTACATCCCCCCCTGAGGTATATAAAGAATAATAAATAACAAATATTCCAGGTTCTACGTTAGCAGGGATACCAACCGGCAAAACAATCTGTCCATCTCCGGCATTACCAGACAGGGGTATCTGCCAGTAAGAATCGGCCAATTCATTAAGTTCATTTTCTACCTGGAGGTATATTCCGCTAAACCCGTCAGTCGAAGACACCGTGAAGGGAACATACAAATTATTATTGCTCGTTATCGAAGCACTGGATTGACTATTTGTTATCGTCGGTGCTGCTTGTGTAAATGTTGGCTGTGGAGCATCGCCATTCTTATTAGTTCCCTGAACTTTAAGTGCTGCTATCAACGCATTAACGTCTTCGGGATTAATGGAAGTTTTGCCTTTTTCATCTTCGCTACACGACAGCAAAAGGCTGAACGCCGCCAGTAGGAGGAATTTGTTCGTTTTCATAGATTAAGCCGTTTATTATAGATATCGCCAAACCTACAAAAAGAACCGACGAACAGCAATACCTAAAAACCAGTAATATCCAAGTAAATACTTGCCATCGGCTTGCTAAAGTGACATTTCCAACGAAATCGCAAAAAACAAACGGGAATCTGTAAAGGAGGACTTGATAATAAGCTTTTAGAAGCTTTTCAAACAAGAGATAAACAGACGCAATTAGAAACCCTATAATCCTAATGAATTAATTATCGAAATCGGGGTCATAGCTGGCTTCGCGACTTTTGCCACCAGCGTCGTCATCATAGTCATCGTTGCCACCGGCTGCATAACCATCATCAGATCCGTAGTCATCGTCAGGAGCTGCGTTGTCCAGATCCGGTTCAGGCTTGGATTCGACATCGTATTCACCTTCACTGTTTTTCGTAGCCGGCACCTTAATGAGATAAGTGGCGTCATCGGTCTCTAACGGAAAAACGAAAATTGGCTCCTTTTTCGCGTTTGTAATGCGGCTTATGCTACTTTCAAAACCGTTTGGATACTGATCCTTAATCAAATCCCTCAAATCCTCCGACAGATTTTCCAGACTTTTAATAACCTTCTTTTTACTAACTGCCATAACAGAATAAATCAACTAATATTGTGCGAGCAAATAGCTAAAGAAATTACAAGAGAGACAAGAAAATTTGGAAAATTTTTTTTGTGCTGTTCGCATTTCTTTCTATCTTTTCATTCCAATTTGTTCAACTAACCCCTACAATATCGAAAGAGAACTCTACGTTACCTTAAAGTGAAGCAGAATGATTGATAAAAGATTAAGCGACAGTGAACTCGTGTTGCTGTATCAAAATGGTAATGAAGGCGCTTTCGAGATACTCCTAAACCGTCACAAGTCTAAAATTTATACGGCCATCTACCTGATTGTAAAAGATCGGTACACCGCCGAAGATTTGTTGCAGGAAACTTTCGTCAAAGCTATCAATACCATTCGAGGCGGACGATATAATGAAGAAGGAAAATTTCTTCCCTGGATTAGCCGGATTGCACACAACCTGGCTATTGATCACTTCAGGAAAGAAAAACGCTACCCGGAGGTAGTACTGGAAGATGGAAGCCGTATTTTCAACTCCATGGAGTTTGCGGAAGATTCGGCCGAATCAAAACAGGTGTTGAGGGAAACTCGTACGAAGTTGCGTGACTACATTAAAGAGTTGCCAGCGGAACAAAAACATGTGTTAATCATGAGACACTACCTTCAAATGAGTTTTCAGGAAATCGCCGATCGCACAGGTGTCAGTATAAATACTGCCTTGGGTCGTATGCGGTATGCGCTCATTAACCTGCGTAAGAAAATGACGAAACACAGAGCCTATGATAAAAGTTTTTACGCAAACGGACTTGATCAGGTATTTATACCAAGAGACTACGGAGGAGGAGAAGGAGGAGATTGAAACAGCTTTAATTCGCGACAGCGAATTACAATCTTTATTCAATGAGCTTACCTCAGTGATTAAAGATTTAGACAAGAGCGATCTTGAACCATCATCCAAAACGGTGCTCAATATTTTGAGCTATTCCCGAAACTGGTCGCGAAAGACCTGATAAAAGGTGTTATAATTCCCATTGAGGAAATTATAACACCTTCTTTTTTTGCCTCCACAGTATTTCAGTTTCTGAACTGCTTCTTCTTGCTTTATTTCGGACACTTACTTAGATGTGGGCCGCGATACCTCATTTGAAAGAATCATTGATTAACAAATCCTGCAGTTCTGCAAGAAACTTACGTTTCTGAAAACGATTACGCGATACAGATAGCAGAGTTTTCTTTTCTTTGCAGCGTGAAAGTACTTATCCTTCATCAATACTTTAACACACCTGCAACGGGTGGTCCACTGCGCTCCTATTATCTGAGCAAAGCCCTGATCGACCAGGGGTTTGAAGTAGTGGTGATTACCTCACATAACGAGTCATCTTATAAAACAGCGTCGATTGAAGGTATACAGGTCCATTACTTACCGATCACCTACGATAACCGATTCGGCTTTTACAAACGGACCTACGCTTTTATGCGATATGCCATGCGTGCCATAGGTATCGCCCGAAAAATTAATGATGTCGCATTTTGTTATGCTATTTCTGTTCCGATAACGGTAGGGTTACCTGCACTCTGGCTAAATCAATTTTATGGCATTCGTTTCATTTTTGAAGTAGGTGATCTCTGGCCTGATGCGCCCATAGAATTGGGGTTCGTAAAAAATAAAGTACTCCGCGCCTTCCTTTATCGCATGGAACGTACGATTTATAAAAATGCCCATGCTATTGTAGCGCTTTCAACGGCAATCAAAAAACACATCGAAACAAAAATACAGGGCAAAGAAATTCATGTTATCCCCAACATGGCGGATACGATTTTTTACCATCCGGAACCCAAGCTGGACCAGGTTGTAGTAAAATTTAAAGCGAAAAATAAATTTGTTGTTTCGTATATCGGGGCCGTTGGATTTGCAAACGGGTTGGATTATTACCTGGAATGTGCGCGCGCCAGTCAGAAAGCCGGCCTTCCGATTTTATTTTTACTTTGTGGTGATGGGGCTTTTGTAGATAATCTCAAAACGGCAGCCTCCCGGCTTGTGCTTGAAAATCTCGTTTTCATTCCCTTTCAACATCGCGGGGGAGTTCGTGAAATCATGAATGTAAGCGATGCGGTCTTTATCAGTTATCGGCCATTTCCAATTTTAGAAACGGGCTCCCCGAATAAATATTTCGATGGACTAGCTGCGGGCAAACTAATTCTGATCAACTTCGGTGGCTGGATCAGGGAAGATATCGAACATCATCAATGTGGTGTCTATCTCGATCCAAGGTATCCGCATGAGTTTGTTCAGAAAATACAACCGTTTCTCGAGGACAACACATTCCTTCAACAACACCAGTTGAATGCCAGGAACCTCGCAGAACTGAAGTACTCACGTATTACGTTGAGTCGTCAATTTGTTGGCCTTTTTAGAAATTAGATTAGTCATTCGTGTTCGGGAATGTTAGTGTGATAAGAAATACATTTAGAACCATAAACCAAGGCTATTTTGAATCTTCATAGAGCAAGAGCCACTTTCACACCACCCATCAGCATACTGATCCCCACACAAATTTCTTTAAAGTGACTTGTTTTTTTTTACGAATTCGTGCCGAAGAGTAGTATGGCGTGATAAAAATGTGCCCCGACTAAAGCGGAGCACATTTCTCTTTTATTAATATTCAGTAGCACCAATATCGAACGCTGATCCGTTCGATCGGGATACATAATAAAAATCCTTTGTGACACGATATTGAGACATATCGACGCCTTTATCAATAGCGGGTGAAGCGGCAGCTAACCTGAAGTTGAAGGCCGAAGCATTCAAAAATTTAACATCGGCGATGTTCTTTGTAAAATAATTGTTTGACATCTTGATCTTTACAGTGGAACCAAGCCGGCCTACGTAGTGACTTTCTTTTGAAGCCTTCGTTTTTACGATGATGTTATTCGCAACCACGTTAAGCGGTACTTCATTCGTATAAAGTAACATGCCTTGTTCCTTAGATTCTATAATGGTATTGTTGATAAAACGGTATCCTGAACCAGGTTCCGTACGCTCATCGGCAAAAATCCCATATTTTCCAGCTTCAACAATAATGTTATTGTACACCGTATTGTTTGCAATACCAAACACAGAGATGCCTGAACCTGTACCTTTTTTAATCAGGTTATTATAACAATACCCACCGGTACCTCCACCGATACAGATGCCGCTGTTTTGACTTGCGTTCTTCTTTGTCCCATAGTTTTCAATAACGTTGTCATAGATCTCAGCGCCTTTTGGTGCGCTACTTATCTGTAAGCCATCCCAACCAGAGTTTCGGATGATGTTCTTATAGACCTTTACATTTTCAATAATATGGGGCAGTCGCATTCCACAATCGGTTTCTTTTCCGTTGTACGATGAATGCCCAATGTAAAATCCTTCACCGTGTGTATCGTGCAGGTAATTATGGTGAAAGGACACATCACGCATCACAAATTTCCCGCGGATTGTGGCATCATCGCAGGTTGGATCGGTTTTCGCCATGATTCCGGCAAAACCTACTTTAAAGACTTCAATATGGTCTACTTCAAAATTTGTTGTCAGGTATCCTAACACGAGTCCATTTGATTTCGATCCGGTCAATTTGATTCCATACGAATCATCAACATCACCGCCCGTAAACCTGAAATATTTACTTTCATTAAATCGTATGCTGAACGATTTACCAGGCGTATTGATCGTTACATCGCCATCACAGTTTGTTACGGTAACCGGATTATCAGGTGTTCCCACAATGTCTTCAAAAGTGATCAAACCATAGGCGTATGCTGCATTCAGACAGATCACATCACCGGGCTTAATACCGAGCTTTTTACCATTTACAGTTTTGGCATCTTTTGGAACAATGTACGTGCAGGAACTACAACTAAGTGGACCTGCAGGAGGAGCTGTGATCGCTTGTTCAGATTCTCTTTCTGATTCCGATGTTATTGGAACGATCTCGGGAGATATCTCTTCATCGGAACATTGTGAAAAAATGAATACAAAAAAAACAGCCACAAAGACCCGGGCCAGGGTTTTACAAAAAGAAGTTTCCATGGGGATTTCGCATTTTGAAACGCAGGGTCGTAATCCGACAAAAAATGGCTGCGTTTATGAAATAAAAGTTGAAGGCAAGCACTAACTAAGACGAGATGACGAGCGTTTAACTATGGCATGATTCATTTTTAATAAGGGTCCAAAAAATATTTTAAGGGTGCAAAGAAAACCTAAAATCACTGTACGGCTATACGCAATTGTAGCCTAAGCGCAGGAGTGTAAGATCTGACCAATATTAAAAATTAGTGGCGCTTGTATGTGAAGGGTTAATCCGGGTTTAGCTTAACTGGTACGATATAGGGATAGAGTTCATGAGCAACCGTCGCTTATCGAAACACTATACCTGTGTTAAGAGTAAACTTTGAAAAATGGATGTTTTGGTACGTGCGGTCTGTGAGATTTCTTTTTCAGCTCACAGAAATCACGGAATAATCAGAATGATTATCTGTTTTTCTTTGCGTTACTCAGCGCCTTCGCGACTTTGCGGTTGTCGCTTGATTTCTGTGCCCTCTGTGAGATCCATTCTTCAGCTCACGGAAATCACGGAACACACGGAAGAAAACACGGAATGATTATCCGTTTCTCTTTGCGTCACTCAGCGCCTTCGCGACTTTGCGGTTATCGCATTTAAAAACGCATCGCTAAATTAAAAGATAATGATGTAAGCCAGATTGATGATTCAATATAGGCAGTTCCCATCCGCCGGACCTCATACGTACCTTTCGCATTTTTAATGTATTGCATATCAACACCAATACTTGCCATGATGGGCGTTTTTCTACCTTTTCCAAGTTGATATCCTACGTGAAGGCTATTGTGTAAGCCTTGTTCAAAGTTGTCGCTTAACGGAATCGCATATCCTAATCCGGCTGACGCAAATGGGCTGTTTCCCTCCGGGTTTTTATAAAACCGCAAATCGAGTAAGACGGGAAACATGTTATAATTAGGTTGATGGTATCCTTCCAACCCTGCGGCTATACCCACTGAAAACTTTGGCCTTACAAAATAGCCTGCGACAAAACGAATGCGATAAAGATGGCCTTCATTTTTTATGGACGCTTCGGGCTTATCACTAACCCTGATGGATCCGATACCCACATCATACCCAGCCTGAATGATTACAAAAAAGCTTTTGTCCGTTTCTACTGACTTCGTAGAATCCTGACCATACACATCAACTGTAGCGAACATGAAAAATAAAATGACAACGGTGTTTTTCAGCATAATAAATAATAGTTAAGCATCATTTTGCTTCAGTGATTTCTATTTCTGTGCGTCGGTTAATTTCACGACCACCGATTTCATCATCATTGGAGACGATAGGTCGTTCTGATCCAAATCCTCTTGCTGATAAGCGTGCTGTCTCTACCCCTTTCGAAACAAGGAAATCAACAAC